>Ga0255336_101230_pt1 | contig 20950 bp, 21 predicted proteins | sample MeOH1_35cm_T3_17_FD_189102 | JGI IMG/M metagenome (GOLD analysis project Ga0255336, IMG submission 189102) | Sandy soil microbial communities from University of British Columbia, Vancouver, Canada - MeOH1_35cm_T3_179 | ecosystem: Engineered > Artificial ecosystem > Sand microcosm > Unclassified ...
CGCCTCGCCGCCCGGTGGCCGGGCGGCCACGCGCATCGATCATCTCGCCTTGCGTGTAAGCGGCGCGGCCGAATGGCAGGCGTTGCTCGCTCGTTTGCGCGAACACGCGATCCCGTTTTCCGAAGCCGAGGTTCCGCTCGCCCGAGAACGGCAATTGTTCGTGCAGCTCGCGCCGGGCGTGGTCGTCGAATTCGTGACGGCGTTTTCCGCATTCTCCGCATTCTCAAACTAAGGGGATTTCCATGCCTATTCCACTTCTGGCGCTCGCCATCAGCGCGTTCGCCATCGGGACGACCGAGTTCGTGATCATGGGGCTACTGCCTGACGTGGCCCGCGATCTGGCTGTATCGATTCCATCGGCGGGTTTTCTCGTCACCGGCTACGCGCTCGGCGTGGCCGTGGGCGCGCCGTTGCTCGCCGTGCTGACGGCGAAAATGCCGCGCAAGCTCGCGCTGCAATTGCTGATGGGCGTGTTTATCGTCGGCAACGTGCTTTGCGCCGTTGCACCCGGTTATTCGATGCTGATGATCGCGCGCGTGGTGACCTCGTTCGCGCACGGCTCGTTTTTTGGCATCGGCGCGGTGGTCGCGGCGTCGCTGGTTCCCGCTGAAAAGCGGGCGAGCGCGATTGCGCTGATGTTCACCGGGCTCACGCTCGCAAACGTGCTGGGCGTGCCGTTCGGGACGTTTATCGGGCAGGAATTCGGCTGGCGCGCAACCTTTTGGGTCGTGGCCGTGCTGGGCGTGGTGTCGCTGGTCGGCGTGGCCGCGCTCGTGCCGAACAAGCACGATTCGGGGCCGACAAACTTCGGCCATGAATTGCGCGTGTTGAGGGAGCCGCAAGTCTGGCTCGCCTTGGCGATGACCGTGCTCGGCTTCGGCGGCGTGTTTGTCGTGTTCACCTACATTGCGCCGATCCTCGAACAGGTCAGCGGGTTTTCGCCGCACGGCGTCACGCTGGTGCTCGTGCTGTTCGGCGTCGGTCTGACGATCGGCAACACGATCGGCGGCAAGCTGGCGGATCGCGCGCTGATGCCTTCGCTGATGGGAATTCTGGTCGCGCTCGCCATCATCATGGCGGTGTTCACGAAGACCAGCCACAACCAGGTGCTGGCGGCCGCCACGATCTTTATCTGGGGTATCGCCGCGTTCGCGACCGTGCCGCCGCTGCAGACGCGCGTGGTCGAGAAGGCGAAACACGCGCCGAATCTGGCGTCGACGCTGAACATCGGTGCGTTCAACCTGGGCAATGCCGGCGGCGCGTGGCTTGGCGGCGTGGTGTTGCAGCAAGGGCATCCGCTGGATTCGTTGCCGTGGGTCGCGGCTGTGGTGGCCGTGGTCGCGCTCGGGGTCACGTGGTACGCGGCTCGGCTTGATCGCGGCGGGGCAGCGGCGGGCGCGCGAGCGGTGGACGCGGTTTGATTGACTTCAATTCGGTTCGATCTTGTGATGCACGCGGCCGGACAGCAGTATCCGCCGGTTGTTGACCCGGCGACCTCAACCGACTAGCGTGTCGTGCGAGCCGCGTGCGCGGCTTATCGCTTCATCACGCTTTTCGACCGAGGTTTTATGGAAGACATCACGCTGAGCCATTGCCTGAAGGGCGCATGGCGCGACGCCGCCTCCGCCCTGCGACACATGCCAGTACTCTTTCTGCTGGTATTTGTGGCCGTGCTCGCGACGGGAATCGCCGGGTACGAAGTGCAGCTTTCGGCGCCGGCATCGGCTGCTTTCCTGTCTTCTTCGATGACCGCGGGCAACGTCGCTCAAGCCACGGCGCTCGGCTATTCGGCCACGTCGCTCGGCATCTCGTTTGTGCAGTGCCTGGTGCTCGCGGCATTGGCCGTCCAGGTGATCCGCTTTGCGATGACCCTGAACCTCGAGCCCGGCGCGGACTCTTCCACACCGTCAACGCGTCTCTGGGACGCCGGTTTCCGGCGCTATTTCCTGCTTTGCATCGTGCTGGTTGCGGCCTACGTGGCCGCGACGATCGCGGTGGTGATCGCCTGGATCGGGCTGCGGCTGGCGGGATTGTCCAGCGGCACATCGATGGCCGCCGCCGCCACGCTCGCGGTGCTGGCCGTGTGCGGCGTGAGTTACGTGTCGGCGCGGCTCGCCTTGCTGTTTCCGCATACCGCCGCGGGCGGTCGGCTGCAATGGCGCGCCGCCTGGGAGGCTACGCGCGGGCATTTTTGGGTTATCACGACGACCGCCCTGGTCGCGATCCTGCCGATCGTGGCGATTGCGACGGTGTTGTCGATCATCGCGGAAATGCTGGTCGCGGCAAGCTCGATCGGTAGCCTGACCGTGGGTTTGCTGGTGGTTCAGAGCGTGGCCACGCTGCTTTATACGGCTACGGCGGCGACGTGTTCGGTTTGGCTTTACAGGAAGTTCGGGGCGGATTTGACGGCGGAGCGAGGGTGAGTTTTTGTTTTCAGCTTTCCCACGATACCCAAATGAAAAACGCGGCCCTTCACTTCAGGCCGCGTTTTTCATTGCTTTGAGTACTCCCTTGAACGGAGCCGGCCGCCCTTAAACCGTTTCTTCCGTCAGTTCTCGCGCGGCTGCGAGCGCCATGCGAAAATCGGCCAGTTCAGCGATGGTCAGCACCGGAATATTGCGCTCCTTCACAAACGCATCGATCTGCGCACCACGCGCCATTGTCCCGTCTGGGTTCATCAGTTCGCACAGCACGCCGGCTGGCTTCAAACCCGCGAGGATTGTGAGATCAACCGTACCTTCCGTATGGCCGCGCCGGGTCAGCACGCCGCCCGGCTGCGCCCGCAGCGGGAACACATGGCCGGGACTGACGATGTCGCCGGCTTTGGCGTTATCGGCAATCGCGGCGCGGATCGTGGTCAGCCGGTCCAGCGCCGATACGCCCGTCGTCACGCCTTCGCGTGCTTCTATCGATACCGTGAACGCGGTGCCGTATTTGCTGCCGTTGTCGGCGACCATCGGCGGCAAGTGGAGGGCGCGAACGGTCTCGTCCGGCAGGCACAGGCACACGATGCCGCTGCACTCGCGGATCATCAGCGCCATGCCTTCGACGTCGAGTTTTTCCGCCGCGTAAATCAGGTCGGCTTCGTTCTCGCGATCGTCGTCATCGAGCAGCGCGACCGCGCGCCCTTCGCGCAACGCTTGCAGGGCAGCGGTTATTCGGGGAGGGATGGCGACGGAAGAGTCGCCTGCACGAAGTTGCGCAAGATCGGCAAACGCGGTGGTCGGGGAGGTAAGGCTGGAAACTGAGTCGGACATGGGTGAAACGCTCTCGCAAAAGAAATGGGGCGAAAAACGTTTCAGGGCATTGCAAACAGACAGAACGACACGCGCTCAGCGCCGTCTACGCGACAGCGCCCGTTCGACGCGGACACACAAACGCCGCGGCAAACACGCGAAACGGACATGACCGTCTGCACATCTTCTTCCATCCGGACTATGACCGTCGGCTCTGGCATCTCACCAGATCTGCTGACCCCGTGGCGTGGCTACGCACTTGCAAAACAAGCCACTTTCACGGGCGCTCGCGGGCTCGCGGACGGCTTTCGCCCCTCGCATACCGCCGGTGGGGAATTGCACCCCGCCCTGAAGACGTACTGACTTGTCGCTAAACACTTAAAAATCGCGACTGGATTTCAGGATACAACAGACACGCCGATGTTGCAGTACCGCACCCCTTTAGCTTGTAGGCAACGGGGTCTAGCTGGCATCGTCGATACGACGTGAATCGGCGGGAACGTGCCAGCGCGGCGGCGTTTCCGCATTCACCGTCACCTGGTACGCACGCGCCTCCGTGTTGCCGGGATTGCGCAGGGCGTGGGGCTGATCGGCGTCGAACACAATGGCGTCGCCTGTGGCCAGCAACTGCGTGCGGTCATGCACGCGGATTTCCAGCGTGCCGTCGCTCACGACCAGATTGATGCTTGTGCCGGGTGGGCGCGCACTGCCGGATTCGGTATGCAGCGGCGCGATCCGGAGTTCGTGGAATTCCGCCGATGCCGGCGCGTTCAGCGGAAACAGCGGTCGGGCCGAGAAGCGTCCATTCGACGTCACAAGGCGCGTAGCCTGTTCAGCCGGCAAGTATTCGATGCCGTTGGTCGCGTGGCGTCGAAGAAACGCCGCCACCGATACCTTCAGCGCGCTCGCGATCTTGTGGAGAACCTTGATGGACGGCACGCTGCGCCCGGATTCAATCTGCGCCAGCATCGCCCGCGATACGCCGGACGCCCGGGCAAGGGCATCGAGCGAGAGTTGCCGTTCAGCGCGCAGCCGCGCCAGATTCACACCGACGAGATGTTCGAGCGCGTCGTTCGCTTCCTGCACGTCGGTTTGATGAGCCGACGTCGCCTGTGTTGCCTCGGCGAGTTCGGCCGGCGCGTGCGCATCGAACGACTCGCGCACGAGTTCCAGCGATGAATAAGCCGGTGCAACCATGATGAGCCTCCAATCGGATGGACCCGCGAAACGGCGCGGAAATGAGTGAAGGCAAGACTAGCATCGGCTTCACCCGCATCAAACGAAGATATCGTCACACCGTTATCAGGTGCAGGAGGGTAGGCATTCGTGGAAATGTCTGGGGCGTTTCAGCGTTCAACGCCGCGTTACACAACCGTGCGGGACGGAATCGATGACGTCACCGAGGGCTCAACCTCCCGCGTGCTCGCAAACCACCCATCGATGCGGCGAATCACGTCATCCAGCGTCCCGCGCTCCATATGCAGGCCGAGTTTCGAGCGGCGCCACAGCACGTCGTCGGCGCAAGTTGCCCATTCGTTGTCCCGCAGATAGCGGAGTTCCGCTTCGTACAGCCCGGGCGCGATGGCTTCACCGAGATCGGCCAGGGAACCGGCATCGCCGAGCAGCTTTTGGGCGCGGGTACCGTAAGCCCGTGCATAGCGATGTGCAAGCTCGCCCGGCAGCCAGCGATTGCGTTGCTTGAACGCGGTGAGGAAAAGCTCGAAGTTGGCATTGGCGATATCGCCACCCGGCAGCGGCGCGCCTTCCGTCCACGTTTTACTCCGCGCCGGCAACTGAAGCGCGTCGCCCAGTTTGTCGACGGCTTCTTCCGCCAGCTTGCGAAACGTGGTGATCTTGCCGCCGAACACCGACAACAACGGCGCTTCGTTCGCGGGCGTATCGAGTTCAAGCAGGTAATCGCGCGTGACCGCCGACGCGTTCTCGGCGTTTTCGTCCTCGAGCAGGCCGCGTACGCCGGCATAGGTCCAGCAGACATCCGCCGGGCTGATGTGCTTCTTGAAATAGCGGTTGATGGAGTCGCAGAGGTACGCAGTTTCTTCCGGGCTGATGGCAACCTTCGACGCGTCGCCGTGATACTCGAGGTCCGTCGTCCCGATCAGCGTGTACTCGTGCTCGTAGGGAATCGCGAAAATGATGCGCTTGTCCGGGTTCTGGAAAATGTAGGCGTGGTCGTGTTCAAAGAGACGCTGGGTCACAATGTGGCTTCCCTTGACCAGCCGGACGGTGTGACGCGTATGCGTGTTGCTGTTGAGCGAGTCCTTGAGCAGGTCGCTGACCCACGGTCCGGCAGCGTTTGCGATGGAGCGCGCCCGCACGTCGAATGTCGCACCGTGGTTGTCGGCGAGCGTGGCAAACCAAACACCTTCGCTGCGATGGGCACTCACCAGGCGCGTGCGCGTCTTGATCACCGCACCGTGTTCCTGCGCATCGACCGCGTTTAGCGCGACGAGCCGCGCGTCGTCCACCCAGCCGTCGGAATAGACAAAACCGCGCTTGATCGAATCGATAAGCGGTGCGCCCGCCGGGTGCCGGCGCATGTCGATACCCCTGGAACCGGGCAGCAACTCGCGACGCGCGAGGTGATCGTAGAGAAAGAGGCCCGCGCGAATCATCCAGGCGGGACGCAGGTTGGGCATGTGCGGCATCACGAAACGCAGCGGCCACATGATGTGCGGCGCCGCGCGCAGCAATACTTCGCGCTCCTGAAGCGCCTTGCGCACAAGCCGGTATTCGCCGTACTCGAGATAACGCAGCCCGCCGTGAATGAGCTTCGTACTCGACGACGACGTATGCGAAGCCAGGTCGTCCTTCTCACATAGCATGACGGTGAGGCCCCGGCCGGCGGCGTCGCGCGCTATGCCTGTTCCGTTGACCCCGCCGCCCACCACGAGCACATCATAAAGATTGCCTTGCATCGCTTGTCCGCCCCATGGCCACCGACAGAAAACTCGGTTACAACATAATAATGTTCGAATTCGAAATTTAACGAACAAAAACGAAAATGTAAAGTCGGCTGATTGGCTAACGCTGCGTTTCGCCGGAAAAGTGCAGGCCGAGGTCGTATTTCGGCTCATAGGCCGTTCGGCCGAGTGGCGCGAAGCGGGCCGTCGACCGATACTGTAGCCACTGGACATGAGGAGTTGATGTAATGCGAAAGATCTGTGTTGCCGGTGCGCTTGGCGCGCTCATGCTGGGCGGATGCCTATCCACGCCGGACCTCTCGGGGTCGAGCGGGGCGCCGTCACTGGCCGCGCTCCAGTCCATGTGCGGCACCACCGCAGTCGATTACGGTACGGACGCGCAGGGCGTGTATTCCGCGTTTTTCGACGCTTATGTCGCGCAGAAGAGAGGCAAGTTGCCAAAGGAGCAGTTTTGCGCGTTTCAGGCGGCTATCGCGGGGCGGTACGCGACGTTTGCAGCTAGCCGCACGGTGGAGGCGCAAAGCACGTGGGCCACGTTTTTCGCCGATCAGCGTGCGCAAGCGCTTAGCTGGCGCGCAGCCGTCGATCCGACGTTGCGCGCAGGCTAGCGCTGGCTCGCTGGTTGTTCCGCGCTCGTGGGCGACTGGATGCCAAGCGCCCACGAGCGGAAATTGACGAGAACCGCGGAATTACGAGAACCGTTTGATTGCCTTGATGGTGGAGTCGCCGGAAGCGGTCAGGCTCCACATCTGGCCTCCGGAGGCGAGTTTTTCCAACTGGACGAGCTGGCGCTCGAGCAGCGCGTCGAGTTCATCGCGCACCATGTCCATCTGATGGGGAGCTTCTTGCAGCAGGAGCAGCGTGGCAAATTCATGCGGACTGAGCATCGTGTTCTCCATGACGATCGAACGGCACTTTGACCGGTCGGCGACCGGCATTCGTACTTAGGAACGTTGCGCGAGGCTGGAACTTCGATCCGGCGGGCGCATGACGCAAAGCGCGGTTCGCGGCGCCAAAAAGCGGCGGGGCATTGCCGGGATTTGATTGTAGGCAAGCGTCGGACGAGTGCCAAACGCTTGCGGAAAATAATGGGTTTGACTTTTTAGAAGCGCGAAAGCGGTTCGGCGGACAAGAAGAATCGTAGAAATTACGTGAAGTTCCTGCCGCAGTGCACACAGAAACAGCGAGGCATATTTCAGCGGACCGTCATTCGGCCACGAACACCTGCGTGTTCGCCTCGGCAAGCGTTTGGGCCATTTCGGGCGGCGTGGGAGCATCGGTGAAAAGCGCGTCGATCTGGCTCAGATGACCGAGCCGGACGAGCGCCGGGCGGCCGAACTTGGAGTGATCGGCGGCGAGGAACACCGTGCGGGCGTGTTTGATGATTGCTTCGGCCACGCGGACTTCGCGAGTATCGAAATCGCGCAGCGTGCCGTCGGTTTCAATGCTCGACGCGCCGATGATCGCGAAGTCCACCTTGAACTGGCGGATGAAGTCGATAGCGAGCTCACCCACAATGCCCTTGTCCCAAGGCCGCACAATGCCGCCGGTGATGAGTACCTCGCATTCGGGATACCCGCTCATCATGCTCGCCACGTTGAGGTTGTTCGTGATCACGTGCAGCCCGCGATGCCGATTCAGTGCCCGGGCGACTTCCTCGGTTGTGGTGCCGAGGTTGATGAAAAGCGACGCCTGATCGGGAACGTGCGAAGCGACGAGAGTGGCTATGCGACGCTTTTCGTCGTGGAACATGCGCTGGCGCGCCGTGTACGAGACGTTCTCCGAGCTGGTCGGGAGGCTCGCGCCGCCGTGATAGCGGCGCAGCAGATTCATGTCGGAGAGCCAGTTGACGTCGCGGCGAATGGTTTGCGGGGTGACGTCGAAATGCGTGGCAAGGTCGTCGACCGTCACGAAGCCATCGCGTTGCACCCAGTCGAGCAGCTCTTGCTGTCGTGCGTTCAAGGTGATGCGGGGATCTCGTGTCATGGCGTCGAAAAGTGCGCTTGAGTGTCGTGAGGTGGCCGTATTGTAAGGGAAAGGGCCGGCAGGCCTGCAATGCTCCATGATGCATCGTGCCTTGGGATATCGCGGTGCATGAGCGGGATGGAGGCGCTTCGTGAAAGTGCGTCGCCCGGATACTCGAGAGCTCGGGTAGCCCAGGGAGTTCGATGAGTTCGTTACGTTGCATTACGTCGTGCGGTAACTACGAACCGGTCCGGACGAAGCCGCGACCATAGGGTCCGCATGTCCATACGTCTGCACGTCCGAATGTCCCCACGAATAGCACGGACCGGCTACGGGACTGCCCGACCGCCGACCTCCCCGCACGGGCCGCGTTTGTGCGCGGCAACTCGTGAGGATGACAAACTTGATGGCGTGGGGGGTGTGGCTCTGCGAACCCATCGCGCTGCATGTGAACTCCCAGTCAGAACCGGCCCGCAAAACCCGATCGCTGCAACCGCTATTAGCAGCTTGCCGAAATACGTCTGTAAGCGGGCGGGAATCATGTGTGGCGTGCTTTATCGCGAGGTGCTCCGAGGCGGTACGATTTATGCTGATTTATGCGGTATCCGGAACTGACATGTGGCTTTAGCGGTCTCTCTTCGTGCCTGCAGCTTCGTTGCAACCCAGCTAAGATGCAGGCTCTAAGTCTTTAACCACATGAGGACGTCGTGGATTTACCTTCACGGCGTTGCCTGATTTTCGGCCGGTTTGGCTGACGGCGCGTTCAGTACAGCTTTGGGAGCGCGATTTTTATGCATACTGACAGTACCCATGTGATGCCCTGGCGGATCGAGGATATCGACCTGTCCCGGATCGACCGGCGTAAAGCGGCATCTAATGAACACCTTCTTTTGTTGCTCTGCGCGGCTTCGTTCATCGAGAGCGGGACCGATCTTTATACGAGCAACCTGAGCACTTATTTCAACGACGACCCCGAAGTTTCCAGTTGGCTCAACAATGAGTGGGAACCGGAAGAGATGCAGCATGGTCGCGCGTTGAAGACGTATATCAATCACGTGTGGCCCGAGTTCGACTGGGACACGGCATTCAAGAACTTCTTCGCCGAGTATTCGCTGACCTGCTCGGTCGAGGATTTCGAAAAAACGCGGGCACTGGAAATGGTCGCGCGGTGTGTTGTCGAAACCGGTACGGCGACGCTGTATCGGGCAATCAACGAGTGCTCTGACGAACCGGTACTCAAGCAACTGACGGACAACATCCGCATCGACGAAGTCCGGCATTACAAGCACTTCTTCCGTTTTTTCAAGAAGTACAACAAGATCGAAGGCAATGGCCGCTTTGCTGTCCTGGGCGCATTGTTGCGGCGCGTAATTGAAATCAAGAATGAAGATTCCGAGATCGCACTGCGGCATGTATTTGCCATCCGTTATCCGGAGCGCGCGAATGACACCGCCCACAATCGCGAGTTGGCGGCGCGGGTCAATGCGCTGGTCCGGCGCAATTTGTCGGCCGATATGTGCGTAAAGATGTTGCTCAAGCCGCTCGATCTGCCCGCCCGAATCCAGCCCGGCGTGCACTATCCGCTCGCGAAGATCACGCAGCACGTGTTCTTTCGCTAGGCCAGTCGGCGTTTGCATCGAACGGTTCAGCACGGTTTAATCGATGGCCCGCTTTCGCGGGCCATCGTCTTTTCTCGGAGGTCCGCATGAACGATTCCCTTGCGTCCGGCAATCGCAATATCGAGCACGGCACGTTCGACGAGTGGCCTCCGGAATTGCGGACGCTGTTCGACGGTGGGTCGATCGACACGAAGACGGGGTTCACGGCGTCGTTGCTCGCAGCCGATGAGGGCCGCGTGCGGACGTCGTTGCTGAGCGTCGGCGAGTTGTTCGCGCCGGACCCCGGCACCTTGTGTTTTTCGTTGTGGCCGCAGTCGCGGGCGGCGCGGTTGGTATCGAAGACGGGTTGCGCCACGCTGACTTTCGTCTTCGATGAAGCCTTCTTCCAGGTGCAACTCCAGGCTCGCATCGCGCCGCTGGAGGGTTCGCCGGTCGCGTGTTTTATCGCAACGATCGAAAGCGGGGAATGGCAGAAGGTGCCCTATGCGCGGCTCGTGCAGGGGATCGGATTCGAGTTTGCGGAAGGGCAGGGAGAAGCGGTGCTAGCGCGTTGGCGTCAACAGGTCGATGTGCTCAAGCGCGCGGCGAGCGCCGCTGCATGAAATTGAAACAGCGGAGCACGAGGCTCCGCTGCTTTGCTCTTTCGAGCAGTCATTTCGAGGTGAAGGTTTCAGAGCAGGGCTTTCAATCTGCGCTGCCCCCGCGAGGCCTAATAACGGCGCCCGAACCATCAACCTTCACCCGTTACACGTAGAAGGCGCGGGCTAGCTTCCCGCCCGCGCCTTCCACCCGCAACAAAGCAACTCAACGCCCGCGCTGTCCCGTACGCGGCGTATCGCGCCGTCCTGCGCCGCCACCGCCTTCGCCACGCGGCTTGCCCCCGAGCAGTGCAGCGCCAGCCGGGCGTGATGAACCCTCAGGTTTGCGCGGCGCACCGCCATTGCCACCGGTTTTCGCCGCAACGGGTTTCTGCGAGCGCGAACCGTTGCCACCACTGCCACCGTAACCACCACCACCGCCATTACCATTCGCCGGCTTAACCGATGTCCGGCCGCCATTCGATTGCTTCGGTGCGCCCTGACGCGGTGCACCTTGACGTGCACCACCACCGCCACCGCCTTGGCCGCGCCGCAGAATCGGTTCCGGTTTTTGATTCGGATCCGGCTCGAAGCCCGCGATGACTTCCTGCGGGATCGGACGCTTGATCAAGCGTTCGATGTCCTTCAGCAACTGATGTTCATCGACGCAAACCAGCGACAGCGCTTCACCCGTCGCCCCGGCCCGACCCGTACGGCCGATCCGGTGAACATAATCCTCCGGCACGTTTGGCAGATCGAAGTTGACGACGTGCGGCAACTGATCGATATCGATACCGCGCGCCGCAATATCCGTCGCCACCAGCACTTGCAGCGTGTTGTCCTTGAACTCGGCCAAGGCACGCGTACGCGCCGACTGGCTCTTGTTGCCGTGAATGGCCAGCGCGCTGATGCCGTCCTTCGTCAACTGCTCGGCCAGCCGGTTCGCGCCATGCTTTGTCCGCGTGAACACGAGCACCTGGAACCAGTTGTTCTGGCGGATCAAATGCGTGAGCAACTCGCGCTTCCTGTCGCGATCGACGGGGTGAATCTTCTGCGCGATCGCTTCGACCGTCGAATTCCGACGCGCCACTTCGATCAGCGCCGGCCGGTCGAGCAGGCTGTCGGCGAGGGTTTTGATTTCATCGGAGAACGTAGCCGAGAACAGCAGGTTCTGGCGCTTCGGCGGCAACTTGGCCAGCACGCGCTTGATGTCGTGGATGAAGCCCATGTCGAGCATGCGGTCGGCCTCATCGAGCACGAGAATCTCGAGCTTCGACAAGTCGATGGTCCTCTGCTGCATGTGATCGAGCAGGCGCCCCGGCGTTGCCACGACGATATCCACGCCGCGCCGCAACGCATCGATTTGCGGATTGATGCCAACACCGCCGAACATCACCGTCGATTTCAGCTTCAGGTATTTACCGTAACCACGCACGCTTTCTTCCACCTGGGCGGCGAGTTCGCGCGTCGGCGTGAGGATCAGCGCGCGGACCGGCCGCTTGGCGCCTGCAGCAGGGGCGGGCGCTTCGGACAGACGTTGCAGGATAGGCAGCGTAAAGCCTGCTGTCTTGCCGGTGCCGGTTTGCGCGCCTGCGAGCAGGTCGCCGCCGTTCAGCACAGCCGGGATGGCTTGCAACTGGATGGGGGTAGGGACCGTGTAGCCGAGTTCGTTGACAGCGCGAAGCAAGGGTTCGGACAAGCCGAGGGAATCAAAAGACATAAGTGTTCACAGATTCGGTATGCCGACCGGCGTTGTCGCTTGAAGCCCCCAAAAAAGGCGGCCCGCACAAATAGGTGCGCGCGTACGACGATCGAGGAAATCGGGCGGCATGACGTTCGGGGCGCTCGCTCAAAACACAAGCGCCGGGAACGTTGCCGCGAAGATCAACGCGCTATCAAGACACGCTGACTGGCGTTAAGTTGCATTTGAAACGCCGAATGTGTTTCGCGTTTCGTGTCAGGCATGACGTGCCGTCGCTGAGCCAACCTCAGGACAGGCTCACGCGACATAACGTGCAATGCTGACGAATTGACACAAGCTGCCGCCCAACACGAACAGGTGCCAGATGCCATGGCCGTGCCGGATGCGCTCGTCGTTGATGAAAAAGTAAATGCCGGCGCTGTAGATCAAGCCACCGGCCAGCAGCCACGCCGTGCCGGCGGGCGGTAGTGCCGAAACGAGTGGACGGATGGCTACGAGCGCGAGCCAGCCCATCAACACGTAAATCACCATCGATACGCTGCGGGTTCGACGCCCGAGCGTGAGTTCCTGAACAATGCCGAGAGCGGCGAGCCCCCAGCTTACGCCGAATAACGACCAGCCCCACGGGCCGCGCAGCGTGACGAGCGTAAAGGGTGTGTAACTTCCTGCGATCAGCAAGTAAATGGCCGAATGATCGCATTTTTGCAATATCGCCTTGAGCCGCGGGTTGCGGACCCAGTGATACAGCGTGGAAATGGTGTACAGCACGAGCAACATGGCGCCGTACACGGCAAAACTGACGATCTTGTACGGGTCGCGCTCCAGCGCGGCCATGGTGACGAGCGTTGCGAGTCCCGCCACCGACAGCACCGTGCCGACGAGGTGGGTAACGCTGTTGAACCGCTCACCAAAGTGCATCGACCATCCTCACCGCGTGGTTGCGATCCTGTCTGCAACGCCGCGCTTTTGCTTTTCTGCTTCAAGAAATGCTGAGACCGCGGCGAAATAAGGACGACCCGGGCATTTTACAGCCGCCCGTGGTTCATCCAGACCGCTCACCCAAACTCCAGCTTATTCACGCCACGCTCAAAAAGACGAAGGGCGCAGCCCCGACTTCGAGGCCTGCGCCCTGCTTGCGCCCTTCGCGCGTATTTTACGCTACCTGCGGGAAACGCTTCTTCGATCAGTCGAGCGGCGCCGAACGAAGGTTGCTGACCTGTTGCGGCGACACCGGCGTGCCGTGGTTGCCCCACGACATACGGATGTACGTCACAACCGCTGCCACTTCCGTATCCGACAGCGATTGCGCGAACGGCGGCATGCCATACGGATGCGGATTGCCGTCCGTGCTCGGCGGATAACCGCCGTTGAGCACCATGCGGATTGGGTTGACGGCCGACTGCATCTGGATCGACTGGTTGGTGGCAAGCGGCGGGTAGGCCGGCGGTTTGCCGAGACCATTTTCCGCGTGGCACTTCGCGCAGTTTTCCGTGTAGATCTTCTTGCCCTGCTGCAGCAATTCCGAACCGAACTGCGCCGATGTTTCGAACTGCATTGTTTCCGGCGCTTCGCCCTTTTGCGGGATCGACTTCAGGAACGTCGACATGGCGTTGATGTCCGCGTCCGTCATGTACTGCATGCTGTTGTGGACCACTTCGGCCATCGGACCGAACACCGCGCCGCGCTGCGACACGCCGGTCTTCAGCAGGTCGTTGATGTCCTTGATGTCCCAGTCGCCGAGGCCGGCTTCCTTATTCGACGTCAACGACGGTGCGTACCAGTTCTGCAGCGGGATCAGACCGCCGCCGAAGGCTGCCGAGCTGACCGGGCCACCCATTGCGTTAATCGATGTGTGGCACATGCTGCAGTGTCCCAGGCCTTCGATCAGGTACGCGCCGCGGTTCCATTCCACCGACTTGGTCGGATCCGGCTTGTACTCGCCTTCGCTGAAGAACAACGTGCGCCAGCCGATCAGCAGATTGCGGTTGTTGAACGGGAAGCGCAGTTCGTGCGGACGGCTGGGTTCGTTGACCGGCGTGGCTGAGCGCATGAAGGCGAAGATGGCGTCCGAGTCTGCGCGTGTCACCTTCGTGTAGGCCGTGAACGGCATGGCCGGGTACAACAGGCTACCGTCTTTCGAGCGGCCGTTATGCAGCGAACGATAGAAGTCGTCCGACGTCCACTTGCCGATACCGTACTGGTCGTCCGGCGTGATGTTCGGCGTGAAGAGCGTGCCGAACGGCGTGAGCATGGGCAGGCCGCCCGCGAAGGTCTTGCCGCCGCGAACCGTGTGGCAGGCAATACAGTCGCCGGCGCGGGCAAGGTACTCGCCGCGTTTGATCAACTCGGCCTGGTCGGCCGGCGGGGCGGCGACTGCGCCGCCCGAATGCAGGTTGTCGCCGCCCGACCAGAGAGCGGCGGCGGCGGCGACGGCTGCGACTACGACAGCCGAGAGTGCGAACAGGGACTTGCGTTTCATATTCTTATCGCTCCTCGCGCCTTATTGCGGTTCGCTGCCGCAGGCGAGCGGCAACTTGCGCGAGCCTGCAGGCGCGGGTACCGGATTAGCCGGTGCGGTTTGCGTGGAGAGCCAGGCGGCGACAGAGGTCACGTCGTCGTCGGTCAGGCGGGTGGCGATCTGTTGCATGCAGTCAGGTGCTTTCGCGTGACGCGAGCCGGCACGCCAGGCGCCGAGTTGCGCGCTGATGTAGTCGGCGTGCAACCCCACGAGACCCGGAATGGCCGGTTGCATACCCGTCAGGTTGGTGCCGTGACACGCGGCGCAGGCGGGGATACCACGGCCTGCATCGCCTTTCAGCACGAGCTGCTGGCCTTTCGACACGGTCGACGCCGACACGGTCGGCTTGGCCGGCTGCGGATACGGCGGGCGCTGTTCCGAGAAATACGTGGCGATCTGATGAAGGTAGTCGTCGGAGAGATACGTGACGAGGTAGTTCATGGGCGGATACTTCCGGCGGCCTTCGCGGAAGTTCTGCAACTGGTTGTACAGATAGTCAGCCGGCTTGCCGGCAAGACGCGGGAAATAGTCGTTGTCCGTGCCTTCGCCGTGGACGCCGTGACACGCCGTGCAACCCTGCACACGCGCTGCCATGGTGTCCGGCGCCATGGGCTGGGCGGCGGCTTGAGCGGGCGCCTGAGCTTCTGCTGCGCCAGCAATGCTGGCACTGCCGATCAGCGTCAGAGCCACTAGCGGGGCGAGCAACGGACGAAAGATGCGTCTTGAAGACACGCGACACTCCATGAATTTCGAGGACCTGCCGAGCTTCGTTCGGCTCGGTGCGAATATGTGGTGAACCATTGCCACATTGGCTCTGGGAGCCTCTGATGCGACGCGGCATTCTATCATCGATGCCTGATGATGACTATTTGAGCATCGCCCTGTTGCACTTACCTTTCAACGTGTACGCGACAATTTGCCGCGCGACCGATCGACCGGGGTTTTTGAACGTGCGTGACGGTTCGAGGTCGGTCGGCTTTGGCAAAGTATCGACGGGTTGTGCGGCGTTTGCGTCGGTTTTGTGCGGCTTGGGTGCCTTGGGGCCTTGGTGCATTCCATGTGCCCGTTCCGCTAGACTCGCGTTCCTGGCCCATGCGGTTTGTTTCTTCATCGACCCTTCATCGAACCTTCAATGCACTCCTTGTTTGCTTTCACTTTGAACCTGTCCGTTGAGGGGCGGTTATGAGCGTCGATCCGCTCTGGCTGGCTCAGGTGGTCATTGCAGCGCTCGCTGACATCGCGTTTGCCTGCACGCTCGGCGCGGCGTTGCTGAGCGTGTGGCTATTGAAGGAGAACGCGACTGCGCCTGTCTCGCCTGCGCGCTTCGGCTGGGTGAGGGCGCGACGCCTGAGTATTGGCGGCGCGGTTGTGCTTGCTGTCGCCGACCTCGTGCTGGTCTGGCTGCAGGCGGCGTCGATGAGCGGCGCGCCTCTGTTCGATGCCTTCGCGCCCGTCGTCACCGTGATCACGGTGACGCATGCCGGCATGGGCTGGGCGATAGCGTTCGTCGGCAGCGTGCTGCTGATTCTTGCGGCGATATCGGGTAACGCGAAGGGCAGTCCGCGGCTCGGGCTGTTTGCCGTGGGCGCACTGGTGGCGGCGGCGGGCAAGGCGTCGGTTGGACATGCTGCCGATGCCGGCGCGTTTTCTCTCGCCGAAGGTGTTCAGACCGTTCATCTGCTGGCGACGGCCGTATGGGGCGGTGTGGTGATCGCGGGCGCGTGGCGGGTGTTGCCGGCGCTTGGGACGTCGCTGGCGCGGGCGTTTTTGATTCGCATCGCCGGGAAGATGTCCACGATGGCCGTGATCGCCGTGTCGCTGGTGATTCTTACCGGGATCTATAACGCGTGGCGCGGGCTGGGCGGATCGGCGCAAACGCTCGAAACGAGCGCGTGGGGCCACGTGCTGGTCGTGAAGGGCGTGTTGATCGCGACCACGTTGCTGCTCGGCGCAATGAACCGTTGGTCCGTCATGCCGCGATTGCAGCGCACCGCATCGACGGTCGATGCGCGCACGTTCACCGGCGTGATGCGGATGGAAGCGGTGCTGATTGTGGGAGTATTCGTCGCGGCCGCCGTGCTGTCGCACAGCGTGCCGGGTTTTGCATCGATGGGTTAGTGCGGCTGCTTGATTCAGCTACTTACTCGTAGCCGAGTCTGTGGCTCACGATCGGTGCGCAGAACAGCGCCAGGGCGCAGCCGATCGCCTTGCCTTGAAGTTCGACGAACGCCCTGTGCGACATGGGCGAGGACATCAATACGTCGAGGAGTTGCGGCAAGCAGAACAGCACAGCCGCACCGATAAAACAGCGCGTCACGGTCGACAAACGCCAACCGTGCTGGGCGCCCATCGCCGCACAGATCACGCGCAGCACGCCGAACAACACGAGCGCACCGACAGCCATCTGCGTGCGGACAAATTCGTCTGGAAGGGTGTAGTAGTACATGCGGGGCTCTCTGGCTTCGTCGCGCTCTTCCCGGGCGCAGGGTCGAAACAAACTCACATACGCGAGATAATGCAAGACGCGGGCCAGGCGTCGTTACACCATGCAAAGCCTTGCTGCACAAGGGTTTCGTGTGCTGCAAGGAAGCCGTTTTCCGTGCTTTTTCCGTGCTGTAACGTGCGGGCGGATCAAATGTCACCCGCGCGTTACGTAACGTTACCAAGACGAAATCCCCGTCTCAATATCCGTATTCTACGATGCCGGCCGTAAATGCATCGTGCGCCGCGCCGCAATTCTCAGATCACCACTCTGCAACGCTGCCATCGGCGTGACGCCACACGGGATTGCGCCAGCGGTGCCCAACCTTGGCCATCTCGCGCACTTTGTCTTCGTTCACTTCGATACCCAGGCCCGGCCCTTGCGGAATCATCACCATGCCGTCTTCGTATTTGAAGACTTCTGGGTTCTTGATGTAGTCGAGCAGGTCGTTGCCCTTGTTGTAGTGAATGCCGAGGCTTTGCTCCTGGATGAAGGCGTTGTAGCTGACGGCGTCGATTTGCAGGCAGGTCGCGAGCGCGATCGGGCCGAGCGGGCAGTGGAGGGCGAGGGCGACGTCGTAGGCTTCGGCCATCGATGCAATCTTGCGGCACTCCGTAATCCCGCCCGCGTGCGATGCGTCCGGCTGGATGATGTCTACGTAACCGCCGGCCAGGATGTGCTTGAAGTCCCAGCGCGAGTACAGACGCTCGCCGAGCGCGATTGGCGTGCTGGTCTGGTTCACGATGTCGCGTAATGCTTCAACGTTCTCCGACAACACCGGCTCTTCGATAAACAGCAGCTTGTACGGATCGAGTTCCTTCGCGAGCACTTTCGCCATCGGCTTGTGCACGCGGCCGTGGAAGTCCACGCCGATACCAATATTCGGTCCCACCGCCTCACGCACGGCAGCCACGTTGTTGATGACGGCTTGGACCTTGTCGAAGGTATCGATGATTTGCAGTTCTTCCGAACCATTCATCTTCACCGCCTTGAAACCGCGGTCCACGACGGCGCGCGCGTTGTTCGCGACATCGCTGGGACGATCGCCGCCGATCCACGAATACACCTTGATCCGGTCGCGAACCTGGCCGCCGAGCAGCGCGTGAATGGGCACGCCGTGATGTTTGCCCTTGATGTCCCACAGCGCCTGGTCCACGCCCGCAATCGCGCTCATGCCGATTGGGCCGCCGCGATAAAAACCTGCGCGATACATGACTTGCCAGTGATCTTCGATCAGCAGCGGATCCTTGCCGATCAGATAGTCCGACAACTCATCGACCGCCGCCGCCACCGTATGTGCACGGCCTTCGACCACCGGTTCGCCCCAGCCGACGATGCCTTCATCGGTGGTGATCTTCAGGAAACACCAGCGCGGCGGAACGATAAAAGTCTCGAGTTTAGTAATTTTCATGCTGGCGTCTCCTGATTTTTCCGGTGAGTGGGGAACGGGGTTTCCTATGCTATCAAAAATTGGTTTGATGTGTATATTAATAGTACTATTCAACGGAAAGCCTTGTCGGGAAAGGGTCCGTATAATCGCGTCGGTTCTATAACGGCACGTTTCGTTTCGGCGAAGAAGGGGAAAGTTATCCAGCACGATCTGCATGGACGCGTGGCGTATGAGCTTGGCACCGCGATTTTGCGCGGGGATTTTCCGCCGGCTTCCACGTTGCCGCGCGAAGCCGAACTGATGGAGCGTTTTGGCGTCAGCCGGACGGTGCTGCGCGAGGCGTTGCGCACGCTGACATCGAAGGGATTGATTGAATCGCGGCCGAAGATCGGGACGCGCGTGCGGCCGCGGCATGCCTGGAATCTCCTCGATGCCGACGTTCTCGAGTGGTACTCACGCGTCGCCAAGCCGTTGCAGTTCGCGCTGAAGCTGCAGGAAATGCGCGAAATGATCGAGCCTTATGCCGCTGCGTTGGCTGCATCGAATCATGAGGATGAGTCGTTGGCGCGTTTAGGCGATGCGCATCGGGCGATGCTGGAGGCGCGCAACGTCGATGAATGGGTTCGGGCGGATTTACGGTTTCATTTGAGCGTGTTGAATGCGTGCAGCAATGAATTGCTGGTGCCGCTCGGGACGCTGATCGAGCGCACGCTTGAAGCGCAGTTGCGGTTGAACGCGCGCAGGGCGGAGGTTTTCAATGCATCGATGGCCGAACACACGGCCGTTTTCGATGCCATCGTGGCACGGAATTCCAGTGCTGCGCGTGACGCGATGAGCGGTTTGCTCGGCGTGACTCGGGCGCGTATCGAGGGGTAGGCAGGAGATTAGGGACGTTCGGCGCATCCGGCGATAATTTCAATTTCAAGATAAAGTTGCGGGTCCGAGCGCTGTTTTGCTTTCTTTTAGCTGTTTTAGCCGACACGCGGCGCTCCGCACCTTCCGGAAGGAGCCCGAATTGCCGCACGTCCCGATCTCCGTTGTGTCGTCGTGGGGCGCGTGGGCCGTGTTCGTCAGCGTACTCGCGACTCAGCTTGGCGTCCCCATTCCCGCTGCACCTATGCTGGTGCTGGCCGGCAGTTTGGTGGCGGCCGGTTTGGCTTCGTTCTGGCACATGCTTGCCGCTGCGGTCATCGCGGTGGTTATCGCCGATGCGCTTTGGTTCACCGCCGGGCGCTTGTATGGCCGGCGGTTTCTGAACTCGCTCGTGCGGTTCTCGCTTTCTCTCGATACTACTTTGCGTACCGCCCGGCATTGGTTCGAGCGGTTTGGCGTGCCTTTGCTCGCGTTGTCGAAGTTCGTGCCGGGGCTGGGGCTGGTGTCGTCGCCGTTGCTGGGGACGACGCAGATCGATGTGCGCGTGTTCGTGTTTTGGGATCTGATCGGGGCCGCGCTTTGGGCTTCCGCGTGGATGCTCGGCGGCGCGATCTTGAATGCTGAAATCGCTAATTTGCTCGTGTTCGTGCGCACGTATGGGCTGACCGCGCTCGATGTGCTCACGATGGCGGCGGGTGCGTTCTTGGCGTATCGATGGGCGCGGCGCATGCAGTTTCGTCGATGGCTCGCGAAGTATCGGATCTCGCCCGAGCAGCTCGATGAAATGATGCGCTCCGATGCGCCGCCCGTTATTTTCGATGCCCGGCCGGAAGAGGTGAGGAGGAAGGAGGCGCATCGGATTAAAGGCGCGATTCCGCTGGACCTGGAGTCATCGGGGAAAATCGATCCGATGTTTCGGGAGCACGAGGTGGTGGTGTATTGCGTGTGTCCGAATGAAGCGACGGCCAAGCAGATTGCGAAGCGGATGAGGGCGAAGGGGTTTCGGAATGTCAGGCCGTTGAAGGGTGGGTTGGATGCGTGGGAGAAGAAGGGGTTTCCGGTGGAGGCTATTCCGTTTGATTCTTTGGGGGCGGCTGCGGGGGCGTTGGGTTCTGCTTTGTCTGCTTCTTCTTCCTCTTCGCTCGATGATGACGATGATCGGAGTTTGGACGATATGGTTACGGTTAGGGCTACGGCGCCGGAGTGAGTTTTAGCGTTCTATGGATCGTTGGTTAGTGGGTTCGTTGATTGGAGTTGCATCGGATGAAGCTGTTGGACGGGGTGGATCCCTCGCAACTTTTTGGCCTGCCAGCGCCGGATATCGCCACGTTGGATGATGGTTTGCAAGTTCCGTTTGTGCAGACGGGACATGAGCATCACGAGGTGATGCTGTTCGTGCATGGGTCGCTTTGTGACTTTCGGTATTGGAAGCCGCAGTTAGGACCGCTTTCCAAGCAGTATCGATGTGTCGCGCCTAGTCTTTCGCATTACTGGCCTTCGGGGGGGCTGCTGGCCGGCGTCGTTGGTGGTGTTCACCGGCCGTTTAGTTGGGACGCGCATGTTGACGAGACGGGGCAGTTCATCGAGCGCCTGGGCGTCGGGCCGGTTCATGTTGTCGGGCACTCGCGGGGTGGGTGTGTTGCGT
>Ga0255336_101231_pt1 | contig 20942 bp, 20 predicted proteins | sample MeOH1_35cm_T3_17_FD_189102 | JGI IMG/M metagenome (GOLD analysis project Ga0255336, IMG submission 189102) | Sandy soil microbial communities from University of British Columbia, Vancouver, Canada - MeOH1_35cm_T3_179 | ecosystem: Engineered > Artificial ecosystem > Sand microcosm > Unclassified ...
CATCATGCTCCCTACAGGTGAAAGCCGTACCTTTCTTCTGGATGGAGATGAGGTTATTTTTGAAGGCTTTTGCGAGCGAGCTGGCTATCTTCGAATCGGGCTTGGAGAGTGTCGCGCCAGAGTGATTTCTTCGCTTGCTGGCGACTAGCCAATCGTCACCATTACGGCATATCCTCTTCGGTGCAAAACGGATATCCCCGGAGGTCTGCCTATGGCCGCGCTCACGCAAGCCGCTCCCGTCATCACCGATTTTCTTCCTCTCAAAGGCACCGATCACGTCGAGTTTTATGTCGGCAATGCGCGTCAGGCTGCCTACTTCTATCGCTCAGCCTTTGGCATGACGCTTGTTGCGTATGCTGGCCCCGAGACCGGGCAGCGTGACAGGGCCTCATACGTTCTGCAGCAGGGAAAAGTTCGTTTCGTTCTCACCACCTCGCTGCATCCAGATTCCGTCATTGCGCGGCACGTGGATAAGCATGGCGACGGCGTTCATTCCATCGCACTCTGGGTTGACGATGCTCGCCAGGCGTGGAGGGAGACCACGGCTCGCGGAGCCAGAAGTATCCAGGAGCCTCTCGAGCTTCATGATAAGCACGGCAGTGCAGTAGTTTCTTCTATCGCAGCTTACGGAGACACGATCCACACCTTCGTCGAGCGCACACAATATACGGGTTCCTTTCTTCCGGGCTTCAAGGCTGTGGAGCGTGACTCGATCGCGCAGTCCGTCGGCCTTCTTCATATCGATCACATCGTAGGTAATGTAGGCTGGCATGCCATGAACGAATGGGTCGACTTCTATGCAAAGGTGATGGGTTTTTCGCTCTATCAGCACTTCGACGACAACGACATCTCCACCGAGTACTCCGCGCTTATGTCGAAGGTAATGGCCAACGGCAATGGCTACGTGAAATTTCCAATCAACGAACCGGCCGAAGGTCGTCGCAAATCGCAGATCGAAGAGTATCTCGATTTCTACGGTGGACCAGGCGTTCAGCACATCGCACTTGCAACCTCCGATATTCTTGCCACCGTTTCAAAGATGCAGCAGCGAGGGGTGGATTTTCTCACAGTGCCACACTCTTATTACACAGAACTGCAGGCTCGTGTGGGCCGTATCGACGAGCCAATTGAAGAGCTTGAACGGTTGGGAATTCTTGTTGATCGTGATGATGAAGGCTATATGCTGCAGATCTTTACTCACCCCGTAGAAGATCGCCCCACAGTCTTCTACGAGATCATCCAGCGCAAGGGTTCACGAAGCTTCGGAAAAGGTAACTTCAAAGCGTTGTTTGAAGCGATAGAAAGGGAACAGGCTCTTCGTGGAAATTTGTAACATCAATGCATGATTATTCACTAAGATATGCATAATCATTAGTGTTGACGATGTTTTTGGTGTGGTTCATGCTCATGGTGGAGGAGTCATGAGCACGCAATCCATCGAACTGGCTCAGGTAATTCCACCTATGGAGTTATCCCGGCCGACCTATCTGATGTGCCCTCCGAATTTCTACGATGTGAACTATGTCATCAACCCCTGGATGACTGGCAATCTTCATGCAGCTTCGCAGGAACGGGCGGCAGCACAATGGCATCGTCTCTATAACGCGCTTATCGTGGTCGCAGATGTAAAGTTGATAGACCCCCAGCCCGGGTCTCCCGACATGGTTTTTACTGCGAATGCCGGTCTCGAGCGCAACGGCGTCGTTGTTCTCAGCAGCTTCTTCCACTCTGAGCGTCAAGGAGAGGAGCAGCACTTCCGTCGATGGTTTTCAGAATCCGGTTATACCGTTCTCGATGTTCCGCGAGAGACTCCTTTTGAAGGTGAAGGAGATGCTCTTTTCTCCATCGATGGCACACGCCTTTGGGCTGGTTACGGCACACGTACTGTGAGAGAGAGCCACAAGTATCTTGCACGTGCATGGAATGTCGAAGTTATCTCTCTTCATCTCGTCGATGAGCGTTTCTACCATCTCGATACATGCTTTGCCCCACTGAATGATGGTTACGTGATGTACTATCCGACAGCATTCGATTCCGATTCCGTCGCAAGTATTGAAGCCTTCTATCCTGCTGGCAAGCGCATCGTCGTCTCGGAGAGAGATGTCATGCGATTTGCATGCAATGCGATTAATGTAGGCCATACAATCTTGATGAACGAGATCAGCGCAGAGCTGAAAGAGAAGCTCGAGACCGCAGGCTTCAATGTCGTTTCTATCCCACTTGGCGAATTCCTCAAGGCAGGTGGTGCTGCAAAGTGCCTCGTCATGCGGCTCAGTCCACTCTGTTCACGAACAACGAGCTAGCTCAAATTTGAAGCTTCTGTTTAGTTGTCCCTATGTTCTTCCACGCATCTTTCTTTAACCGGTTTCGCCATTCAGCAAAGTTGGTTACATGAAAGACAGGCCTTTCCGTCGTCTTATGAAGTTCGGCCCAGCTCAGTGGCATTGAGACGGCTATACCGGAACGTGCACGAGGGGAATACGCAGCTACGGAAGTCGCACCGCGTTCATTTCTCAGATAATCGAGATAGATCTTTCCCTTCCGTGCCGACTTGGTCATCTTTGTCAGATACCGTTCTGGCGCTGTCTTTTCCATTGCAACGACAAACTGACGGGCAAACTCCTTTACTTCTGGCCACTCGTGTTTCGCTTCCATAGGAGCAACAACGTGTAGGCCCTTTCCTCCCGTAGTTTTGACGAAGCTTTCCAGACCCACTTTTTTCAGACCGGCGCGAACCTCTTCTGCAGCTTTGACTACCTCCGGCCACTCCAATTCTTCATCCGGATCCAGATCGAAGATCAGGCGATCAGGATGTTCTAAATCTTCATTTCGTGAACCCCACGGATGTACTTCGAGCACTCCCATTTGGGCAAGTCCCGCAAGTGCTTCTGCGGTGTTCAGTGTGATGTACGGTTCGACCTTCCCATTCTTATCCGCGATATCAACGCTACCAATTCCTTCCGGCAGCATTGAGTTCACATGCTTCTGAAAGAAGCACGGCTTGCCGGCGCCCTCAGGGCATCGCACCAGGCTCACCGGACGATCCGCGATATGAGGCAACATCCACTCCGCTATCGACCAGTAGTAATCCGCGAGCATCTGTTTCGTCATGCCCGACGCCTCATCCAGAACTTTCTGTGGATGTGTCAGACGTATCGGAGCCTGCTCGCTCACCTTGTTTTCTCCCTTGCTAGTATTCGATCTTTTCGCTGCAATTGACTCATCTGAATCGCTGCGATGCGTTGCTGACTTTGGCCGTGATCTTCGGGGACCCATCGAGATATCCGGCTCTTCCCGTACAACCTCTTTGGCCGCTTTGTCTTCTCTTACTCCTAAGAAGGCAGCCTGCCGAACCAGATCATCGGATGTCCACGTAGCAAATCGTACCTGCACAACCATCTCAGGCTTCACCCATCGTGCGCCCTTTTTTGCGTCAGCCGGAAGGCTCGCAAAGGAACTGCTTGCCTGCGCAAGCGTTTCTAATTTGTCTCGTAATATCCGATGCGTCTTTTGTGTGAACCCCGTGCCGCTGCGACCTGCATAGATCAACTTTCCATCGCTGTAATAACCCAGAAGAAGCGCACCCACGCCGTGGATCTTATTCGTCGGCAGCGTGTATCCTCCGACAACAAACTCCTGTTCATGCAGACACTTCATCTTCAGCCAATCGCTGCTACGTCCTGCCATGTATGGTTTGTCCGCGCGTTTAGACACAATTCCTTCAGCCTGCAGTTTGCATGCCTCACGTAAAAGCTCCGCGCCTCCGGTCTCGATATGCTCGCTCACCCTCAGCTGGTCTTCGTCGACTCCTCGCAGCACATTGCTCAGCAGTTCCTTCCGTATTTTTAGAGGAAGGCCGCGTGTATTCCTGCCATTTATATGCAGCAGGTCGAATGCAAAGTAAGTCAGTGTATGTTTCGCGCCTTCCTGCATCGATGCTTGAAGGTCGGCGAAGTTTGTTGTGCCATTAGCCGCTACAACTACAACCTCTCCATCCAGAGTTACCCTGTTGACTGCGAGCTTTGCAACCTCATTGGCAATCGTCCGCATTCGATGAGTCCAATCCAGCCCTGTTCGTGTCAGTATCTGCACCTGCTTGCCATCCTTTCTCACCTGCACACGATATCCATCGAGCTTCAGCTCATGGAGCCATTCAGAGCCAGAGGGCGGAGTCTCAGCCATCGTTGCAAGCTGTGGCGGAATAAAGGCCGGTTGTTGCTCTTTTGGAAGATCTTTTATCTGCCGCTCGACATTTAGCGACTCGCTTTTAGGGGAAGTCTTCTCTGCATGGTCGCTATCTTTGCGAAACCACGCCTTACTTTCTGAGCGTGTATCCTTTGAGTTCCATACGTGATCTTCATTGCGTGCGATCTCTTCGATCGATCTTCCGGTCACAACGCTGTCCGGCTCCGATTCCGTGACAGGAGTTTCAACCTGAGGTCGTTCGAACTCGTCATGCTCCTTAATCAACAGCCAGTTAGGTTTCTTCTCCTTCGCCCACTTGCCTCCCATACGAATCAACGCCCATTTGCCCTTAAGTTTGGTCCCATGCAGAACAAACTTAAGGTTGCCGTCGCGCAGGCCCACATCGACATCGGTGTAGTCAGCCTGTGGCTCCCACGTTCCCTGATCCCACAGCATCACGGTGCCGCCACCATACTGTCCCTGCGGAATAATCCCTTCGAAGCCGCCATACTCCATCGGGTGATCTTCCACCTGCACTGCCAATCGCTTATCACCGGTGAAGTAACTCGGCCCTTTAGCAATGGCCCAGCTCTTTAGAACACCATTCCATCCCAGCCTGAAGTCATAGTGCAGGTGCGAGGCCGCATGCTTCTGCACGCAAAAGGGAAGGCCTCTCGTCGAGCCCCTTTTCTCCTGCCCACCGCTTGGCTCTTGCGTAATGTTGAAGTCGCGCATCGATCGATAACGAGCAAGTTGCTCGTCGATCGCGTCCGCTGCCGCATCACCCGAAACTGGCTGTTGTATCTCTTTCCGGCTCTTCTTTTGAACTGTCTTTGTCGCTTTTTTGGATACTGCCTTTTTGGAACCCGCCATTATTGCTCCTGTGCCGGCGCTCCGCAAAAGACCGATCCGCTACGCCGACTTTCGCTTGGAAGACTTCGCCGACTTCACCAACGAGATACCCTTCTTCTCCTTGGATGCAGACGTCTTAGCCGAAGCTGACGGTTTCTTCTTGCCGGAGACGTTTTCGGCGGCCTCTGTACCACCGCCGCTTACGCTCTTGCGTAAAGCGTCCATAAGGTTGATGACCTGGCCCCTGCGAGGTGCCTCGACCTCATCCTTCGGAATCGGCGCGTGCTTGATCTTCGCTTCTACTAACTCGCGCACAGCCGCTTCATACTGATCCTTGAACTTGCTCGGATCGAACTTCGCGGCCTTGCGTTTGATCAACTCCATGGCCAGTTCGAGCGAATCTTCATTGACCGCAACTCTTTTGATGTCCTTGAAGTACTCAGCCGGGTCCCGCAACTCTTCCTGATAACGCATGGTATAACCCATCATTCCACCAAGCTTGTCGTCGTCTGTCGCCATAATGGCAAAGACGTGCTCTCGTCCGCCGAACGCGATCTTCCCCAGGGCAACCTTCTTCGTCTTCTTCAAGGCTGCACGCACCACCGCGAAGGCCTCGGCCTGAACATCATCCTCTGGCACGATGAAGTAAGGTTTTTCTACGTATTCAGGATCCAATTCATCGACATCGATAAACTGCGACACCTCAATCGTGTGCTTTGAAGGAACACGCAACTCCTCCAGCTCCTTCGGCTCAATCGTCACGTACTCGCCCTTGCGATACTCGTATCCCTTTACGATGTCGTTTTTATCGAGCGCTTCGCCGGCCTCGCCTGGATTGTCCTCGACTGCACTGGCCACAACCTTTTGGTGCCGTACGCGTTCTCCCGTCTTACGGCTTATCTGATGAAAGCGAATCTCGCTCTTCGCCTCCGTAGCGACGAACAGCTTTACGCCAAAAGACACCAACGAAATCTGTATCTGCCCTGACCAGTAAGGACGTGCCATGCATAACCTCGTATCGGGTGAATCTCGCTCGCCATATTTCAGGCGAACATCGGCGATAATCCACCTTTTCCCATCAGATTCCCCACAATACCCCCAAAGATGCCAAATTCCTACAACATTTTGGACACTATAAAGCGGGTACCATAAGATGTGGTGAATTTCAACACCATCCCCGCTATACAGTGTTTGCGATGTAGCAACCGGTCAGGGCAGAGAACTTAGGCCACAAGTCTTGCTCCATCAGACAAATCGAAGGACAACCCGCCCCGCGCGTGCGAACCGAGCCTCAACCATAGCTCCCGCACCTGCCTGCTCATTTCCCGTCCAGCTTCCGGTCGTGATCCAGTCGCCCTTCTTCAGACCTTCAGTGCGGCTCGCCCCTTCATTGGCAAGCCATGGCAACAATCGCATCAAGTTGCCGGAAGTGTTCGATCCTGTACGCTCAACCCGCACCGTTCCATTAATGGTCAGCGTCACTGACTCCTTATTGAAGTCAATACTTTGCCAGTCCTGTACGGCCTCGCCAAAGACGAATCCACCATGCATCGCCATATCGGCCACCGACGTAAGCTTCGTAGCCTGGTCTGGATCTGCCAATGCGGTCTCCAGAATCTCGATCGCAGGGTGCATGCTTTCAATTGCGGCAACGACCTCTTCACGAGTGTACGGAACCTCCCTCGGAGGAAGATCTGCTCCCATCTTGAACGCGATCTCAGCCTCAACTCCCCGGTATCGGTGCATTACGCCCCTCAGCTCACATCCGCTACAGGTAATCCACGCAGCCGGCATCGGCGCAAAGGAAGGAGTTGCCTCCGGCGTAGGAGCGCCAACCTTCCACCCCCCAATCGCCTCATAGGCCCACGACATCCGGTCCTGGATAAAATAAGCCTCCTCAAGCGTTGTCGGTCGAAACTCCTTCGGCAGATCGGTAATCGGCTGGTTGGTCCTACGGGCATCGAGCAGCAAATCTGCTGCATGGATCAGGTCTTTCTCTCGGGCACCGGTCATCATGCCAGACAGTTTGCTCCCTACTTGCTCTCGGATGCAACCTTCTCATTCATAACAAACGAAAAATCTATCTCGGCTGTTACCTTTCCTGTCACACTCAATCCAACAGATTGATGGCGACACCGTTCAGAAGAACGCCAGAGAAGGGAACTGATAATGCTGCTCCGCCGGTCCGAAAGCCGCGACTCGCTCCTCCGCTCCTCCGATATCACCCCACAGAGCTCGTTTGACCGTTTCCAGCGGCAACGCCGTCTTTTTCTCTCAGGAGCGGTCACAATTGGAGCCGGAGCCGTAATAGCCAGCCGTATTCCCGGCCTCCTCTCGCCTTCGACCACCGTCCATGCGCAGGCACTTCCGTCGACTGCCAGCAAATACACGACCTCCGAAAACCAGACTCCCTTTGCCAAAGCCACCCACTACAACAACTTCTACGAGTTCGGAACGGATAAGAGCGACCCCGCCAAAAACGCCCACACCCTCAAAACTCGGCCATGGACCGTCCAGGTCACCGGCATGGTCAAAAAGCCACTGACCCTCGACATCGACACCATCCTCAAATACCGGCCCCTCGAATCCCGCGTCTACCGTCACCGCTGCGTCGAAGCCTGGTCGATGGTCATTCCCTGGGATGGCTACTCGCTCTCTGAGTTCATCAACCTCTGCCAGCCTCTCCCCAGCGCCAAATACGTTCAGTTCGTCTCCCTCGTCGATCGCAAACAGATGCCCGATCTGCCAGGCGGTTACGACTGGCCGTACTCCGAAGGCCTGCGCCTCGACGAGGCCATGAACCCTCTCGCCCTGCTTACCTTTGGCTGCTACGGACAGGTTCTTCCCAACCAGAATGGCGCACCGGTCCGTGTCGTTATGCCATGGAAGTATGGCTTCAAGAACGCAAAGTCAATCGTCCGCTTCCATTTCACTGATAAGCAGCCCAAGACCACCTGGAATGAGATCAACGCGCAGGAGTACGGCTTCTACTCCAACGTAAACCCCCAGGTCGACCACCCGCGCTGGAGTCAGGCGCACGAGCGTCGAATCGACAGCTCTGCCTTCCCCCATACCATACCGACGCAAATGTTCAACGGCTACGCCGATCAGGTGGCAAGCCTCTACAATGGCATGAACCTCAAGCGTTCTTATTGATCGAGACCGTCCATCTCCGCAATGTCGAAACGTACTATCATTCTTCTAAAAGTCGTCGCGCACGTGCTCTGCGTTGCGCCCTTCTTTTGGCTTGTCCGCTTCTATACCTCCGGCGCGCTTGAACTCGACCCCGATCCCGTCGCCTACATCACGCACTTCACCGGCGACTGGGCCCTGTGGATCCTTCTCGCCTCTCTCGCCATCACCCCCCTGCGACGCCTCTCGCCTCGCATCGGCTGGCTCATCCGCTTCCGCCGCCTTATCGGCCTCTACGCCTTCTTCTATGCCTCGCTGCATCTGGCGACCTATATATTTCTCTTCTCCGGTTACGACCTTCCCACGGTCCTCTCAGGCATCCGCGCCGGTCATCCCGGAATCGCCATCGACCAGTGGAAGCAGATATGGCCCACCATCTGGGACGATATCCTCAGGCGCCGCTTCATTCAGGTCGGCTTCCTCGCCTGGGTCATTCTTCTGGCGCTGGCTGTCACCTCGCCTGCCTTCATCATGCGAGCCATGGGAGGCAAACCCTGGCAGCGCCTGCACCGTCTCGTCTATGTCGCAGCGATTGCAGGAGTCATTCACTACTGGTGGCTCGTTAAAACAGGTGTCCGGACGCCCTGGAAGGTCACAGTAGTCCTTCTGGTCCTCCTGCTGGCGCGCATCGCATACAGCCGAATCAAGCGCCTTGCCAAGACCCGGTCAGTTCTCCAGTTGACGAAAAACTGACCTCCTCTATCGTCGTCATTCTGAGCGAAGCGAAGAATCCCTATATTTTTGCCTGAGGAGCCACAATCCTTCGGAAAGTTCGGAAAGAATGGGGGACATTCTTCCTGTACCACAACTTATCCCCCTAAACTCCTGTCTAATCCTGAGGGAGTTTCCTATGCGCCTTCTTACGACCATGCTGGTTCTTCTGTCCTTGGGGCCTCTCTACGCTCAAAATCAGGTGCCGGCCAAATCCTCGCCATCCTCGTCGAAAAAATCCATGGTGGCACACAAGAAAACGGCAAATTCTAAGCCAGCGGCTCCAAAGGCACCTGTCCTCGTCTCCCTCAGCCAACGCGAGCGGGCCGCGCAGATGCTTAACCGCTTCACCTTTGGTCCTCGTCCCGGCGATATCGAGCGAGTTCTTGCGATGGGGACTGACAAGTGGTTCGAGCAGCAACTCAATCCCGACAGCATCAATGACAGCGTGCTTCAAAAGCGCCTTGCCGATTATCCGACCCTGACCATGACGCCCCTGGAGGCGCTCACCTCATTCCCTGATCGCCGCACGATCCAGGATGTCTCCAACGAAGAGTTGCAGCCTCCCACCGACCCCGGCCTTGCGGCCGTTTACGAGGTCCAGCTGGTAAAACTCGGAAACAAGAAAGGGAAGCCAGTTGCTGCGGAGGATAACTCCGATCAGCGCTCCGACGCAGAGATCGCCGAGCAGAAGAAGCGGGATCAGGCCACCGCCGCACGCATCACCGGAGAGCTCCTTGCACTCCCCCGGGAGCAGCGGATGGCGACTCTCATCAAGCAGCCCGTCGCGGACCGCATCGCCTTCACCACCTATGTCTCCGGCGAGCAGCGCGGCCTGCTCCTCTCCCAGTTCACTCCCCGCGAACGCGAGCTCTTCAACTCCATGGCCGGGAAGATCGATACGACCTACCAGATCGCCAGTGAGCTCTCTCAGGCAAAGCTCCTCCGCGTCATCCTCTCCGAGCGCCAGCTTCAGGAGGTGATGACCGACTTCTGGTTCAACCACTTCAACGTCTTCATTGGCAAAGACTCCGACCGCTGGTACACCACCAGCTATGAACGCGACACCATCCGCAAGAACTCCCTCGGCAAGTTCCGTGACCTGCTCATCTCTACAGCCACCTCGCCCGCGATGATGGTCTACCTCGACAACTGGCAGTCCATCGGCCCGGACTCACTCGCCAACGGAGTCAATCCAGCCAATCCGAAGTCGAAAAAAGGCAATCGTGGTCTGAATGAAAACTACGGCCGCGAGCTGATGGAGCTGCACACCGTCGGCGTCAACGGTGGTTATACCCAGGCCGATGTCACCGCGCTCTCCGCCATTCTCACCGGCTGGACCGTCGACCGCCCCCATCAGGCTGGCTCCTTCGTCTTCGAGCCTCGCCGTCACGAACCCGGTCCCAAACAATGGTTCGGCCACACCATCGACGCGTCCACTGAGCCCGGTCAACCCAACGCACAGCCAGGCATGAGCGAAGGCATTCAAGCCCTGACCATCCTCGCCTCCAGTCCCCAGACAGCGCATTTTATCTGTTACAAACTGGCCCAGCGTTTCGTAGCTGACGATCCCCCCTCTGCTTTGGTCGATCATATGGCGGCAACCTGGCTCTCGACCGACGGCGACATCAAGGCAATCCTTCGCACCCTCGTGCAGTCGCCCGAGTTCAATTCGAAGAACTACTATCGCAACAAAGTCAAAACTCCCATCGAGTTCATCGCCTCTACCTTCCGAGCCACAGCTACCGATCCTGCCAACCCCGGCGCTCTGGTTCAGACCCTCAAAAATATGGGCATGCCACCCTACTATGCTCTTCCGCCAACCGGGTACTACATCACTGCAGATCGCTGGATGAACTCCTCCGCTCTCGTCGACCGCCTGAACTTCTCCTACGCTCTCACCAGCAGCAAGTTTGCCAATCAGAAGTTCGATTCCACCCACGTCCTCGCTCTCGGTCTCATGAGCCAGCCAACGGTTGCGTCCTCCGCTCTGCCGCGTCCCAGCTACACCGAGGCCGGATTCAAAGAGACACCCACGTCGTCTCTCAATACAGGGCAGGACTTCGCCCTTCACATCTTGGAATCCTCTCTCGTCGGAACCGATCTCTCGCCAAAGACCGGCGATCTTATTCGCCGGCAGATGGCGACCCTTACCACCGCAACGACACCTCCAACAGAGACACTGAATCTGCTGACCGCTCTCATCCTGGGCAGCCCAGAATTTCAACTTCGATAGATTTTGATAGATAGCGTCTACACTGACGGTGCCGGAGGTGACATGTCATCTCACTCCCCTTTATCCGACGACGGAGAGCATCTCAGCCGTGTCCGCAGGATCTGCGCCGCCCTTCCCGGAACCTTCGAAAAGCTCTCCCACGGTGAACCCACCTTCTTTGTCAGCAAAAGAGTCTTCACCATGTTTGCCAACAATCACCACAACGATGGCCACATCGCTATATGGATCCCTGCTGCTCCCGGGGCTCAGCAAACTCTCATTCACAGCTCCGCCGGAAAATACTTCAAGCCTCCCTATGTCGGAGGCGCTGGCTGGGTAGGCATCGAGCTCGGAGAGGTAAGTGACGAAGAACTAAGCACGCACATCCTCGAAGCCTGGCGTCTCATCGCATCCAAAAAACTTCAAAGCGTCTTCGATACTCACCGTGTTTAACTGCGTCTTATCCCTAGGATGATGAAAAAGCCTATCGATCGCCGCCAGTTCGCTACCGGTCTAGTCGCTGCGGGCATAGCAGCGAGTCCCCTCCCTGCCTCTCCTCTAGAGATGGTCCTGGAGCAGCTTCATCTCAAGCCCAACGGCTGGATGCCCAATAACGTCTTTCCTGTGCTCCTGTATCGCAAGGCCATCGCCGTTACACCCGATCTTGCCGATGTCATGGAACGCGTTTTTACGCAGAACGGCTGGCCTCCACAGTGGCGCAATGGAGTCTTTCCCTTCCATCATTACCACTCCACGGCGCATGAGGTCCTGGGCTTCGCCGCGGGCCATGCCGAGATCATGCTCGGCGGAGAGCAGGGAACTACGGTCACCGTTCGTGCCGGAGATGTAGCCGTCCTTCCTGCTGGGACAGGCCACTGCCGAATCTCCGCATCCGACGACTTCCTCGTCGTCGGTGCCTATCCTCCCAACGAGCACTGGGACATCTGCCGTACTGCAGCCACGCCTGAGGTCCTCGAGCGTATGCGGCGAGTCGCCTTTCCTGCATCGGATCCGGTCTCCGGTAAGGCCGGTGCTCTGCCGAAGCTCTGGACCGTATAGTTCGCGAACTCTCGAAGAAGAGGCAAAGCCGAATCTTTCTTCTGCATCTCACCTGATGGAGAAGACACGTGACTACCAGTAAGGAACAGGGTCCTTTCGCGCTACCTCATAAGGACCACTTCGGCCAGTTTGCGAACACGTGCAGCGTTTATCTGGGCTCTCGCTGGGCCTTTGCCGCCGCTGTAGGAGTCATCGTCTTCTGGGCTATCACCGGTCCCGTGTATCACTTCTCGGATACCTGGCAGCTCGTCATTAACACCGGTACGACCATCGTTACCTTCCTGATGGTCTTTCTCATTCAGAACACCCAGAACCGCGACGCTCGAGCCATCAACCTCAAACTCAACGAGCTCATCGAATCCATCGACGCCGCAAAGAACCAGATGATTGATATCGAACATCTCTCTGACGCAGAACTCGATGTTCTCTCGCGTCGGTACGAGGCCATACGCAACAAAGCCGCACAGCGCTCCGATGCGACGGATAAACTTCAGCCCAGCTAAAAGTAGCCTAAGCCCAGCTGCTCTGCTCGAAGGTATATGGGGAGCGCTGAGGCCGCGAAAGCATTGCATTCGCAGCATCGTCGCCCTTGAACTGCTCTCTCTCCGGATCCCAGTGCAGATGCCGTCCCGTCTTCATCGCGATGTGGTGTAGCAGGCACGTCGAACATGCCCGATGACCGATCTCGACAGGAGCCAGCGGCTGCTTGCGAGACCTCACACTGTCCAGCCAGTTCGCATGGTGTTCGTCCGCCGTCGCCAGGTGAATCTCATCCGGCCCGATCACCGAGTCGAGGATCTTCGGATCGCTTGCCTGCAGAACCTCCACCTTCGGCACCGGATCGCCCGGCTTCGCGGTCGGAGAGTTCATGCCGTCTCTCTGCACAAACAGCCATCCCTTCGTCCCATACCACTTGATGCCGTTCTGAAAGTCTCCGGAGATATCCATCGTTACGCCGTTGGCGTACCGTGCGTGCGTAAGAAACTTCCCATGCACATCCCACAGTCCGCTCTTGGGAAACTCGGCGGTACCCCAGATCTCAACCGGTCCCGTGTACTCCGTGTTCATTCCCCAATGTGCTGTATCCACATGATGCGCGCCCCATCCCGTAATCATCCCCGCGCCGAACTGCTCCATGCGCAGCCATCCCGGCCTGTCGAATCCCTCCAGCGGCATCACCCGATCCACCGTATAAGAAACCTCTGGAGTCGACCCTAACCATGCGTCGTAATTGAATCCCTTGGGAACCGGCATTGGTGTCGAGACACCGCCCGCAGGGTCGCCCGGAAGCCCTATCTCAACATGCTTTATCTCCCCAATGCGTCCATTGCGCACCAACTCGCACGCCCGGTGGAACTGCTTCCACGACCGCTGCTGGCTTCCAATCTGCAGAATCCTCCCCGAGGCCTGCACTGCATTGCTCAGGTAGCGTCCCTCCGCAATCGTCAGCGATGCGGGCTTCTGCAGATACACATCCTTGCCCGCTCTCACCGCGGCCGCAGCCACAATCGCATGTTGATGATCCGGAGTCGAGATCACAACCGCATCGATTTCCTTGTCCGCGAGAAGCTCGTGATAGTTGTGAAACACCTTCACTGAGTCATACGTCTTACCCAGCTTCTTTGTGTACGCCTCGCTGACGAACTGCTTTCCAAGCTGCGCGCGAGTCTCATCCAGATCGCACACGGCAATCACACGCGCGCCGTCATATTTGAAGATCGCGGGTAGATCGTGTACACGAGAGATTCTGCCAACACCGATGGCGCCTATATTGATGCGCTCACTCGGCGGCATCTGTCCGAATACAGTTGCCGGCACAATGGTTGGAAACCCGGCTACGGCCGCTGTTCCGGCCGCAGTCTTCAAAAACCGTCTTCGCGTTACATCCGCCATAGGTCAGTCTCCTTCGCCGAACTGGATTCGTATCTCCTACGCCTGAAACTCTCGCGCTAGCTCTTCAACGTCGCATGCTGCGCCTTCATCTGCGCTCGAACCACCAGCTCCGCAGCCAGCAGACACTGCGTCTGGTCCTGCGCTATATGCGTGCGATTCACAACGTCCGCCACAAACTGCGGGCCAAAAGGAAGCTCCACATTATTGCAGTCGATAGAGCGCGCCTGATTTTTGTCGACGATGAACAGGTTGTTCCCCTGCTTGCCCCGCGCCACATCGACATACTTCCTCACCTCGATGTAGCCTTCCGTTCCCAGGATGAACAGTCGCCCATCACCCCACGTCCCCAGCCCATCCGGCGTAAACCAGTCCAGCCGCACATAGCCGAACCCCTTGTCGCCGCGCAGCATCATATCGCCGAAGTCCTGGAACTTCGGTCGCTGCGGATGGTTCACATTCGCCACCTGCGAAGCCACAACCTCAGCCTGCGTCGAGCCCGTATAAAACAGGAACTGATCCACCTGATGCGATCCGATGTCGCACAAAATTCCGCCGTACTTCACCGGCTCCCAGAACCAATCCGGCCTTCCGCCCGCGCCTCCCGCATAGGGATCCACACCGTGCTGCACAATTTGGTGAGGCGCAATATTGATCGTCTGGATCACCTTCCCAATCGCGCCCTCTTTTATCAGATCGCCCGCCTTCACCGCTGCTCTCACCTCGAGCCGCTCGCTGTAAAGAATCGCGTAGATCTTTTTCGTCTCCGCAATCGTCTTGCGAATCTCTTCGATCTGCGCCAGCGTCGTAGCGCCCGGCTTGTCGCTCAGGTAATCCTTCCCCTTCTTCATCGCCCGAATCCCCAGAGGAGCTCTCTCATTGGGAATCGTCGAGCTCAACACCAACTGGATCGACGAGTCATTCAGAATCTCGTCCTCCGACGACACCATCTTCACATCGGGAAATCTCTTCTTGAACCCGGCAACTTTATCCGGCTCTGCTCCATAGGCCGACACCAGCACGCCACCGCCACGCTGAATCGCCCCTACCATCCCATAGATGTGGTCATGGCTCATGCCGCAGACGGCAAACTTGATCGAGTGCTTCGGCTTGGCCTCCGCATCCTGCGCCGGCTCGACGACCTCATGCACAACGCGCGCAGGGTCAATCGCACTCATCTCCGCCAACGCTGGAACTCCAGCCATCAAACCCGCCGAACCAACCGCTCGCAAAAACTCACGCCGTCCAAACATCTCCGTTCCCATCTCTACTCCTCCGAGGCCGGTTTCTTGTACTCCCGAACTATATCAACCTGCGGACCTCTTTGGCATCGGGAAGGGAGAAAATTAAACGCAAGCCTGGGTTACTCCGACATGGCCTCGAGAACCTCAGCCGATCTCTCCTCAAGGAGATCCTCTGCCGGACGGCCGATCTCCATTGGAAGCCGCAATGCAGCAATAAATAGAAGAACATGCAGCCCGCAGAGCAAAAGGAAAGCCTCCGCAAAAGCACCCGTCGAGGCATGGCTGGCTATATGTTCCGAGCGCAACCTCCACGCCAGAAAGGTCGCGCATGCCGTTGTAAGCGTCGGACCTCCAAGGCGCTGGACGATATTCAGAGAGGTCGTCGCCATCGGCAGATCCCTCTTACTCACCGAAGCATAGGCCGCCGAAATCGAGGGAACGCCAATCGCTCCCATGCCCATTCCCCGCACAAAGAGCGTGGCCGCCAGCACCATGAGAACCAATCCGTGTTCAGCCAGATATAGAAAGGGCAGGGTACCGCAGAGAGCCAGAAGGGCGCCACCCGCCGATACTCTGCGAATGCCGAATCGTTGCGTCAGGGCTCCCATCCACGGATAGGAACAGGCCATCCCCAATCCGAGAGGAGCCAGAAGCCATCCCGTTGCGCTGGGCGACCGGCCACACGCGCGAATGAGATAAAACGGAATCAGCATCTGCGACGCGAACGTAATTCCGTTCGAAAGAAACTGTGTGGTCACAGATGCGGAAAAGGCCTTGCCTTTGAATAAGCGAAGATCGAGGAGTGCTGCATCGCCTTTCGGACCTGCCGTCTTAAGAAAAACTCCGAGCAGAACCACTGCAAGAATCAACGTAGCGATGCCCGAACGTTCGTTCAGATGGTCCGATCCATACAGAAAGAGCACAAGGCCGGGAGACAGCAGAACAAGGCCGGACAAGTCGAGATTCCGCGGCTTGGTATCGCCTCGGTCGTCAGGCAAAAACAACGCTGCCAGTAAAACAGCGACGATTCCAACCGGCAGATTGACGAAGAACAGCCAGCGCCACGACGCATGTTGCAGAATCGCTCCCGCAATCACCGGACCGAGAATCGGACCCAGCATCACTGAAAGCGCCGCATAACCCATCACGCGGGCCATGTGTCTTCCCGCGGCGCGCGCCAGCATCATCTGCGCCATCGGGGCCAGCAGGCCTCCACTCATGCCCTGCAGAACGCGAAACGCAATCAGGGTATGGATGGACCACGCCATCCCACACAGAACCGACGACAGAGTGAAGGTTGAAAAGCACCAGAGATAAAGCGACTTCGCGCCGATGCGGTCCACCAGCCAGCCATTCAGAGGAAGCATAAGTGCGAGGGCCAGAAGATAGCCGCTCGTCACCCATTGAACGACCGTCAGGCTGCTATGCAGCTCCGCAGCCAGACTGGAGAGCGATACATTGACCACCGTCGCATCGAGTTGAGAGAGAAACGAGCCAAGCACCGCAACCGATACGATCTTCCATACCGACGAAGGCAGCTTGCCCGGCTCGCTTGAAATCTCAGGCAAGGGCGGCAATCACTTCCTCGGTCTTCCGTACCTTTGCCAACCGCGGAAAGATCGTATCGACAGCAAAGCGATGAGCCTGCGTGTCCACGCTGGTGCAGGCGTCTTCCACGACAACGAATCCAAATCCCAGTCCTGTGCCCTGACGAACCGTGGATTCCACTCCGAAGTTCGTTGCAATTCCACCCACGACAACCGTCTCGATGCCGCGCTTCTTCAACTCCTGTTCCAGCTCGGTTTCGGCAAAGGCTCCCCAGTGCCTCTTAGTAATCAGCAGGTCGCCCTCTTGAAAGCCGGCATCGGGGACCAGTTCCGATGCGATGGCAGGCGGTGGTGGTGCATTCGGATCGCGGTGAGGAGCATCGACCGGCAACTTCCGGAAATCGGCCATATTCACACGGACATAGATGACCGGTGCTCCTTTCTCGCGAAAGTGATCGACGAGTGTGCGCGACCTCTGCACCACCTCCGCGGTTGTGTAGGGAGCTGTCTGCATCGCAACGATTCCGTGCTGCAGGTCGATCAGGACAAGGGCGGTCTTTTCAGGCGCAAGCTGCAATGAGCTCAAGGGGTTCTCCTAAAATCGAGGGTTCCCTCGATTTTCTAAATGTAGAATATGAGGATGCCCTCGATTTCGTCAAATGCCGTGCGTTGTGAGCCGCAGCAGGAGCGTTCCACGCGCCGCCTCGCAAGCTTTCTGGACTCTGCTGCGGAGCTCTTCGTCGAGGTAGGCTTCGAGGCGGCGACGATGACCGCAATCGCCGAGCGCAGCGGCGCATCCATCGGAACTCTCTATCACTACTTCCCGGATAAGCTCGCCGTCGCTTCGGCCCTTCTGAATCAGTACGCCAACGAGATCGAAGCCCAATGGAGGCCCTTGATCGACCAGGCCCCCACCCTGACGCATCAGAAGTTTGCCGACCTGTTCATCCAGCGGATCACTGAATTTGTTAAGGAACGCCCGGCCTATCTGAAGCTGATTACCGCGCCCACGCGCTTCTCCCGCGATCCGGCCGCTCGTAAGGCTCTGCGTATGGTGATCGCAAACGCCTTCCGCGCGAAGAATCCAGCTCTGTCGAGCGAGAGCGCCTATCTGATCGCAAACGTCGCTCTTCAGATCGTCAAAGGCCTGCCCATGCTCTACACCGAAACCAGTCTGAAAGATAAGCCTCTCGTTGAGGCCGAGTTCAAGAAGGCTCTCTCGTTGTATCTTGGGAGCGCTCTGTCATAGTCCCCTTTGAAGACGATTATCCGAAGAGAACCGATCTCTAAGGGAATAACCGGCTCTTCACCCATCCGCCGTTCTCACGCACGAAGAGAAGCCGGTCATGCAGCCGGTGCTCTCCATCCACCCAAAGCTCCATGCGCTCCGGCTTCACCGCATATCCCTTCCACCACGCAGGGCGGGGAACCTCTCCGGGATGGCTTGCACCAAACTTTCTCACCATCTCTTCCAGTGTCTTCCGGCTTGCAAGCGGGCTGCTCTGCTGCGACACGGCGGAGCCCAGCTGGCTCTCCCGTGACCGGCTATGGAAGTAGGCATCGGCGTCGGAGGAGGGAAGTTCGGTCACTCGTCCTTCCACCCTCACCTGTCTTCCCAGGCTCTTCCAGTGAAAGCACAACGCCGCTCGCGGATTGGTTGTGAGCTCCCGGCCCTTTCTGCTTCTCGCATTCGTGTAAAAGCAGAAGCCTCGTTGGTCGACCTGCTTTACCAGCACCATCCGGACGCTGGGAATGCCGTCTGAGGTCGCCGTAGCCAGAGCCGCTGCGTTTGGATCGTTGGGCTCGCTCTCCACAGCCTCTTTCATCCAGCTTTGAAAGACGGCAATTGGGTCGGCGGCAGCTTCTATCGCGGAAAGATCCATGACCGCAGTTTACGCCTGTCAAGCGGGATATAGTTGCAAGCCATTTTTTATCAATGACATGCGGATGCTGATTCCTGGGGGACCGCCCAGTAGAATAAAAGTACAGCTGTTTCGCATTGCCTGCCGGACCCCCGATAGATGAGACACCACACTCTCCCATTCGGAGGTACCAGGGTAAGTGCATTTTTATGAAGACTTTAGACGGTATCCGATAGGGGGCTAGATCCCCTGAAACAGGTCCGTCATCTGTTCGGCAGGCCCGGGCTTTCGCGAGGCCATCAGAGTGTAGAACTCCTGCCCACCGAACTTGGCAAACAGCTCCTTCGTCTTTTCCATCAGGGGAGCCTGCGACACGTGCTGTCGAAACGCCTCGTTCTTGCGCTCACGCACCGACTCAATATCCAAAGTTGTCGTCCAGGGGATCGGCAGTGGAGGTTGACGGTCAGGGATGAAGAAGTTGGTCGTCAGATGAAACAGCCGGTCGGGCTGATACGCCTCTCCACTGTCAGGGAACCGATTCGCCTGCCCGGACCAGTGAAACGCCGTCGTCGTCCAGAAAGAGACCATCATGTGGTCGGGATGTGTATTCAGGCCGCCATCGCCGCCGAAGGTGATCACGACGTTCGGGCGAAACTGCCGCATCCGTCGCACAAGATGCTCTGTCGCTTCGGTCGTGGCAATGTTTTGAAGCTGCGCATCGTGATAATGCAGCAGCTCATTCTGTGTCACTCCAAGCACTTTGCATGAGGCGGCAAACTCCTCGCGCCGCATCCTGCCCAGCTCTGCTGCTGAAGCAGCAGAACCGCGATTCGTCGCCGCCTGACCATCGGTCATGCAGACCACATAGGTCTCGATGCCGTGATCGGCAGCCAGTGCCAACGCCCCACCGAACCCAAAGCATTCATCATCCGGATGCGCGACGACGCACATCAATCGCTGACCCAATCTGCCCCCTCCTCAAGGTCCAGATCGAACAGCTCGCCGGACACCAGTTCCTCGATGGCAGCATCGGGATCGACCGCCTTCACCGGAGCGAAGGTTCGCCGATGCAGCGCCGAAGGTCCTCGCTCAGCCAGGGCGCGCCGATGCTCCGGAGTTCCATAACCCTTGTGCGACGCCAGCCCATAACCTGGATGCGTAGCATCCAGCTCACGCATCATAGCATCGCGATGAACCTTGGCGACCACCGAGGCCGCTGCAATCGACAGGCTCAGCGAGTCTCCATAAATCAGCTTCGTCTGCCTGCACGGATGATCGATTCGCATCGCGTCGATCAGCAGATGATCCGGCTCGATCGCCAGCCCTTGAACCGCTGCCAGCATCGCCATTCGCGTCGCCTGATAGATGTTCACACGGTCGATGGTCTCCGCATCGACCTCTGCCACACTGATCGCAAGAGCGATCTTGCGGATCCTGCGGTCCAGCCTCTCACGATCCTTGCGCAACATCTGCTTGGAGTCCTTGAGCCCTGCTGTAGCAAGTCCCCTGGTCTTCTCCGGCAGGATCACCGCAGCCGCGACGACAGGCCCGAACAGCGCGCCGCGTCCGACCTCATCGACGCCCGCGATCATACGAAATCCGCAGTAGCGCAGCGCCTGTTCCGGAGCATCGCTGCAGACCAGCTGTCGCAGCATCCGCTGCTTTGCGGTAGCTGCTGTGACGTTTCGCTTGATGCGGAGAGGAGTCGAGGAAACCATACCCTTATGGCAAAAGTGTATAACTATCCGCGCATAAGAAAGCCACGGCGTATAAGCCGTGGCTTCTGTGGAAATAACGGACAAAACTAGCTGGCGCGCTCGACCTCGCGCAGACGTGCAGCCTTGCCACGAAGACCGCGGAGATAGAAGAGCTTCGAGCGGCGAACCTCGTACGAACGAACTTTGTCCACTCGGTCAACTACCTTGGAGTTGTAAGGGAAGATGCGCTCGACGCCCTGGCCGAAGCTCATCTTACGAACGGTGAAGGTCCCCTGAGGTCCCTTGCGGCAGGCGATCACGATTCCTTCAAATGCCTGCAGACGCTCCTTCTCACCCTCGCGGATCTTGACCTGAACGCGGACGGTGTCTCCAGGAGCGAAATTCGGAATATCGGTCCGCTCAAGTTTCGCGGCCAGTTTCTGCATAATGGGATGAATAGACATGACTACTTCCTATATGAACTCGAG
>Ga0255336_101232_pt1 | contig 20939 bp, 17 predicted proteins | sample MeOH1_35cm_T3_17_FD_189102 | JGI IMG/M metagenome (GOLD analysis project Ga0255336, IMG submission 189102) | Sandy soil microbial communities from University of British Columbia, Vancouver, Canada - MeOH1_35cm_T3_179 | ecosystem: Engineered > Artificial ecosystem > Sand microcosm > Unclassified ...
ACGAAGCCGCGATCCATGCAGCCATGGCCCATTTCCGCGGTCAGATTGCGCAAGTCCCGCCGATGTATTCAGCACTCAAGCGCGACGGCAAACCGTTGTACGAATACGCGCGTGCCGGACAGACGGTCGAGCGAGAAGCCCGCCAGGTGAGCATTCATGCGCTCGAGATGATCGCGTGTGCGTTGCCTGACGTGACGTTTCGCGTGACGTGCAGCAAAGGGACGTACGTGCGAACGCTTGCCGAGGATATCGGCGAGAAGCTGGGATGTGGCGCACATCTGGTCGCGCTGCGGCGCACGGGCGTGGGCGCGTTGACGCTCGAACACGCGGTCACGCTAGAGACGCTTGCAGACGCTACGCAAGCCGAGCGTGACAGCTGGCTGCAACCGGTGGATGCGTTGCTGACGACGTTTCCGGCCGTTCATCTCGACGCCGATGCCACGCGCCGTTTTGCGCAAGGCCAGCGCTTGAAGTTATCGGAGATTGCGGATGCGCCGGCGCAAGCGAGCCGCGTGCGTGTCTATGCGATCGATGACCAGCGTTTGCTTGGCGTAGCACGAGCGGGCGAGGGCGTGTTGGCGCCCGAGCGACTGGTGGTATTGACGGCTTGAAGATCCGCCTTGCCAACGAAAAACGCCACGGAAGAAAATTCCGTGGCGTTTTTTATTCGCGGTTCAAACAAGCTTCAATGCGCCGCCGAAGCCGCGGCCGCCGAATCTCCGCCGCCGGATCTATCGGGCTTCGTGATCCAGATGAGCGCGATCAGCGCGACGAATATCCCCGCCGATATATAGAACAGATCGTTCACGCCCAACTGCGCGGCCTGCTGGGTTGCCATGCTATTGAAGAGTCCGTAACCCTGCGGCTGGTTAAAACCGGCCGCACCGAACTGCTGCATGGAAGCATTGAAGTTCGGGTTATACAAATTGGCCTGTTCCACCAGTTGCGCGTGATGAAAATTCGACCGACGGTCCCACGCAGTCGAAAAAATCGATGTGCCGATACCGCCGCACATGATCCGCACGAAGTTCGACAATCCCGATGCCGCCGGAATCCGGCTTCCCGGCAACCCGGACAGCGTGATGGACACGAGCGGGATGAAAAATCCAGCCATGCCGATGCCCTGAATCAAGGTGGGCATCATCAGCGAGAAGGTATCGACGCCCGTGGTATAGCGCGAGCGCATCCAGAACACGAGCGCGAACACGAGGAAGGCGGCGGTTGCGATCTTGCGTGGATCGGTGCGTGGCAGGAACTTGCCGACCACTGGCGAGAGCAGCACCGCGAACAAGCCGACGGGCGCGAGCACCAGACCGGCATCGGTAGCGGTATAGCCAATATCCGTTTGCAACCATAGCGGCAGCAGCACGAGATTGCCGAAGTACAGCCCATAGCCGATGGCGAGCGCGATCGTCCCACCCGTGAAATTGCGCAGCTTGAAGAGTGACAGGTCGACGACCGGATGTTCATCGGTCAGCTCCCACACAATAAAGAATGCCAGCGCGATCACCGCGATCAACGTCAACACGACAATGGTGGTCGAGTTGAACCAGTCCAGATCCTTGCCCTTGTCGAGCATGATCTGCAGCGAGCCGACCCAGATCACAAGCAGGCTCAAGCCGACCGTATCGATGGGCGCCTTGCGAATCACCGAATCGCGCTCGCGGAAGATCGCGAACGTGGCGATCGCCGCCACAATGCCCACCGGAATATTGACGTAGAAAATCCATGGCCACGAGATATTGTCGGAGATCCAACCGCCGAGAATCGGGCCGGCAACCGGTGCGATGAGGGTGGTCATCGACCACATGGAGAGCGCCATTGGCGCCTTCGCTCTGGGGTAACTCGCGAGCAGCAAGGTCTGCGAGAGCGGGATCATCGGCCCGGCGACCGCGCCTTGCAACACGCGCGCGGCGAGCAGGAAGGGCAATGTGGGCGCGAGTCCGCACAGCCACGAAGCGAGCACGAACAGCACGATGGACGTCATGAACAGACGCACCTGGCCGAAGCGCTGCGTGAGCCAGCCGGTCAGCGGCACCGAGATTGCGTTGGCGACCGCGAACGACGTGATCACCCACGTGCCCTGATCCGACGACACCCCGAGGTCGCCGGAGATCGATGGAATGGACACGTTGGCAATCGACGTATCGAGCACGTTCATGAACACCGCGAGCGAAACCGCGATCGTACCGATCACGAGTTTCACGCCTTCTAGCGGCGGATGAACGGCGTTTGGTTGAGACATATGACGAACCCGATAGAACTTGAAAAACGCTTACATCAGCTTGGCTAAATCTTGCTTCGACGCGGGCTGCACGTTGTCCTTCGAGGTCTTCTGCGAGCCGCCCGTGCCCGGACCCGAGCTGCCTTCGTTCGCCTCGATAATGCGGGCGATCTCGGCATCGGCCTGATCGCCGTACTTGGCGAACACGTTGGTCTGATACACCGTGTTCGGCGCCGCGGCGAGCTGGCCGCCGTTCTCGTCCTTGATCGACACGTCCGCGTTCATCGACAAACCGATGCGCAGCGGATGTTTCTCCAGTTCCTGCGGGTCGAGCCCGATCCGCACGGGCAGACGCTGCACAACCTTGATCCAGTTGCCGGTTGCGTTTTGCGCCGGCAGCAGCGAGAACGCCGAGCCCGTGCCTGCCGAGAAGCCGATCACCTTGCCGTGGAACACGACGTTTGAACCGTAGACGTCCGCGGTCAATTCGACCGGCTGGCCGATGCGCATATGGGTGAGCTGCACTTCCTTGAAGTTCGCGTCGACCCACACGCTGTTCAGCGGCACGATCGCCATCAGCGGATTACCCGGCGAGACACGCTGGCCGACCTGCACCGAACGCTTGGCGACATAACCCGTGACCGGCGCCGGCATGGTGTTGCGCGCGTAGTTGATGTACGAATCGCGGACCCTCGCGGCGGCGGCGAGCACGTTCGGATGGCTCGCGATGGTCGTATTCGCGGTGAGCGAACGGTTCGCTTGAAGCTCTTGTTGCGCGGCGTTCAGCGACGCTTGTGCGGCACGCACGGCATCGCGGGCGTGGGAAATTTCTTCGCCCGAGACCGCGCCCGTCTGCGCAACCGTCATACGGCGGCGCAAATCGTCTTGCGCACGCGAGAGATCCGACTGGCGCAGCGCGACTTGCGCCGCGAACTGGTTGTCGTTGACGAACAGCGTGCGTACCTGGCGCACCGTTTGCGCGAGATTCGCTTCGGCCTGATCGAGCGCGACCTTGGAGTCGGCGGGATCGAGCACGACGAGCGGGTCTCCCATCTTCACGGTTTGCGTGTCGTCGGCATTCACCGAGATCACCGTGCCGACCACTTGCGGCGTGATTTGCACGATGTTGCCGTTCACGTAAGCGTCATCCGTGCTTTCGTGGAAACGCGCGATCAGGAAGTAATACAGCCCGTAAGCGACAGCCGCGATGATCACGACCAGCACGATCAGGCTCATCAGCACCCGGCGCTTGGGGTTGTTGGTTTTAGGTGCCTGCGCGGCTGCGGCGTTTTGTTGTGGGTCGCTCATGAATGGCTCCGTATTCTCTGTCTTGGGTTGCTGCTAGTCGATTCAGTTGGCTAGCTTGGGCGCGGCCGATGCGGTCTGCGCCGGTGCGCTCTTCGATGTCTGTGCGTCGATGGCCAGGTTCATGTCGGCGGCGTCGAAACCTCCGCCCAGCGCCTTGATGAGACCGAGTTGCAGGTCGCGGCGCTTCATGCGCAGATTCGTCACGGTCTGCTCGTTCGCCAGCCGGTTCTGATCGGCGGTGAGCACCTGCAATTGCTGCGACAAACCGGCCTTGTAGCGGATCACGGCGAGCTGGTATGCATGCGTCGAGGCATCGAGGGCGTGGGCGGCATCGCTGGTTTGCTGATCCACTGAACGGATCGATGCAATCTGCGTTGCCACGTCGTTCAGTGCACCGATCAAGGTCTGGTTGTAGTTCGCCACGTCCAGGTCGAAGTCCGCGTAACGGCCTTTCAGCTGCGCGCGCAACGCACCGGCATCGAAGATCGGCAAATGCACGGCCGGTCCCGCGGTGAACTGACGGCTGCTCGCGGTGAGAAAGCGGCCCCAGCCGAATGCGTCGAAACCTGCCGCAGCCGATAAATTGATGTCAGGGAAAAACTCGGCTTTCGCTTCCTTGATGTTCGACGTTGCCGCTTCTACTTGCCAGCGGGCCGCGACAATATCCGGGCGGCGCGACACCAGATCCGCGGGCACGTTGTCCGGCAGCGTGACCTCGATCTTCGTACTCAGCACCGGCGTTGCGATCTTCAGGCCACGATCCGGGCCTTGACCGAGTAGTGCGCCAAGCTGATAACGCGTGGTCGTGATCTGGCCGTCGAGTTCGGACAGGTTCGTCTGGCTCGTCGCGATATTGCCTTCGGCGGTGCGGCTTTCCACGTTGGTGTCGAGGCCCGCGAGCACACGGCCGTTCGTGATGCGTCCGATGTCCACCCGGTTCGCGATCTCGCGCTGGGCAACGTCGCGCAGCGCGTAGAGCAGGGCGAGCTGGTTGTAGGTCTGCGCAACGGACGCCGCCAGCGTGATGCGCGCTTGCTGCATGTCGGCCTCGGCGGCCTTTTGCTGCGACACCGCCTGATTCAGCCGCGCGCGATTCTTGCCCCACAGGTCGAGATCCCACGACGCGCTCGCGAGCGCATTGTTTTCGCTATACCAGGTCCCGCCGTAAGGCGGCGGGTAGAGCGCGTTGCCAGAAAACAGTTCGCGCGACCACGAATACGAGCCGTTCACCTTCGGATAAAGAGCGGAGCGCGACGACTCGATATACGACGACGCCTTCGCAATCCGCGCTTGCGCCTGGGCAATCGACGGACTGCCGGCCAGCGCTTCGTCGATCAGTTGTGGCAATTGCGGATCGCCGAACTGCTTGGCCCAGTCGAGCGACGGCCACTGGCCGCCTTGCGACGGCACGCTTTGCGTCGCTTGCAGGGCGTCGTTTTGCGGCTGGGCGATTTGCTTGTCGCTTTTGATGCCGGCGTAGTTCGCACACCCTGCAAGCGCGAACGCCGCCACGGCGGCGGCCAGGACGCTTCGCGCAGCGATGGGCGCGGACGCGGACGAATAAAAGAGTTTCATCGCTCGGCTCTTTGATATTGGATGTAAAGATGGACGCTGCAACTAATTTCTTTCATTTTTATTTCAGCGGTGGAGGCGCAACGGGGTGCGCCGTTGTTCTCCGGGCATTGATTCGAAGCGCGCGGCGTGACATCAATAAGGGGGTTTTGAGGCAGATTTATCCTGCATTCCCAGTAGCGCTGCGCATGCCGGGTCGCCTGAGTTGAGCAGAATTCGACGCAGCATGCTTTTTAGGAAGCCTACTTCTTCAGGCGTAAAACCGCTGAGCAGCTTGTCGAGTACCTTCGTAAAAATAGCTGGAATCTGCCCGGCGAGCACGTGGCCTTCGTCGGTCAGCGCCAGCCGGACGACCCGGCGGTCTTCCTCGCTACGCAGGCGTGTTATGAGTCCGCGCTTTTCCAGGCGGTCGATCAGGCGGGTAACGGCGCTGGCGTCGATCCCGTATTCGCGGGCGAGATCGGCGGCGGCAAGAGCCCGGCCGCTCGCCAGCATGAACATGATGCTGGCCTGCGTACTGGTGATGCCGAGGTCGGTCATGGTGTGTTGCGTGACCAGGTTCCACAAGGTCGAGCGCACGCGGCTAAGCAGATAACCGACGCTTTCGCTGAGTTCGTAGTTTGAAATTTCAGGAACCGGCCGAGGGGTGTCGCTCATGGATACTCGTGCGCTTGCAATAATTGACTGTGCAATATTATAGAATCGCATCGTTGACCCGGCAAGTACTTTAAGAGTCCTCTTAATTCGCTGTGTACTTACGTCGGTGTTGTTATTTTGGGATTGGCACACAACCCGCTGAGCCGTGAAAGCAGGCATTGACGGCGTTTTTCGGCTGTCTTGAAATTGAAAAGCGCTTCCGGGTTATGTCCTATTGCACGATGGGGAGGAAGTGGACACGTCGGCGTGTTACACTCTCGGGTTCCCATTGCGCCGAGTGCGGGGGGCGTGGACGTTTCCTTTTGAGCTGATTCCACGGCCTGCTGCTTGCACCCACGGCGCTCAACTGTATGTACAAGCTCCTCAGCCTCCTATGACTCGCGCCCTTCGCAATATCGCCATCATCGCCCACGTCGACCACGGCAAGACTACGCTCGTTGACCAATTGCTCCGCCAGACGGCCACGTTCCGAGAGAACCAGCAAGTGGTCGAGCGCGTGATGGACTCGAACGACATCGAAAAGGAACGTGGCATTACGATCCTTTCGAAGAACTGCGCGGTCGAGTATGAAGGCACGCACATCAACATCGTCGACACCCCTGGACACGCCGACTTCGGCGGTGAAGTGGAGCGTGTGCTGTCGATGGTCGACTCCGTGTTGCTGCTGGTGGACGCCGTTGAAGGCCCGATGCCGCAAACACGCTTCGTGACGAAGAAGGCGCTCGCGCTAGGACTCAAGCCTATTGTGGTGATCAACAAGGTTGACCGGCCGGGCGCGCGGATCGACTGGGTGATCAACCAGACTTTCGACCTGTTCGACAAGCTGGGCGCCACCGAAGAACAACTCGATTTCCCAATCGTCTACGCCTCGGGCCTGAACGGTTATGCCGGCTTGACGCAGGACGTGCGCTCAGGCGACATGCGTCCGCTGTTCGACGCCGTGCTGGAACACGTTCCGGTTCGCCCGGCTGATCCGGAAGCGCCGTTGCAGTTGCAGATCACGTCGCTCGATTTTTCGTCGTACGTCGGCCGTATCGGCATTGGCCGCATCACGCGCGGCCGCATCAAGCCGGGTATGGCTGTCGCCGTGCGTTCGGGTCCTGACGGCGCGATCCTGAACCGCAAGATCAACCAGGTTCTGTCGTTCAAGGGCCTGGAGCGTGTGCAGGTCGAAGAGGCCGAAGCCGGCGACATCGTGCTGATCAACGGTATCGAGGAAATTGGCATTGGCGTGACCATTTGCGCCGTGGACACCCCGGAAGCACTGCCCATGATCACCGTGGACGAACCCACGCTGACCATGAACTTCCTGGTGAACTCGTCGCCGCTGGCTGGCCGCGAAGGCAAGTTCGTCACGAGCCGTCAGATCCGCGACCGCCTGTTCAAGGAACTGAACCACAACGTGGCGTTGCGCGTGAATGAAACCGGCGACGAAACCACGTTCGAAGTGATGGGCCGCGGTGAACTGCACCTGACCATTCTTGTGGAAAACATGCGCCGTGAAGGCTACGAACTCGCCGTGTCGCGTCCGCGTGTGGTGATGACGGAAGTCGACGGCGTGAAGCACGAGCCGTACGAAAACCTGACCGTCGACATGGAAGATGCAAACCAGGGTGGCGTGATGGAAGAGCTGGGCCGCCGCAAGGGCGAAATGCTCGACATGGCGTCGGACGGCCGCGGCCGTACGCGTCTTGAGTATCGTATTTCGGCGCGTGGCCTGATCGGCTTCCAGTCGGAATTCCTGACGCTCACGCGCGGCACGGGTTTGATGAGCCACACCTTCGATTCGTATCAGCCGGTGAAGGAAGGCGGAGTGGGCGAGCGTCGCAATGGCGTGCTGATTTCGCAGGACGACGGCGCAGCTGTCGCCTACGCGCTGTGGAAGCTGCAGGATCGCGGCCGCATGTTCGTGTCGCCGGGCGACGCACTGTACGAAGGCATGATCATCGGCATTCACAGCCGTGACAACGACCTGGTTGTCAACCCGATCAAGGGCAAGCAGTTGACCAACGTGCGTTCGTCGGGAACGGACGAAGCGGTGCGCCTCGTACCGCCCATCCAGATGTCGCTGGAATATGCGGTTGAATTCATCGACGACGACGAACTGGTCGAAGTCACGCCGCAATCCATCCGTCTGCGCAAGCGCTACCTGAAGGAACACGAGCGCCGCAGCGCCAGCCGCAAGGGCGCAGTGGACTAAGCTAAGCTGACACAGCGCACAACGCAGCCTGTCAGGAAAAGAGAAGCCGCCTTCGGGCGGCTTTTTTATTTCACGATGACTCCAGCACCGAACTTTGCTGGACTACGCCAAAGCCCGATACAGAAGGTTTATCAATAACTTAGGCGAGTTCAACATATGCCGGTGCTTTCCGAAATCTGACCCAACTTCCCTGTTGGTGGCCCCTATGAGGCTCTTGGGAATTGGGTCTTTCCGAGGAGTCATCATGGCAAAGATCAAGCTCACCAAGTCCGCAGTCGATGCGGCACAACCCCAGGCGCAGGCCGTCGAACTCAGGGATACCCTGGTGCCCGGCTTCTTATGCAAGATTACACCAGCGGGCCGCAAGGTGTTCATGCTCCAGTACCGGACGAACGCCGGCGAGCGGCGCAAGCCCGCATTGGGCCTCTACGGGGAACTGACTGTCGAACAGGCCCGCTCGCTGGCGCAGGAATGGCTGGCCCAGGTGCGCCGGGGCGGCGACCCGGCCGCAGACAAGTCCGCCGCCCGCAAGGCACCCACGGTCAAGGAATTGTGCGTGAAGTTCATGGAGGACTACTCCAAGGTACGCAACAAGCCGAGCACGCAGGAAGGCTACCAAGGCACCATCGACCGCAACATCATCCCAATGCTGGGCCGCATGAAGGTTCAGGACGTGAAGCGCCCGGACGTGGCGACGATGATGAAGAAGATGGCCCACAAGCCGGCCGACGCGAACCGCACGTTCAGCGTCATGCGCCGGATGTTCAATCTGGCCGAGATGTGGGGCTATCGTCCCGACGGCACCAACCCTTGCCGCCACGTTCCGATGTATCCCAACGGCAAGGCCACCCACCTCATCAGCGACGAGGACATGGGCGAGCTGTTTCGCCATCTTGACCGGATCGAAGCCGAAGGACTGGAGAACTACGTCATCCCGCTGGCGATCCGCCTGCAATTCGAGTTTGCCGGCCGTCGTGGCGAAATCATCACGCTGAAATGGGATTGGGTCGATCTGGAGAACCGGCGCGTGGTGTGGCCGGACAGCAAGACCGGTGGTATGTCCAAGCCCTTGAGCGAAGAAGCCTACCGGCTGCTTTCGGCCGCGCCCCGCCGGGAGGGCTGCCCCTACGTCCTACCGTCGCCGAACGACCCGGCCAAGCATCTTACCGAGGGCGAGTATTACGGCGGCTGGAGCCGTGCGCTCAAGGAGGCAGGCGCGGCGCATGTGGGCACGCACGGCATCCGCCACCGCTCCGCGACCGACATTGCCAACTCGGGGATTCCGGTCAAGGTCGGCATGGCGCTGACGGCGCACAAGACCGTGGCGATGTTCATGCGCTACGTCCACACCGAGGACGATCCGGTACGCAAGGCCGCCGAACTGGTGGCGAACCGACGCAAGACGATCACCGGCGCATCACGGTCTGCGGAGGTGACAGCATGACCAAGAAGACGCTTACGGCGGCGGGGAAATCTCCCGCCGCCTTGCCGACCGGCTATGCCGGCATTCACGGCGGCATCGTGGAAGTGCTCGATGCCGCCCGCCACGCGACGGCGCGCAGCGTCAATGCACTGATGACGGCGAGCTATTGGGAAATCGGCCGCCGTATCGTGGAGGCCGAGCAGCAGGGCAAGCGCCGTGCAGGGTATGGCGAGCAGTTGATCGAACGGCTGGCGAGCGACCTTACCCAGCGATTCGGTCGCGGGTTCAGCCGCCAGAACTTGCAGCAGATGCGGTCGTTCTTCTTGACCTGGCCAATTCGCCAGACAGTGTCTGGCGAATCTTCCCCAGCGCCGTCGCAAGGCCATTCCCTGCCGGCGCGGGAGCGCCCTGGGCGGCTGGACGAGCTGGCCCAGGTCTTCACCCTGCCGTGGTCGGCCTATGCGCGGCTGCTGACGGTCAAGGACGACCATGCCCGCCGGTTCTACGAGGCCGAAGCTCTGCGTGGCGGATGGAGCGTGCGCCAGCTCGACCGGCAGATCGGCAGCCAGTTCTACGAGCGCACGGCGCTGTCGAAGAACAAGGCGGCGATGCTGGTCAAAGGCGCCGTGCCAAAGCCGGCCGATGCCGTAACGCCTGACGATGCGATCAAAGACCCGTATGTGCTGGAGTTTCTCGACCTCAAGGACGAATATTCCGAATCCGACCTGGAACAAGCCTTGATTCAACGGCTGGAGGATTTCTTGCTCGAACTTGGCAACGGCTTTGCCTTCGTCGGGAAGCAGCGCCGCTTGCGCATCGACCAGACCTGGTATCGGGTGGATCTGCTGTTCTTCCATCGACGGTTGGGCCAGCAGCTTGCCGTGACGGTGCGCGGCGCTCGGGTGTCGTGGGAGATCGGACGGCAGCGTGGGCCGTCTATCGGTTAGAGGCGCAATGACGTTTCTCGAAGCCATTATGCGTGTGAAGTGACCTCAGATTCCAACCACTTCCGAAAGGCGTTGAAGTCGTTTCGCTCACACAATAGCGGCTCTCTCCAAACCACAAACCAACTGTACGTGTCTGCTATTTCAACGTCACAGACGCGAACCAAGCGGCCCAAGGCAAGATCATCGGCAGCGAGTACCGCTCGTGCCAACGCCACGCCCTGTCCCGCGACTGCGGCCTGCAACAACAATCCCGCATCGTCGTAACTCGGTCCTTGAGCCGGTTCAGGTAGTTCAAGACCTGCGGCCTTGAACCAGGGGCTCCATTTTTGTCTCGGATTGCGTAGCAACGTCACGTTGAGAAGATCGCGCGGCGATTCCACCGGTGTCCGATCGAGCAACGCGGGGCTGCATACCGGGAAGATCACGCTTGTCATCAGCTCTGCGGTGTGTAAGCCGGGCCAGTGACCAGGACCATAGCGAATCGCCAGGTCAATGCCGTCTCGGCCGTCCAGCGCCGCAAGTGTTGCGGTAGGCCGAATCGCTATATCAATGTCAGGATGGCTGGACTGAAATGCCCAAAGTCGAGGAACCAGCCAACGAACCGCGAAGCTCGGTAGGACGCTTACCGTAAGAGTCCGGGTGATTTGGCGTGACCGCGGCCGGGTGCGTGCGTTGTTGAAGGCCTCGGCCAATCGCTGCAAACCTTCCCGCAGGTCCATCACCAAAACTTGCCCTGCATCTGTTAGCAGCATGCGCTGCCCCTCCCGGACAAAGAGCTGTACTCCTCCGAGTTCACGTTCAAGCCGAGCAATGTGCTGGCTAATCGCGCCATGCGTCAGGGAAAGCTCTTCCGCTGCGCGGCTGTAGCTCAGGTGGCGCGCGGCCGCCTCGAAGGCCCTGAGCGCTTGGATTGGCGGCAAATGCGGGATCATCATGGTCAATTCTACTAACAGGGTTGGTTAGTTTACATCGTTTGTGATTTCCTGAACACATGCTCAAAATAGGGCAGATATGAAGCCATGTTCGCAGCGTCTATAGTTACTTTAACTAACGACAAAGGGGTAGCCAGGTATGACCGGCGAGCCTCAGCAATCAGCATGGGTTTCGTGGTCAACGAATAGGACGTCGCCATGGCTATTAACGATACAACCCTCGCGAGTTCAGAGCAGATTCGCGCACAGAGCGCCGCGACCCTCACACCCCTTTGGGTTGTGTTTGGGTTGGCAATGGGCCCAGCGGTGGCGTTAGGCCTTGCGCGCTTCGCCTATGCGCTTCTGCTTCCTCCAATGCGGAGTGCTCTCGGTTGGAGCTTCGCAGATGCAGGCGCAATGAATACAGCCAATGCTGCTGGGTACTTGGTCGGCGCCTTGATAGCCGCACCGATCGGAAAAATAATCGGCGACAAGTTTGTTTTTGCGATCGGCTTGTTGTTGACGGCATTGGCCGTAGGTGCTTCCGGCCTGACCGCAGACTTCACGACATTGTTGGCGTTGCGAACCGTAGCCGGCTTTACGGGGGCTCTCTCATTTGTCGCTGGGGCGGGCCTCACTTCGGTGGCGGCGACAGGGGGTGCCCAGAGCCGAGCACCCACTTTGCTTGGCATTTACTTTGCGGGAGCCGGCATCGGCGTAACCGCTTCCGCATTGGCCATCCCTCCTCTGCTCAGCGTGATCGGATGGCGCGGTGGATGGTTGGTACTTGGCGGGCTGGCGTTGTTGGCGACAGCGTTTGGCTGCTTCGCACTCAAACGCTCTCCTGCACAGGTCTACACATCGTCGGACGCTGCACGAGGCGGATGGTCGCCTTGGTTTATGGCGCGCAAACTCGTTTCCTATACGCTGTTTGGTGCGGGCTACATCGCCTACGCAACTTTCATCATCGCGTTCCTACGAAGCGAAGAAGGGTTCACCAGCTCGGGAGTTTCCGCTTTCTGGTCGATCCTTGGGCTTGCATCGATCGCCGCTGCCTTTGCGTGGGGACCCATTCTTGGGCGTCTAAGAGGTGGATGGGGAGCTGCGGTCACCATGGGCATGGTAGCTATCGGTGCTGCTATTCCATTGATATGGAGCAATGTGGTCGGAGCTTTCCTTTCAGCGATCTTATTTGGCGGCTCCTTTCTCGCCGTCATCGCCGCCGTCACATCGTTTGCTCGCAGAGCTGCGAAACCGCACGCATGGACGACCGCGATTGCAGCATTGACTATCGCCTTCGGACTTGGCCAGTGCATCGGACCGGTTCTGAGTGGAGCACTTTCCGATGGCCCCAACGGAGTTCGAGTTGGTCTCTGGCTATCTGTCGGCATCCTGATCACGGCTACCGTTGTCGCAGCCTTTCAACCCGAGCCGGTGAACATCGATGAGTAATGTTCTGTGCCTTGAGGATTTCACCCTCGGCCAAGTTATCGAACTTGGCTCGACATCCGTTTCGGCCGAGGAGATCGTGCAGTTCGGGCGTGCGTATGACCCGCAGGCTTTTCATGTCGATCCCGAAGCGGCCGCCCGATCGCCGTTTGGCGACTTGATCGCCAGTGAATGGCATACGGCGGCGCTGTTCATGCGGCTTTACACCGACCAGATTCTCCTGCGGAGCGCCTGCCTCGGCTCACCAGGCGTCAGTGATCTGCGCTGGCGGTCTCCCGTGCGGCCGGGACAAGTTCTCCATGCTCGCGTAACGATCGAGCGCGTCGAGCCTTCCGCCAAGCGGGATGATCGCGGGACGGTGTGGCCAGTCTGTGAATTTCGAGACGATGCTGGCGAGACCATCTTCTCGATGATCCTCCTGACATTGCTTCGCCGGCGATCGGCCGCCCCAGGAGCGTCCGAAGCGAGGCGGACTGCATCATGAACAGTCTGCCTGACCTGATGCAGAAATCGGACGTAATGTCGGCACGGGCACGCAATTGCTCCCCTTCCTTACCGATCAGCTCCGAGCGTTCTTCCCCCTCTTGCCGTTCATCGTGGTCAGCTTCGTCGATGCAAAAGGAAATCCTTGGGGAACTATCCTGCCTGGCGTGCCCGGATTTGTGTCGAGCCCGACGCCCGACATCCTGCATATCGGGCGCGCGCCTCCGGCCGGAGATCCTTTTGCCGCTGCGCTGCGCGAGGGCGCGTCGATCGGGTTGTTGGGAATTGAACTCCCGACCCGTCGCCGCAACCGCGTCAACGGAATCGTGTCGACATGTGATGGGTCCAGCTTCACCGTCACCGTCCAGCAAGCCTACGGCAATTGTCCGAGATACATCCAGCAGCGCGACTATGCCGATGCGGGAGAGCTTCCACAGAACGTCAATGGTGAGATATTCGCCAGTCTGGACGACATCGAGGCCCGGGCCTTGCTCCATCGCACCGATACGATGTTCGTCGCAAGTTATGCACCGGGTCCGGATGGCACCCCCGCAATGGATGTCTCCCATCGCGGTGGAAAACCCGGATTCTTGAGGCTTGACGACGACAGCGGCGTCACCATCCCCGACTTCGCCGGTAATCGCTACTTCAACACCTTGGGCAACATCCTGTGTACCGGGCGGGCGGGACTGGTCGTGCCCGACTTCGAAACGGGCGATGTCCTGCTGCTCACGGGTGGCGCTGCGGTTGGAGTCGACGAAGGAAGTTATGCGGAGGCGGCCCAGGCTGGGGCCGAGCGCCTCTGGCGGATGTTTCCCAGACAGGGCCGATGGCTGCGTGGCGCGCTGCCGATTGCATTTCAACTCAGGAGCTGGTCGCCGCATACGCTGGCGACAGGCGAGTGGCTCCAATCTTAGCGAGGACTACCCGATGACCGAGAGCCGCCCGCCTTCGCCGCCGTTCACGGCAGAAACCGCTGCCCAGAAGGCGCATGCCGCAGAGGACGCATGGAACAGCCGCGATTCTGGGCGTGTGCGTAACATTGTAAATTCAAACTGGAGTATGTGACGCAATGATCGGGCCAATTTGGAAATGGGATGCCGTCGACGTCGCGCTCGGCATCCGCTCAGGACTCGTTTCAAGCCGCGAAGCTGTTCAAGCCTCGCTTGATAGGCTGGCAGCCGTTAATCCATCAATTAATGCGGTGACCGTTGTTCACGCCGAGCATGCGCTATCACAGGCCGACGACGCAGATCGCGCCGTGCTTCGTGGAGATGCTCTCGGTCTTCTCCATGGAGTTCCGCTGACAATTAAGGAAAACGTCGATCAAGCGGGCGCAGCTACCAGCCACGGTGTGGTGGCTTTCAAGGACAACATAGCGTCGGCCGACAGTCCGCCAGTGGCGAACTTGCGGGAGGCTGGAGCGATTATAGTTGGTCGAACCAACATGTCCGCGTTTGCTATGCGCTGGCATACTGACAATGACCTTCATGGTCCAACCTACAACCCCTGGAACCGCAGCGTTACTGCCGGAGGGTCAAGCGGTGGGGCGGCCGCATCGCTTGCGGCCGGTATTACGGCTCTTGCTCACGGCAACGACTATGGAGGCTCGATTCGATATCCTGCCTATTGTTGCGGATTAGTCGGCATCAAGCCGACGCTTGGACGAGTGCCACACTTCAATCCGTCAGCAAAAGAGGAACGCTCGCTCACGGCTCAGCTTTTCTCGGTGCAGGGACCAATGGCTCGTCGGGTGCGGGATCTTCGTGTGGCGTTGCAGGCTATGTCGCTGGGGGACGCGCGAGACCCGTCTTGGGTGCCCGCACCGCTTGAAGGTCCGAAATTGGGGCGGCCTATACGCGTCGCTATGACAACCAATCCGTCCCAACTTGGCGTACATCCAGCAGTCGAAGAGGCGGTTCGCAAAGCAGGTGATGCTCTCGCACGTGCCGGATACGAAGTCGAAGAAGTCGAACCGCCTGACACCGATGGTGTCGCTGAACTTTGGTGGCGGTTGGCTTGGTGGGAAATCAATGAATTGTCAGGAGCCGGAATTCAAAGGTTTGGTGATGAGGGCGTGAAACGATCAATCGAGATGTACGTGGAATCGACACCGAAGGTCGATCTGCAGGCTTATATGAAGGGAGTTGCTGCGCGCGCGACTCACCTGCGTAAATGGCTGCAGTTTCTCGAGCGCTATCCTTTGATACTTGGTCCTGTTTCGGCGGAGCTGCCTTTCTTAATTGACTTCGACCTTCAACCAGGACTGACCGGCGAAACACTACGACGAGCACAGCGCCTGCTGATTGCGGTCAATTTGCTCGGCCTTCCTGCGGTGGCTGTTCCGACGGGGTTATCAAATGGCATTCCTGTCGGCGTTCAAATCATTGGGTCTCAATTTAGAGAGGATCTCTGCTTGGACGCCGCGGAAGTAATCGAGGCACAGCTTAAGCTCGACACCCCCATCGAACCACGGCTATGACGCATGTTTGCAACTGCCTCTTGCGGATGAACCCAAAACAGGGCCGGTGGCTGCGTGGCGCGCTGTCGATTGCATTTCAACTCAGGAGCTGGTCGCCGCATACGCTGGCGACAGGCGAGTGGCTCCAGTCTCAGCGAGGACTACCCGATGACCGAGACCCGCCCCCCTTTGCCGCCGTTCACGGTGGAAACCGCTGCCCAAAAGGCCCGCGCCGCGGAGGACGCATGGAACAGCCGCGATCCTGCAAGGGTATCGCTCGCATATAGTCTGGACAGCCAGTGGAGAAATCGAGCCGAATTCGTTTCCGGCCGCGAGGCGATCGTCGCCTTTCTCGAACGTAAGTGGGCGAAGGAGATTGAGTACCGGCTGATCAAGGAAGTCTGGGCGTTTCACGGAAATCGGATAGCGGTCCGTTTCGCTTACGAATGGCATGACGATTTGAGTAACTGGTTTCGGTCCTATGGCAATGAACAGTGGGAATTCGACGCTTCCGGTTTGATGCGTCGCCGAGAGGCGTCGATAAATGACGTGAAAATCAAGGTGTCAGACCGCCGTTTCCATTGGCCTATTGGACCTCGCCCTAAGGAGCATCCCGGACTTGGCGATCTAGACTTGTGAATCTCTTTTCATTGCCTCGCCAATATCAAGCGCAGCATAGATGACCGCATACGCGAAGTGGCGGCGATTTAATCCGGGCAGCTTGTCGCCCATGACCGATTTCCAAGTCTTGTCTAAAAGAAGAATCTATGGAAATACGTCATCTACGTTGCTTTATGGCGGTTGCGGAGGAACTTCACTTCGCACGCGCAGCGGAACGGCTGCACATCGAGCAGTCACCACTGTCGCGTGCGATCAAGGAATTGGAAGAAGACTTAGGTACCCAACTCTTCGTCCGCACTAGGCAAAGATGTTTGCCTCGATAGCAGCGCGATTTGGTGTGTTCAGAACCATTTTGACGCCTTTCCATTATTTGCGAACCGGTACAGTCCGCCGGAGGTCGGGGGGAAACTGGCGACTGGGTGTTGGGATCAGCTCTTAAGGATCAGATTTTTCGCCCAGAGGGGGTGGAAGCACTGCTGGGGGCGCCGTCCTGAAGCGATCCAAGGTCCATCGGTGCGAAGCCCAGGTCGTCAATCAGGGCGGAGACATTCTTGCGGGCGTCAGGGTCATCTCCGGACAAGAACACGACACGGCGCCCGCCATCGTCTTCGGGGCTCTGCGCCAGAATTGCAGCGGGTATTGTGTTGAAGGCCTTGACTACCTGCGCTCCGCTCAGGGTCTCCTGAACGATGCTTGAGGAGAACTTACCGCCCAAGTCAGCCGGGGTGAAATCGGGAAACTTGATCGCGTTTGTCGGGTCGATGACCGTTCTTCCGCTCCAGTTCGTCATGGAAGCGAGCCCAGCAATTGCCGAAAAAGGAATCGCCAAGATAACGACATAGGCCTTGAGCGCGTCCTGCAGCGAACTCGCGATCACTGTAGGCCCAATCGCCTTGGCTTGCGGCGCGATCGCCTCGGGCGGCCCTCGGGCTGCGACGGATACTTCAATGTTCTTACGGGCGAACGCCCGAGCAAGTGCTTGGCCGATGGCGCCAAAACCTATAATCGCATAGCTCATGAGATCTTCCGGGCTGATGTTTGGAGTGGAAATGCTCGTACGAATGCAGGCGCATTTGACTTGGCTGTCGTCTACTCCGGGAAGGAAGCGATGGTTTGGCCCTTCCCGCGGCCGCGTTGAGCGAGTGAAAAAGCGGGCGCCCTATGCAATTGTCCGAACGACACCGCCGTCGACACGCAAGGAAGTGCCTGTTGTCGCCGACGCCTGCTCCGAGCAGACATAGACGACTAGGTTTGCGACTTCTTCGGTTGTCGCGAAGCGCTTGATGAGCGTTGTCGGGCGGGTCGTTTTGAGGAACTGCTGCTCGGCTTCCTCTTGCGTAATGCCTTGCGCCTCTGCGGCCGCCTTCATCCAACCGCCCATGATCTCCGAATTCGTCGGACCAGGGAGGACCGAATTGACGGTGACGCCCGTTCCGCCGACCACCTCGGCCAAACCCCTCGAAATGGCGAGCTGAGCGGTTTTTGTCATGGCGTAGTCGATCAAGTCCACGGGGATGGCGAGCGCGGACTCGCTACTGATGAAGACGACACGACCCCAGCCGCGCTTCATCATGTTCGGCACATAGTGGCGAGAGGCGCGAATGCCACTCATGACGTTCAACTCGAAGAGATCGGTCCACTCGCTGTCGCCGATTTCGAAGAAGGGCTTCGCGCGTCCCGTGCCGACATTGTTGACGAGGATGTCCGCATCCGGCACCTGTGCGAACAACTCCGCCGCGCCTTTCGGGGTCGCAAGATCGGCGGAGACGCCAGTGAACTCACCTTTTGGGAAAAGCTCGCGCAACTCGCGAAGCGCTGCAGCGACCCGTTCCTGGCCGCGGCCATTGATGACGACCGCGGCGCCAGCCCGTGCTAACCCCTCTGCAATGGCTCGGCCGATACCTGCCGTGGACCCAGTAACGACCGCCTTGCGGCCAGTGAGATCGATATTCATGACGCCATTCCTTCAACTGTGGAGAGAATTGCGATTGTGGGTGATGTCGAAGCCACTGATAATGTCTTAAATTTCCATAACATTAATTCCAAAGGGGAATGGATTGGATAGATTCCACGAATTAAGCGCCTTCATAGCCGTGGTTGAAGCAGGCGGTTTCACCGCTGCCGCGCGTAGAACCGGCGATTCACAGTCGGCGATCAGTAAAGCCATCGGCGCGCTCGAGAAGCGCCTCGGCGTGGTGTTATTTAACCGAAGTACGCGCAGCGTGACCCTGACGGATCAGGGCCAGAGATACTACGATCGGGCAAAACCGCTTCTTGACGAGATGGATGACGCCGACAGCGAACTGACCAGCAGCTCGCATAATGGCTCGGGTCTAATCAGGATTGCTGCATCAGGTACTTTCGGCCGTCTGCATATTTTGCCGCTTATCCCCGACCTGTTATCACTCAATCCCGGCCTTCAGGTAGATCTCATGCTCTCGGACTTCGTGCGAGATATGGTGGAAGATGGGATTGATCTGGCGATCCGAGTGGGGCCCGTCAACGATCCCGACGCGATCGCCAGGCGCGTGGCCAGCACTCCCCTCGTCTGCGTCGGATCTCGTCGCTACTTCGAGCAACGCGGAGTGCCAAAGACCCCCGCCGAACTCGTCGATCACAATTGCCTTTTATATCGCGGCTTGACGGAGTCAACGCATTGGCCTTTTGTAGGGCCAGAGGGTCGATTTAGCGTGTCCGTGCGCGGAAATCTCACGTCCAACAGTGTCGAAACGATTCGGGCTGGTGTTCTAGCCGGTGTGGGGATCGGCCGGTTTGCTAAGGTCTCTCTTGCCGATGATCTCCGACATCCGGACGTCATCACCGTTCTCGACGAGTTTATAGGCGACGCCAGAGACATAAGCCTCGTCTGGCCAAGACGCCGGTTTGTGCCGGCGCGTGTGCGACAGGTCACCGATTTTTTCGCAGAGGCTATACCGCGGCGTATTTAGCCCCCCGAACTTAGGAAAAACGGTCAGCGATGGCGGAGGGGGGCCTTCGGATCAGTCAAGCGGACCTCCTAGTGATCGCGCGAGCCATAAAAGCTCAAGAAGCAGAGCACGAAGACGATCCAGTCCCCTGAAACATGGTTGGTATTGCTCGAACACCTCACGTTCCATCTTTGCCGAAGGTTTCGTCGCACAGCCAAACGCCATACGTTCTTCGTTCTGGATGGGATGGGATGGGATGGGATGGGATGGGATGGGATGGGATGGGATGGGATGGAAGGTAAGCTACTCATGATTGAGCAAGCCTGCCGTTTGCCGGCAAGCTGCCCCTACAGTTCGCCCTGGCTTTCTTTGTCAAGGCTCCTATGTAGCTCCCAGCTAACCACGCCTCAGTCTCCGCAGGCGATCAGAAGTCGAGCTAACCTACTGAGTTGTCAAAGGTTTTAAGCTTCGCGTGATGCGCACGAAAAGCTTGACAGCTGACATTTTTTATTGCAGGCGCCTGCGGATTTAATGCGTCCCTTATTCGCGAAAGATCCTCGAAAGCCCGCTGGATAAGCATCCCGGCTGCGACCATCCGCGCGTCGACCTATTGATCTGTGCTATCCTAGAGAAAGTATTGCCAGTTTTAGGTCCTTCCAAGCAGACTTGATTCGCGCAATCCGCTAAACGGTCAGGCCGTGTTGCGGAAGGTTGAGTAACCCGCTATTTCTCGAGAAACTCGAAGAAAGGTGAGCGTAAAAATGATGAAGAATTCCCAGCTGAACTCTTATTTGTTCGGCGGTAATGCTCCGTATGTTGAAGAACAGTACGAGGCATATCTCGATAATCCCGCGTCAGTGCCCGAGACCTGGCGTACCTATTTCGATGCGTTGCAGAACGTGCCTGCATCGGATGGGACGAATCACAACGACGTGGCCCACGGCCCGATCGTCGAATCGTTTGCGCAACGCGCGAAATCGAACGGCTTCGTGCCGCGCGAGAGCAGTGGTGATCTGGCGACCGCTCGCAAGCAGGTCTATGTCCAGTCGCTGATTGGCGCCTACCGTTTTCTCGGCTCGCAATGGGCCAATCTCGATCCGCTGAAGCGCCGCGAGCGCCCGGCCATTCCTGAGCTCGAACCCGCGTTCTACGACTTCACTGAAGCCGACATGGATCAGATGTTCCATGCACAGAACCTGTATTTCGGCTTCGAGCAGGCGTCGCTGCGTGAGATCGTGAAGGCATTGCGTGACACGTACTGCGGCACGATCGGCGCCGAGTTCATGTACATCAGCGATCCGGAACAGAAGCGCTGGTGGAAAGAGAAGCTCGAATCGATTCGCTCCACCCCGAATTTCTCCCCCGACAAGAAAAAGCACGTTCTTCAGCGCCTCACGGCAGCCGAAGGGCTCGAGCGTTTCTTGCATACGAAATATGTTGGCCAGAAGCGCTTTTCGCTGGAAGGCGGCGAGAGCTTCATCGCCTCGATGGACGAAGTCGTGCGCCACGCGGGCGCTGCCGGCGTGCAGGAAATCATCATCGGCATGGCTCACCGTGGACGTCTGAACGTGCTGGTGAACACGCTGGGCAAGATGCCGGCTGACCTGTTCGCCGAATTCGAAGGCAAGCACGTCGATGACCTGCCGGCCGGTGACGTGAAGTATCACAAGGGTTTCTCGTCGGACGTTTCGACCGACGGCGGCCCGGTGCACTTGTCGCTCGCGTTCAATCCGTCGCACCTCGAAATCGTGAACCC
>Ga0255336_101234_pt1 | contig 20908 bp, 21 predicted proteins | sample MeOH1_35cm_T3_17_FD_189102 | JGI IMG/M metagenome (GOLD analysis project Ga0255336, IMG submission 189102) | Sandy soil microbial communities from University of British Columbia, Vancouver, Canada - MeOH1_35cm_T3_179 | ecosystem: Engineered > Artificial ecosystem > Sand microcosm > Unclassified ...
CGGTGCCTGCTTCGCGTTGTGGGACATTTGCCAGCCGTGTAGCCATGGCTTTATTCTAACCCTTACGCACAACTCTGCAATTTGGGGAAAAGACACGGGATTCAAGAGGCCGATGCAGCGGCCATCGAAATTCCGGAGATGCCGAATGCATCCGGGGACACCCGGAAGCGCGGGCGCGCCGCCAGGACCCAAACCCCTCCAAAATACCACCGACCGCCGTTCCTTTCCCGCCACACCCTACGGCGAGTGGGGAATCTGCCAGCTTGACAGTGACCATGTTTGCCAGAAGAATCGTTCACACATTCAGTCTGGTTACGCGAGCCAAGCAATATGCCGGACCTGGGTGATCCGTGAGCAGGGAGGCCCACGAATCCGGCGGCGGCGAGTCAGCATCGAGAAACTGGCCGCCACGCGGTGCCCCGCAAGTCGTGCCACAGCGCCCGGCCCGGTCTGACCGGCCCGGCGCGAAGCCACATGCCGGGCGCCGGCTGGCCGCGGCGCTTTCCCCCGCTCGTATCCTGCTTTTTTTGTTGGGGGAGTTTATGGCAAGCGGTATCGTCAAATGGTTCAATGACGCCAAGGGCTTTGGGTTCATCAAGCCGGACGACGGCGAAGAAGAACTGTTTGCGCACTTTTCGGCCATCCAGATGAGTGGCTTCAAGACCCTGAAAGAGGGTCAGCGCGTATCCTTCGAAATCATCCAGGGTCCCAAGGGCAAGCAAGCCACCAATATCCAGGACGCTGCTGCCTGAAGACGCTGTGCATGGCCGCACCCGCCGACAGAGCGCGCGGCGGCCACGAAAGGATGCGGGGGAGTCCTCCCCGGAACGGGATCGGCCTGTAGCCCCCCGGATACCGCCCGGCCCTGGCTGCCGGCGTGCCGTGTCCGGAAAGACAGGCTGAACAGCAGTACGCGACGCATCCGTCAAAAAGCCCGGTCAGGTCAATGCCGGGCTTTTTGTTTGGCTGCCACATCGCGGCAGCGCCGCCGACAGCCCCGCCTGCCACGATCCCATCCGGTTTCATCCTGACTGCGCACCAATGAAATCCCCCCGGCACCTCCTCGCGGAAGCCCGGGGGCCGGCCGGCTCGCGCCTCCAAGCCAGAAGGGGCGGCTGGCCGCTAGCGCTTACATATTGTCGATCATCACCTGGCCAAAGCCCGAGCACGACACCTGCGTGGCGCCTTCGAGCAGGCGGGCGAAGTCGTAGGTGACCTTCTTCGACAGGATCGACTTCTCCATCGACGAGATGATCAGGTCAGCGGCCTCGGTCCAGCCCATGTGGCGCAGCATCATTTCGGCGGACAGGATCTCGGAGCCCGGGTTCACGTAGTCCTTGCCGGCGTACTTCGGCGCGGTGCCGTGGGTGGCTTCGAACATGGCCACCGAGTCGGACAGGTTGGCGCCGGGGGCGATGCCGATGCCGCCGACCTGGGCCGCCAGCGCGTCCGAGATGTAGTCGCCGTTCAGGTTCAGCGTGGCGATCACCGAGTATTCGGCCGGGCGCAGCAGGATCTGCTGCAGGAAGGCGTCGGCGATGGCGTCCTTGATGACGATCTCGCGGCCGGTCTTGGGGTTCTTGAACTTGCACCACGGGCCGCCGTCGATCGGCTCGGCGCCGAATTCTTTCTGCGCCAGCTCGTAGGCCCAGTCGCGGAAGCCGCCTTCGGTGAACTTCATGATGTTGCCCTTGTGCACGATGGTCACGGAGGGCTTGTCATTGTCGATCGCGTACTGGATGGCCTTGCGCACCAGGCGCTGGGTGCCCTGGCGGGAAACCGGCTTGACGCCGATGCCCGAGGTTTCCGGGAAGCGGATCTTCTTGACGCCCATCTCGTTCTGCAGGAAGGCGATCAGCTTCTTGGCCTGCTCGCTTTCCGCTTCCCACTCGATGCCGGCGTAGATGTCTTCCGAGTTCTCGCGGAAGATCACCATGTCGATCTTCTGCGGCTCGCGCACCGGCGAAGGCACGCCCTTGAAGTAGGCCACCGGGCGCAGGCAGACGTAGAGGTCGAGTTGCTGGCGCAGCGCCACGTTCAGCGAGCGGATGCCGCCGCCGACCGGCGTGGTCAGCGGGCCCTTGATCGACACCACGTATTCCTTGAGGGCCTGCAGCGTCTCCTCGGGCAGCCACACGTCGGGGCCGTAGACCTTGGTCGACTTCTCGCCGGCGTAGATCTCCATCCACGAGATCTTGCGCTTGCCGGCGTAGGCCTTGGCCACCGCGGCGTCGACCACCTTGATCATCACCGGGGTGATGTCCAGGCCCGTTCCGTCGCCCTCGATGAAGGGAATGATCGGATTGTCCGGAACATTCAGCGAGAAATCCTGGTTGACCGTGATCTTGTCACCGGCCGGAACCTTGATGTGTTGGTACATGACGTCTCCAGTACGGAACGGGGGGATGGGACAGGCCGCCAGGCGCGCGGGCCGGGCGGCAGGATATGGGGAAGCGCGGGGGCATTTTAGCGGGATCGCCGAAGCTGCGATGGTGCGTTGCACACAGCCGCCGGCCGGTGGCACGCCAAATGCGTTCCAGTCTTATATAAGACATAAGACTGCCTTTCATTATGCAACAAAATCCCGCGATCCGCCATCGCCACGGCGCCCTGCCGCAGCGCCGGGCCGCCGGCCGGGCGCGCGGCTGCGGCATACTGGCGCCCGTCGGCGCGTTGCCGGCATCGTCTTCCAGCCTCCGCATGACCCTGATCGCCCTGAACAAACCCTTCGGCACCATGAGCCAGTTTTCCGCGCACCCGTCGCGCCCGACGCTGGCCGACTGCGTGGCGCTGCCCGGCGTGTACCCGGCCGGCCGGCTCGATGCCGACAGCGAGGGCCTGCTGCTGCTGACCGACGACGGCGCCCTGCAGGCGCGCATCGCCGATCCGCACCACAAGCTGGCGAAGACCTACCTGGTGCAGGTGGAAAACATGCCCGGCGCGGATGCGCTCGCGCGCCTGCGCGCGGGCGTGGACCTCGGCGACTTCCGCACCCGGCCCGCGCAGGCGCGCCTGATCGAGGAGCCCGGCTTCCTGTGGCCGCGCCAGCCGCCGGTGCGGTTCCGCGCCGCCATCCCGACGCAATGGCTGGAAATGGAGATCCGCGAGGGCAAGAACCGGCAGGTGCGGCGCATGACGGCGGCGGTCGGCTTTCCCACCCTGCGCCTGGTGCGCGTGAAGATCGGCGCGCTCGACCTGCGCGCGCTCGGGCTGGCACCCGGGCAGTGGTGCGAGGTCTCGGCCGCGGATCTGGGCCTGCCCGCCGCCGCCGCGCCGCGCCCGCATCCCTCCCCGCGCGCGGACACGGCACGCGCGCCTGCCGGGCGGCAAACCCGGAGTCCGGGGCGCCCGCGGCGATAAAGTTACAAAAATTAACAGATCGCGGGTCAACGGCCCGCCGCCGCGCTTCGTTTTTGACAGTGACACGTCGCACACGAGTCACTCTTTCGAATCGATTCAACCTTCCGAGGTAGATAGCATGAACAAACTGATCGCTGCTCTGGTCGCCGGCCTGTTCGCCACCGGCGCTTTCGCTCAAGCCGCCGCTCCCGCACCGGCCGCTCCGGCCGCCGCGGCGCCCGCAGCGGAAGCTCCGGCTGCCAAGCCGGCCAAGAGCGCCAAGAAGAGCCACGCCAAGCACGCTCGCAAGGCCAAGGCTGCTGCGGCTGCCAAGGCTGACGCGCCGGCCGCCCAGTAAGTTCACTGCTGGCGCGCCGGACCTTGCGTCCGGCATGCGAAAGGCAGGCTGCCCGCGGGGCCGCCTGCCTTTTTTGTTGGCCGCCGCGCGGCCGGCCCGGCCGGGCAACGCGGCGAAACCATCGCGCGCGCCGCGCGCGCGATAGCTGCGTTATGCTGGCGGCTGTCCTGAACCCGTCATCCGCCGCTTCCCTTCCATGCGTCCTGTCCTCCCGTTCCTTCTCGCCGGCGGCTGCGCCGTTGCCTTCCTGACTTCCGCGCTGGCCCAGGCGCCGGCCAGCGGCCTGCCGGTCAGGCAGCTTACCGCGGGCATGTACGCGATCAAGGCGGCAATCGCCGCCACGCCGGAATCCCGCGAGCTGGGCCTGATGTACCGCAAGAACATGCCCGCCAACGAAGGCATGCTGTTCGTCTTCGAGGACAAGGCCGGGCACTGCTTCTGGATGAAGAACACCGACCTGCCGCTGTCGATCGCCTTCCTCGCCGACGACGGCGCCATCGTCAACATCGAGGACATGGCGCCGCAGACGGAAGACAACCATTGCCCGCGCGCGGCCGTGCGCTACGCGCTGGAGATGAACAAGGGATGGTTCGCGCAGAAGGGCCTGAAGGCCGGCGCGAAGATCGGCGGCCTGCCGCAGCCGCGCTAGCGGGACGGCGCGGCGGCATGCCCGCCGCGGCGCGCGGCGACCGGATCAGTCGCGGAAGTTGTTGAAGTCCAGCGGCGCCTCGGGGACGTCCTTGCGCAGCAGCGCGATCACGTTCTGCAGGTCGTCGCGCTTGGTGCCGGACACGCGCACCGCGTCGCCCTGGATGCTGGCCTGCACCTTGATCTTGCTGTCCTTGATCAGGCGCACGATCTTCTTGGCCAGGTCGCCGGTGACGCCCTTCTTGATGGTGATGACCTGCTTGACCTTGTCACCGCTGATCTTCTCGGTCTTGCCGTAGTCGAGGAAGCGCACGTCCACGTTGCGCTTGGCCATCTTGTTGATCAGCACGTCCTTGACCTGGCCGAGCTTGAAATCGTCGTCGGCGAACGCGGTCAGCTCGTTTTCCTTGTGCTCGACCCGCGCGTCCGATCCCTTGAAGTCGAAACGGGTGGTGATTTCCTTGTTGGCCTGCTCGACCGAGTTCTTCACCTCGACCATGTTCGCTTCGCACACTACGTCAAACGACGGCATTTGCACTCTCCTTGTCTTGCCTGTTGCTGATGTTGCTGATGTTGCGGTGTAGCGCCGCCCGCCCGCGGCGGGCCGGCGGCGGCGCTTACGTATAATCCAGCCTACCCTGCAGTCCGGCGCCGCCGCGCGGCCGCCGCTTCACCTTTCCCTTGCATGGCAGATTTCCACGAATTTTATCCCCTGCGCCGCCACAATACATTGGGATTCGACGTGCGCGCGCGCTTCGCCACGCATGTGCGCAGCGAGGCCGACTTGCAGCAGGCGCTGGCCGACCCGCGCGCGCAGGGGCTGCCGCTGGTGGTGCTGGGCGGCGGCAGCAACGTGGTGCTCACGCGCGACCTCGACGCGCTGGTGCTGCTGATGGAAATTCCCGGCTACGCGGCCCGCGCGGCCGACGACGCCTTCCTGGTGACGGCCGGCGCCGGCGAGAACTGGCACGCGCTGGTCTGCCGCACCATCGCCGACGGCATGCCCGGCCTGGAAAACCTGGCGCTGATCCCCGGCACCGCCGGCGCCGCGCCGATCCAGAACATCGGCGCCTACGGCGTGGAGCTGCGCGAGCGCTTCGACAGCCTGCGCGCCTGGGACCGCCAGGCCGGCGCATTCGTCACGCTCACGCGCGAGCAGTGCCGCTTCGCCTACCGCGACAGCCTGTTCAAGGCCGAGGGCCGCGACCGCTACATCATCACCGCGGTCACGCTGCGGCTGCCGCGGCCGTGGCAGCCGGTGCTCGGCTACGCGGAACTGGCACGGGAAATCGCCCAGGGGCCGGATGCGCCAGATACCTCGGATGCGTCAAACGCGCCGGTCAGCGCCGCGCGCATCCGCGACGCGATCATCGCGATCCGCTCGCGCAAGCTGCCCGACCCGGCCGAGATCGGCAACGCGGGCAGCTTCTTCAAGAATCCAGTGGTGAGCGCGGCGCAGCGCGACGCGCTGCTGGCCCGGCATCCCGGGCTGGTCAGCCATGCCCAGCCCGACGGCAGCTACAAGCTGGCGGCCGGCTGGCTGATCGACCAGTGCGGCCTCAAGGGCCTGCGCGACGGCGCGGTCGGCGTGTACGGCAAGCAGGCCCTGGTGCTGGTGCACCACGGCGGCGGCAGCGGGCAGGAGCTGCTGGCGCTGGCGCAGCGCATCGCCGAGACGGTGGCGGCGCGCTTCGGCGTGCGCATCGAGCCCGAGCCGGTCATCCTCTAGGCCGCGCCCGGGCGGGCGCGGCGCCGTGCTTCGGGTGCGTTCTTCCGGTGCGTCCTTCGAGCGCGCTTTTCAGGCGCGTGCCTCAGGCAAAGTGGCAGACGTAGTCCAGGGTTTCCAGCACTTCGATGTCGAAGCTGCTGTTGCCCGGCACGTCGAACCGTTGGCCCGCGCCGTAGGTGTTCCACTGCGCCTCGCCGGCCAGGCGCACGCGGCAGCTGCCCGCGTTGATTTCCATGATTTCCGGCGCGCCCGTGTTGAAGGTCAGCGCGGCGGGGAAGATCACGCCCAGCGTCTTGCGGGTGCCGTCCGGGAACAGCACGGTGTGGCTGACGCACTTGCCGTCGAAGTAGAGGTTGGCTTTCTTGACGACGGAAACGTTGTCGAACTGGCTCATGCTTTTTCTCCTTTGATGCGGTTCTGGGTGTCTCGGGGGCGGTGCCGGCGATAGCGGCGGCAGCGGCGCGGCGCAAAAAAAGGGGCCGTGGCGGCCCCTCTTCCCTGCTGCCATCTGCTGCCGGCCCGTGCCAGGCCGGTAGCCGTCTGCGGGCGTTACTCGCCGCGCTGGCGGCGCGCGTTCTCGGCGATGCGCATGCGCAGCGCGTTGAGCTTGATGAAGCCGCCGGCGTCGGCCTGGTTGTAGGCGCCGCCGTCGTCGTCGAAGGTCGCGATGGTCTTGTCGAACAGCGTGTCCTTCGAGTCGCGCGCGACCACGATGACGTTGCCCTTGTACAGCTTGACGCGGACCCAGCCGTTGACCTTGGCCTGGGTGTGGTCGATCAGGACCTGCAGCGCGCGGCGTTCCGGGCTCCACCAGTAGCCGTTGTAGATCAGGCTGGCGTAGCGCGGCATCAGGTCGTCCTTCAGGTGCGCGACTTCGCGGTCGAGCGTGATCGACTCGATGGCGCGGTGGGCCTTGAGGATGATGGTGCCGCCGGGGGTTTCGTAGCAGCCGCGGCTCTTCATGCCGACGTAGCGGTTTTCCACCAGGTCCAGGCGGCCGATGCCGTGCTTGCCGCCGAGGCGGTTCAGCTCGGTCAGCACTTCGGCCGGCGACAGGCGCTTGCCGTTCAGGCCGACGATGTCGCCGCCGTCGAATTCGATGTCGAGGTACTCGGCCGCGTCAGGCGCATTCTCGGGCGACACGGTCCAGCGCCACATATCTTCCTCGGCCTCGGCCTTGGGGTCTTCGAGGTGGCGGCCTTCGAACGAGATGTGCAGCAGGTTGGCGTCCATCGAGTACGGCGCGCCGCCCTTCTTGTGCTTCATGTCGATGTCGATGCCGGCCTTCTCGGCGTAGGCCAGCAGCTTCTCGCGCGACAGCAGGTCCCACTCGCGCCACGGCGCGATGACCTTCACGCCCGGCTCGAGGCCGTAGTAGCCCAGCTCGAAGCGGACCTGGTCATTGCCCTTGCCGGTGGCGCCGTGCGACACGGCATCCGCGCCGGTGCTGCGCAGGATCTCGATCTGGCGCTTGGCGATCAGCGGACGCGCGATCGAGGTGCCGAGCAGGTATTCGCCTTCGTAGACCGCGTTGGCGCGGAACATCGGGAAGACGAAGTCGCGCACGAATTCCTCGCGCAGGTCGTCGATGAAGATGTTCTCGGGCTTGATGCCGAACTTGAGCGCCTTCTGGCGGGCCGGCTCGAGTTCCTCGCCCTGGCCGATGTCGGCGGTAAAGGTGACCACCTCGCATTGATAGGTGTCCTGCAGCCACTTCAGGATCACCGAAGTGTCCAGCCCGCCGGAGTAGGCAAGCACGACTTTCTTGATATCGCTCATGTTCGACTCGATGCGCAAAGTAAGCGCGGCCGGCATGGTTGCCGGACACGCGAGAAATTGATGCGGAAAACCGCTATTTTGACACGTCCGCCCGGGCTTGGGCGGCACTTCCGGCCCTCAGGCCGCACGGGGCCGCGGCGCCGGCGCGCCGGATGTGCGCCATGCGCTGCGCGCGGCGTTCCCGGCCGGCGCCCCGCTCAGTAGCGGCCGCAGAGCAGGTATTCCATCAGGGCCTTCTGCACGTGCAGGCGGTTCTCGGCCTCTTCCCACACCACGCTCTTGGGACCGTCGATCACCGCCGCCTCGACTTCCTCGCCGCGGTGGGCGGGCAGGCAGTGCATGAACAGCGCGTCGGGATTGGCGCGGTCCATCATGACCGTGGTCACCATCCAGTCCTGGAACGCGCGCTTGCGCGCGTCGTTCTCGGCCTCGAAGCCCATGCTGGTCCACACGTCGGTGGTGACGAGGTCCGCGCCCTGGCACGCGGCCAGCGGATCGGCGAACACGTTGACCAGGTGCGCGGCCGAGGCCGGCACCATCGCCGGGTCGAGCTGGTAGCCCGGCGGCGCCGAGAAATGGAAGTTGAAGCCGAGCCGCTCGGCCGCCTGGATCCAGGTGTAGGCCATGTTGTTGGCGTCGCCGATCCACGCCACGGTCTTGCCGCGGATGCTGCCGCGCTGCTCGATGTAGGTGAACACGTCCGCCAGCACCTGGCAGGGATGGTATTCGTTGGTCAGCCCGTTGATCACCGGCACGCGCGAATGCGCGGCGAAGCGCTCGATGATCTCCTGGCCGAAGGTGCGGATCATGATGATGTCGACCATGCGCGAGATCACCTGCGCCGCATCCTCGATCGGCTCGCCGCGCCCGAGCTGGGAATCGCGCGTGTTGAGGAACACCGCGTGGCCGCCGAGCTGGTGGATGCCGGCCTCGAACGACAGGCGCGTGCGGGTCGAATTCTTCTCGAAGATCATGGACAGCGTGCGGTCGTGCAGCGGGTGCCATGTCTCGTAATTCTTGAACTTGGCCTTCAGAATCCGCGCGCGGTCCAGCAGGTACTCGTACTCGTCGGGAGTCAGGTCGCTGAACTGGAGGTAATGCTTGATCGAAGTTGGGCTCATAAAACAAAGAAGGCGGCTCGGTGGGGGCACGCCGCCATGAAGGGTTTCATGGCCTGAGCATGCCGCGGAGCCGCCTTTCGCGTCGCTTGCGCAATTTAACTGCAAGAATCATAAGGGATTATTCCTGCTTTGGCGAGCCTGCGGGGCGCGCGAAGGTGGCCCCGGAGCTTATGCTCAGGTCTTATATAAGATATAATACTGGCTGATTCACGCGGGGCCAGGCATACCGATGCCGCTGCCCGCCGCCGGCATCAAAAGTGCCCCCGCCGACACCGACGCCCCGCTGTCCAGGCCTGGAAAAGAAACGAACCAAACGTTTCCCGGCCGCGTCAAACGGGCTTTGCGTCTGGACGAAGTCTGGCGGGTTTACCGTCGAGTCACCCGTCTTATCCCCGCAGTCCAATGAAGCCCATCGTTCGCGAATATTTCATCCAAGGCATCACCAGGGAAGGCAAGACCTTCCGTCCGAGCGACTGGGCAGAGCGGCTGTGCGGCGTGATGGCGCAATTCCGCCCCGAGGGAGACACCGGGGACCCCCGCATCACCTACTCGCCTTACGTGCGGCCCGTGATGACGGGCAACGTCAAGACCGTGGTGGTCGACGTGCGGCTGCGCGACATCGAACCCAAGGCGCTCGACTTCGTGCTCAACTTCGCGCGCGACAACAACCTGCAACTGGTCGAAGCCTGCTCGCTCGACTGAGCGGAGCGCGAGGGACCGGCATCGCCGCGGCGGTGCCGGCGGGATTGCCGGGCGGCCGGCGCCGGGGCCAGGAAAAAGACAGCGCGCAAGGAAAGCGGAAAACAAAAAAGCTCGTCGAATGACGAGCTTCTTGCATGGTGCGAAACCGCGCCGTGGCGATCCCGCGTTCCGGCCATCCACCGTGCCGCCATGCTCCGCGCCGGTTATCCGGCGCGACCCATGCTGGTCGGCACGAGGCCGGAGGCGCCCGGCGTCAGCCCGGCGCCGCGGCCGCTATCAGGCAGCCATCGACTTGATGGCCGACGACAGGCGCGACTTGTGGCGTGCAGCCTTGTTCTTGTGCACGATCTTCTTGTCGGCGATGGAGTCGATGATCGCTTGCGAGTTCTTGAAGATCTCGGCGGCGGCAGCCTTGTCGCCGGCTTCGATGGCCTTGCGGACGGCCTTCACGGCGGTGCGCAGACGCGAGCGCAGGCTGGAGTTGTGAGCGTTTTGGGCGACGGCCTGGCGAGCGCGCTTGCGGGCTTGTGCGGAATTTGCCATTTAAGTAGATTTCCTGAATTCAGATGCGTGCTCCACGGACGTACTGGGACGTAACCGCAGGCACAATTAAGTGCACATCAAGCGACCCGGGATGCACTGGCACACGAATCCGGAACGCAACTATCCTTGTGAATCGGCAATTATACACACAAGAAAAAGCCACTGGCAAGCTCGCCCGCATCGGCGGACAGGTGGGTGACGTGCGGGTGACGCATGGGGCCGCGCGCGGGAAGCCGCCGGGCCGGACCGTATAATACGCGCCACACCGGCGCGCCCGGCGTGGCCCCGATGCAACTTCGGCGCGCGCCCGGCGTCTCAAGCCGGTCCGCCCGACGGCTGGCAGCATGCCGCCGCAGCCTCTCCCCCTTGCCGCCGACCACCTTGAACCTGCTCAAAGCGCTCGCCACCATCAGCAGCCTGACGATGCTGTCGCGCATCACCGGCCTCATGCGCGAGATCCTGATCGCCCGCGCCTTCGGGGCCTCGGACATGACCGACGCCTTCAACGTGGCCTTCCGCATCCCCAACCTGCTGCGCCGCATCTTCGGCGAGGGCGCGTTCTCGCAGGCCTTCGTGCCGATCCTCGGCGAATACCACAGCAAGCGCGGCGAGGACGAGACGCGCGCGCTGATCGACGCCGTGGCCACGGTCATGACCTGGGTGCTGATGGGCGTGTCGCTGCTGGGCGTGGTCGGCGCGCCGCTGGTGATGCTGGTGGTGGCCACCGGCTTTCACCAGCAGGGCGGCGAGACCTACGACGCCGCGGTCTTCATGACGCGCGTGATGTTCCCCTACATCGGCCTGATCTCGCTGGTGGCGCTGGCCTCGGGCATCCTCAACACCTGGCGCCGCTTCGCCATGCCGGCCTTCACGCCGGTGCTGCTCAACCTGTGCCTGATCGCGGCCGCGCTGTTCGTCGGGCCGCGCATGGCGCAGCCGATCTACGCGCAGGCGTGGGGCGTGCTGGTCGGCGGCGTGCTGCAGCTGGCGGTGCAGATCCCCGCGCTGCGGCGGCTCGGCGTGATGCCGCGGCTGAGCTTCAACCTGCGCACGGCCTGGTCGGACCCGGGCGTGCGCCGCGTCATGCGGCAGATGGCGCCGGCCCTGCTGGCGGTCTCGGTGGCGCAGATCAGCCTCATCATCAATACCAACATCGCCTCGCGGCTGGCCGCCGGCAGCGTGTCCTACCTGACCTACGCCGACCGCCTGATGGAGTTCCCCACCGCGCTGCTGGGCGTGGCGCTCGGGACCATCCTGCTGCCGAGCCTGTCGAAGGCCAGCGCCGAGGGCAACCGCGACGAATACTCCGGCCTGCTCGACTGGGGCCTGCGCCTGACCTTCCTGCTGGCGGTGCCGTGCGCGGTGGGGCTGTTCGTGTTCGGCACGCCGCTGACCGCGGTGCTGTTCAACTACGGCAAGTTCGACGCCCACGCGGTGGAAATGACGCGCCAGGCGCTGGTGTCGTACGGCACCGGCCTGCTCGGCCTGATCCTCATCAAGATCCTGGCGCCGGGCTTCTACGCGCGCCAGGACATTCGCACGCCGGTCAAGATCGCGCTGCTGGTGCTGGTGATCACGCAGCTGTCCAACTACGTGTTCGTGCCGCGCATGGGCCATGCCGGGCTGGCGCTGTCGATCAGCTTCGGCGCCACGGTCAATGCGCTGCTGCTGTTCCTGGGCCTGCGCCGGCGCGGTTTCTACACGCCGGCCCGGGGCTGGCTGCTGTTCCTGGCCCAGTTGCTGACCGCCGTGCTGCTGCTGGCCGGCATGCTGCTGTGGTTCGCCCGCACCTTCGACTGGGTGGGCCTGGGCGCCACGCCGCTGCTGCGCATCGCCCTGCTCGCCTCGTGCCTGGTACTTGCGGCGGTCGTCTACTTCGGTACACTGTGGCTCATGGGGCTGAGATACTCCGCGTTCAAGCGGAGAGCCGGCTAGGAAGCCCCGCCAGCCAATCCGCCGGATGCCGCGCCCAGGAGTGCGCGGCGCAGAGCCGGATGGCCATGTGCGGTGCAGGGTCAAGGCAAGCGAGGTGGTGCCACAATGAGTGCCAGAATGAGACAAGGCGGCCGCGCCAGGGCGGGCGGCCGCGCGACCGCCGCCCTGCCGTCTTCGGGAATGCCGCGATGACAACCACGAAAGTCCTGGACTACTTCGCCAGCCTCGTGGCAGACGAGCACGGCATCCCGCTGACCGAGACGGTGCTCTCGATCGCCCAGGATGCCTATCCTGACCTTGACCTGCAGTCGGAACTGGCCGCGCTCGACATGCTCGCGGTCCGGCTCAAGCGCCGCGTCGCCGAGGGCACGCCGGCCATCCAGCGCCTGCGCCTGCTCAATCATTTCTTCTACCGCGACCTGGGCTTCGGCGCCAACGCGAACGACTACTACGACCCGGACAATTCCTACCTGAACGTGGTGCTCAAGCAGCGCCGCGGCATTCCCATCTCGCTGGCGGTGCTCTACATGGAGCTGGGGCAGCAGATCGGCCTGCCGCTCAAGGGCGTGTCCTTTCCCAACCATTTCCTGGTGCGGATGTCGATCCCGGCCGGCGAAGTGGTGGTGGACCCGCTCACGGGCGAGACGCTGTCCAAGGAACAGCTGCAGGACATGCTGGACCCGCACCTGGAGCGCGAAGGCATCGCCGATCCCAACGAGGTGCCGCTGGGACTGTTCCTGCAGGTGGCCAGCCACCGCGAGATCGTGGCGCGCGTGCTGCGCAACCTCAAGTCGATCTACCTGCAGGAATCGCGCTGGCAGCGCCTGCTGGCGGTGCAGAACCGGCTGGTGATCCTGCTGCCGGGCTCGATCGAGGAAGTGCGCGACCGCGGCCTGGCCTACGCCAACCTGGAGTGCTTCCGCCCGGCGCTCGAAGACCTCGAAGCCTACGTGATGGCGCGGCCCGACGCGGCCGACACCACCCAGATCCGCGACCGCATGCCGGCGCTGCGCCTGATGAGCCGCAGCGTCAGCTGAGCTCCGGTTGAGCGCCGCGGCGCCTCAGGACGTGCGGCGCTTGCCGCCGCGCACCAGCTTCCACAGCCCGCCCAGCACCAGCGGCACGATGGCCGCGCCGATGCCGGCCAGCACGATCAGGTTCAGGTACTGCTTGATGAACGGCAGGTTGCCGAAGAAGTAGCCGGCGAACACCAGGCCCAGCACCCAGGCGGCCGCGCCCAGCACGTTGAACAACTGGAACTTGGCGAAGGTCATCTGCGACACGCCCGCGACGAACGGCGCGAAGGTGCGCACGATCGGCAGGAAGCGGGCCATCACCAGCGTCTTGCCGCCGTGGCGCTCGTAGAAATTGTGCGTCTTGCGCAGTGCCGTCTGGTCGAGGAAGCGCCAGTGCCCGTCGAACACCTTGGGGCCCACCCAGCTGCCCACCAGGTAGTTGACGGTATTGCCGCCCACGGCCGCCACCAGCAGCAGCCCGACCAGCGCCCATTCGTTCATGGCGCCCGTGGCGCAGAAGGCGCCGGCGATGAAGAGCAGGGAATCGCCCGGCAGGAACGGCAGCACCACCAGGCCGGTCTCGGCAAAGACGATGGCGAAGAGGATCGCATAGACCCATCCGCCATAGTTCTGGATGACCGTGCCAAGGTATTTGTCGACGTGCAGCAGCATGTCGATGAACTGCAAAGCGATGTCCAATTGAATCCCCGTTCTAGATCTAGCCGACATCATACAAGACCGCACCGGCGCCAAAGCCACCTGCGGCGCCCTGCGGGCGAGGGGCACGCGCACGTATAATTCCGCCATGCCCGCCGAAGCCATCCGCCCTGCCCAGCCCCTGCGTCCCATCCGCCCGCTGCCCGACCAGTTGATCAGCCAGATCGCGGCCGGCGAGGTGGTCGAGCGCCCCGCCTCCGTGGTCAAGGAGCTGCTGGAGAACGCGCTGGACGCCGGCGCCACCCAGCTCAACATCCGCCTGGAGGAAGGCGGCGTGCGCCGCATCGTGATCGCCGACAACGGCTGCGGCATCCCCGCGGCCGAGCTGCCGGTCGCGCTGATGCGCCACGCCACCAGCAAGATCGCCTCGCTCGACGAGCTCGAATCCGTGCTGACGCTGGGCTTTCGCGGCGAGGCGCTGGCCTCGATCGCCTCGGTCTCCGAGCTGACGCTGACCAGCCGCACCGCCGACGACGCGCATGCCACGCTGGTCGCCGCCGACAGCGGCAAGGTGCAGCCGGCCTCCGGCGGCGTCGGCACCACCGTCGACGTGCAGCACCTGTACTTCAACACGCCGGCGCGCAGAAAGTTCCTGAAGTCCGAGCAGACCGAGTTCGGGCATTGCCTGGAGATGGTGCGACGCGTGGCGCTGGCGCGCCCGGACGTCGCCATCACGGTCCATCACAACGGCCGCCCGATGGAGCACTGGAACGCCGGCGACGTGGCCACGCGCACGGCGCAGGTGCTCGGCGCCGATTTCGCGCGCGCCCGCCTGCCGCTCGACGAGGAAGCCGACACCCTGCACCTGTACGGCTTCGCCGGCCTGCCGACCGCCTCGCGCGGCCGCCCAGACCAGCAGTTCTTCTTCGTCAACGGCCGCTACGTGCGCGACAAGCTGCTCACCCACGCGGTGCGCAGCGCCTACCAGGACGTGCTGCACGGCGACCGCTTCCCGTCCTACGTGCTGTGCATGGACCTGCCGCCGGAAATGGTGGACGTGAACGTGCACCCGTCCAAGATCGAGGTGCGCTTCCGCGAATCGCGCGCGGTGCACCAGTTCGTCTACCACGCCGTGCAGCGCTGCCTGGCCCGCCAGGCCGGCGCGCAGGGCGACAGCCTGCACAGCACGACCGACGATGCCGAGGCGCCCCCGCCGCCGCGCGGTGGCGGCCTCGGCGGCGGCCTCGGCGGCGGCTTCGGCGGCGCGCTGCCGGCAAGGGGCGGCGCGCCCGGCGGCGGCGGCATGAGTGCCGGCAGCGGTGCCGGCGTGCGGCCCTGGGTCGACTACACCGCCGCCGCGCGCCAGACCGAGCTCGGCGTCATGCAGCCGCGCCAGGCCTACCTCGGCATGGTGCGCGACGCGATCCAGCCCGGCGGCGGCTTCGCGCGCCCGGCCGCGCCGGCGCCCGGCGGCCATGCGGATGGCGCCGGCACGCCGCCGGCCTGGCTGGCCGATGCCCGCGCCGCCCGCGAGAACGACCCGCCCGGCCTGCTCGAAACGGCGCCGCCGCGGGAAGAATCCGCGGCCGACGACGCCCACCCGCTCGGCTTCGCCATCGCCCAGCTGCACGGCATCTACGTGCTCGCGCAGAACGCGCGCGGGCTGGTGCTGGTCGACATGCACGCCGCCCACGAACGCATCCTCTACGAGCAGATCAAGACCGCGCTCGACGCGCGCGAGCTCGCCGTGCAGCCGCTGCTGATCCCGGTCACGCTGACCGCCAGCCCGGTGGAGATCGGCGCCGCCGAGGAACACCAGGACACGCTCGCGCTGCTGGGCTTCGACATCGCGCCGGTGTCGCCCACCACGCTCGCGGTGCGCGCCATCCCGGCGCTGCTCAAGCAGGCCGACACCGAGGCGCTGGCGCGCGACGTGCTGCGCGACCTGCAGTCGTTCGGCGGCTCGCGCGTGCTGGCCGAGCGGCAGAACGAGCTGCTCGCCACGCTGGCCTGCCACAGCGCCGTGCGCGCCAACCGCAAGCTCACCGTGGAAGAGATGAACGCGCTGCTGCGCCAGATGGAGCAGACCGAGCGCGCCGACCAGTGCAACCACGGCCGGCCCACCTGGGTGCAGTTGTCGGTGGCCGAGCTGGACCGGCTGTTCCTGCGCGGCCAGTAAGCCCGCCGCGCCCGCCGTGACAGCCCCCGCCTCCGCCGGCCACGCCGCGCCCGTCGTCTGCCTGCTCGGCCCCACCGCGTCGGGCAAGACCGCCGCCGCGCTGGCGCTGGCCGCGCGCGCGCCGGTCGAGATCATCAGCCTCGACTCGGCGCTGGTCTACCGCGGGATGGACATCGGCACCGCCAAGCCGTCCGCCGCCGAACTGGCCGCGGTGCCGCACCACCTGATCGACATCATCGACCCGGCCGAGAGCTATTCGGCCGCGCAGTTCGTGGCCGATGCCGAGCGCCTGATCGGCGAGATCCGCGCGCGCGGCCGCGCGCCGCTGATCGTGGGCGGCACCATGCTCTACTACAAGGCGCTCACGCAGGGCCTGAACGACCTGCCGCAGGCCGACGCCGCGGTGCGCGCCGAACTCGACGCGCTCGCCGCCGCGCGCGGCTGGCCGGCGCTGCACGCGATGCTGGCCCAGGTCGATCCCGTCACCGCCGCGCGGCTGGCGCCCAACGACGCCCAGCGCATCCAGCGCGCGCTGGAGATCCACCGCCTCACCGGCCAGCCCATGTCGGCGCTGCTGGCGCGCCAGGCCGACGAGCGCGCCTTCGCCGGCGCCGCCGACCGGCGCTACCGCGTGATCGCGCTCGAGCCGTCCGACCGCGCCGCGCTGCACGCGCGCATCGCGGCGCGCTACGACGCCATGCTGGCCGGCGGCTTCATCGAGGAAGTGGAGCGCCTGCGCGCGCGCGGCGACCTGCAGCCGACGCTGCCCTCGATCCGCTGCGTGGGCTACCGCCAGGTGTGGGAATACCTCGACGGCGAAACCGACTACGCCACCATGCGCGAGCGCGGCATCGCCGCCACGCGGCAGCTCTGCAAGCGCCAGCTGACCTGGCTGCGCAGCACGCCCGAGCGCGAGGTGGTGGACTGCCTCGCGCCCGACTACGCGGCGCAGGTGGCGCGGCTGGCAAGCATCGGGCAGGCATGACGAGGCGGCGCGCCGCCTGAATGCCGCAGCGGCATCGCAATCGGAACCGAATCGGAGCCGAAGTGATGGATACGCGATAATCGCCGCTTATCGACTGACGATCCCGCGACCCGCCATGCCCGCCTCCGCTCCCGCCTTCACCCTGCGCCCCGCCACCGCCGCCGACTGCGAAACCCTGTTCACGCTGATCTCCGCGCTGGCCGAATACGAAAAGCTGACCCATCTGGTCGAAGCCACGCCGCGCAAGCTGGAGGAAGCGCTGTTCGGCGCGCGCCCGCTGGCCGAGGCGGTGCTGGTGGAAGTGCCCGGCGCGCAAGGCCCGCAGGCGGTCGGCTTCGCCCTGTTCTTCCACAATTTCTCGACCTTCCTGTCAAGGCGCGGGCTCTACCTGGAAGACCTCTACGTGGACCCGGCCTGGCGCGGCCACGGCATGGGCAAGGCGCTGCTCCGGCACCTCGCGGCGCTGGCGGTCGAGCGCGGCTGCGGCCGTTTCGAATGGACCGTGCTGGACTGGAACACGCCGTCGATCGACTTCTACCGCGCGATGGGCGCCGACGTGCTGCCGGACTGGCGCATCTGCCGCGTGACCGGCGACGCGCTGGCGAAGATGGGGGCGGCTGGCTGAACTGGCGCAGTTGCAAGGCCACCGCCGGTTTGCACGTTGCTTGGGCTAGCTCGGGCGGTGTGGGCACATTCGCGGGCTTCGGCAAACATGCCGGGACCGCCGAAAAAAAAACGGCACATGCGCCAGGCATGTGCCGTTTTTCCTTGCCGAAAACCCTTCGCTCAGACCACCACGGTCTGCGCCTGGCCTTCGGCGCGCTCGCGGATCTCGCCGATCTGCCACACGGCTTCGCCGGCGGCCTGCAGATGCGTGATGGCGCGCGCGGCGTCTTCCTTCGCCACGATCACCACCATGCCGATGCCGCAGTTGAACACGCGGTGCATTTCGTCGTCGGCCACGTTGCCCTGGGCCTGCAGCCACTGGAACAGCGGCGGCAGGGTCCAGGCGTCGCGCTGGAGCACGGCGGTCACGTTCTGCGCCAGCACGCGCGGCACGTTCTCGGTCAGGCCGCCGCCGGTGATGTGGGCCATGCCCTTGACCGGCAGGGTCTCGATCAGCGACAGCAGCGGCTTCACGTAGATGCGCGTGGGCGCCATGATGGCGTCCTGCAGGCGCTGGCCGTGGAAATCGGCGTTCAGGTCGGGCCGGGCCACCTCGATGATCTTGCGCACCAGCGAGTAGCCGTTGGAGTGCGCGCCCGACGAGGCCAGGCCCAGCACCACGTCGCCCGGCACGATGGTGCTGCCGTCGATGATGCGGCTTTTCTCGACCGCGCCGACGGCGAAGCCGGCCAGGTCGTATTCGCCGTCCGGGTACATGCTCGGCATCTCGGCGGTCTCGCCGCCGATCAGCGCGCAGCCGGCCAGCTCGCAGCCGTGGGCGATGCCCTGGATCACGGTGGCGGCGGTCTCCACGTCGAGCTTGCCGCAGGCGAAGTAGTCGAGGAAGAACAGCGGCTCGGCGCCCTGCACCAGGATGTCGTTGACGCTCATGGCCACCAGGTCCTGGCCCACGGTGTCGTGGCGGTTGAGCTGGAAGGCCAGCTTGAGCTTGGTGCCCACGCCGTCGGTGCCGGACACCAGCACCGGCTCCTGGTATTTCTTCGACAATTCGAACAGCGCGCCGAAGCCCCCGATGCCGGCCATCACGCCCTCGCGCATGGTGCGCTTGGCGAACGGCTTGATGCGGTCGACAAGCGCGTCGCCCGCATCGATATCGACGCCGGCATCGCGGTAGGAAAGGCCTGCCTGGCCGGAAGTGGGGGATGCGCTCATAGAACCTGCTCGTCCTGGGGGTATGAAGTGAGGAATGCGGCGCTCACGACGGCGATTTGCGGCCGCGAGTCCAGTAGAATCGCAATTTTAACGGATACAGGCTGCCGCCTTCCAGTTTCCGGTTCTTCGCGTCATGAAGTCTTGCCCCCATTCACTGCCGATGCACGCCACCGCTGCCGACCGCGGCCGGCGCCCCCACGTGCCGGCCGCGGTCGGCGCGGGCGCGGGGCGGCGCGTTTACAGGGCAGCAGGCCTTCACCCCAGGTAACCGAAAAGCCATGTATCCGCGCCCCAAGCAGCTTTCGCTTGAACTTGGCAGCCCGCCGCCGTCGACCTTCGAGAATTTCTTCGTGGCCGCCAACCGCGAGCCGGTGCAGCGCCTGCGCGACCTGGCCCCGGCGGTGGCGCAGGAGCGCGCGCCCGACCGCCTGATCTACCTGTGGGGCGAGACCGGCTCGGGCCGCACCCACCTGCTGCACGCGGTGTGCGAGAGCGGCTACCAGGCCGGCATCCGCTGCCGCTACCTGAGCCCGCACCACGCGCTGTCGGACTTCATCTTCGATCCGAGCTGCCAGCTCTACACGGTCGACGACGTGGAACTGCTCGACGAAGCGCGCCAGATCGCCGTGTTCTCGCTCTACAACGAAGTGCGCGCCCACGTGCGCACCGCGCTGGTGGTGGCCGGCAGCGTGGCGCCGCTGGCCATGCCGGTGCGCGAGGACCTGCGCACGCGGCTGGGCTGGGGCCTGGTCTACCAGCTCGCGCCGCTGTCGGACGAAGACAAGATGACCGCGCTGGTGCAGGCCGCGCGCGAGCGCGGCCTGCAGCTTTCGCCCGAGATCCCGCACTGGCTGGTCACGCGCCACTACCGCGACATGCCCAGCCTGATGGCGCTGCTGGACGCGCTCGACACCTATTCGCTCGAGCGCAAGCGCGCCGTCACGCTGCCGCTGCTGCGGGAAATGTTCGCGGAGCTGCGCGAGTGAGCGCACGCAGCCGGCACCGCCCCCGCAGCCCCTGGCATGCCGCGTGCTTACCTGCGTTGGGGCGTAGCGACGCCAAGAAACCGGCAACAATCACGTTAATGTAAAATCGCCGCCCATGAATCTGGCATTGTTCGACCTCGACCATACCCTGCTCCCGACCGACAGCGACCACGAATGGGGGCGCTTCCTCGTGCGCCTGGGCGTCGTCGACGAGGAAACCTACCGCCGCAAGAACGAGGAGTTCTACGGGCAGTACAAGGCAGGCACCCTGGATATACAAGCCTTCCTGCGCTTCGCGCTGGCGCCGCTGGCGGCCAATCCGCGCGACCGCCTCGAAACCTGGCGCAAGCAGTTCATGCGCGAAGTGATCGATCCGGTCATCACGCCGCAGGCGCGCGCGCTGGTCTACAAGCACCTCGACGCCGGCGACCTGTGCGCGGTGGTCACCGCCACCAACAGCTTCGTCACCGCGCCGATCACCGCCGCCTTCGGCATCAAGCACCTGATCGCCACCGAGCCGGCCACCGCCAACGGGCAGCCGGACGGCGCCTTCACCGGCGAGGTGGCGGGCCTGCCGAGCTTCCGCGAGGGCAAGATCGCCCGCGTCGAAGCCTGGCTCAAGAGCATGGGCACCCAGTGGGATGCCTTCGAAACCACCACCTTCTACAGCGATTCGGCCAACGACCTGCCGCTACTGGAAAAGGTCAGCGAACCGATCGCCGCCAACCCGGACGATCGCCTGCGTCACCACGCCGCCGCGGCCGGCTGGCGCATCATGGATCTGTTCTGACGTGATCAAGAAGCTAATCAACCGGCTGCTCGGCAAGCCGGGCCCCCAGCAGCGCCCCGTCAAACGCCGTGGCCGCGCCGGCACGCCGCACATCGTGCCGCACGACGAGCACCAGATCGACCAGTCGCTGATCTCGCGCAACGCCATCAAGGTCACCTCCACGCTGCAGCAGGCCGGCTACCAGGCCTTCATCGTGGGCGGCGCGGTGCGCGACCTGCTGCTGGGCATCAAGCCCAAGGACTTCGACGTCGCCACCAACGCCACGCCCGACCAGGTGCAGGCGCTGTTCCGCCGCTCGCGCA
>Ga0255336_101235_pt1 | contig 20894 bp, 11 predicted proteins | sample MeOH1_35cm_T3_17_FD_189102 | JGI IMG/M metagenome (GOLD analysis project Ga0255336, IMG submission 189102) | Sandy soil microbial communities from University of British Columbia, Vancouver, Canada - MeOH1_35cm_T3_179 | ecosystem: Engineered > Artificial ecosystem > Sand microcosm > Unclassified ...
GCTGGTCGTGAAACAGCCCGCCGTCATCGGAGATGTCTTTGACCAGTACATGGCTTACCTCCGGCAATCTCATTTTCAGGTCGAAACTACCTATCGACTGGAAAAAGAGGGCTCATTCAGCGGTTCGGGCACTGAAGAGGGAAAACGTTTTGCCACCCAGCGGCTGGCCTTGGCGGCGACTGAGCTAAGAGATCTTATTTATGCCGCGTGGCAGCGTTCGTCCGATTCGGTTCCTCAACGTCACTAAACCTTCTTTCTTCATTACGCGAAAAACTTCACTTGTTTTCGACCCCATTTGAGCGCTGTCCGAAGCGTTAGCGAAATCTAACCTCAGACTTTTCATGCGGTATCACAACCATAATTTCACTTCACGATCTCTTCTAGTCTCGACGGTTGAGTGGGAATTCGGTCGAGGAATGTAGCCAGAATTGTTTCTTTTGCGGAATATACGGGACTCTAACTTTTAAATTTCGAGGAAACCAACCTATGCTTGCAACTCTCTTTCGAGGTTCATCTCTTTGCAAATTGCTGCTGCTGATCGCAGGAGTTATGCTTTGTGGGCCCGTACACTTGATGGCTCAAAGCCAAGCGATCGACGGAAATATTGAGGGATATATCCGGTCGACCGATAGTAAAGCTCTGTCCAGCGCGCACGTGCGAGTAATTAACTTACAAACAGGACTTGTCCGTGAGACTGATACCGATGGCGAAGGATATTTTCGCCTGCAGATTCTTCCCCCCGGCTCCTACTCTGTCACAGTCACAAAAGAAGGTTTTGCCACTCAGCAGCAAACTGGGCTTCCCCTTGAAGCGGGCCAAGTGCAGACAGTACGCATGAACCTCGCAGTAGGTTCGGTAGCAACCACCGTCGAAGTGAACGCTGAACTCCCCGTGGTGGAGACCGGGAGGACGAACGCATATAACAATATCTATTCCAGCCGCGAGGTACAGAATCTCCCCGTGGCTGGACGCAGCTTTCTCGATTTGTTTGTCTTGAACCCAATTGTTAATGCGCCTCCGCTGTCCACGGGAGGGTCTGGAACGGGAACACCTTCGGTCTCGTTCGGTGGTCTGGGGTTCAGACAGATAAATGTAGATGGTGTAAGTAATAATGTGCAGGGTGGCGCTCGCAACCTGGTTATCAGTCAAGATGCTCTGAGTGAGGTGCAGGTAGTTACAAACTATTCGGCAGAGTTCGGTCGCCAAGCGGCGCTCTTGTTGAATGCAATCTCACGTTCAGGAACAAATGATCTACATATCGGTGGTTTTCTGTTCACCCGACAGAAGGCGCTGGCAGCGCGGCCTTTCCTGTTGTCTGCGTCAACGCCAACACCAACGTTCTCGCGCTATAACTACGGTGGTACTGTAAGTGGGCCAATTCGCAAGGATAAAGCATTCTTCTTTGGGAGCTATGAGCGTTGGCAGCAGGATTCACCGCAGGTTTCAACCTTCGGTGGTTCAGCGCAGTCTTCCGTGGCGCAGCAACTGGGAATTTCCCCGGATGATATCGCAGCTTTCAATGGAACATTCCGCGCACATACCGTGACGGTTAAGTCAGACTGGCAACTCAATCAGCGTAACCGGTTGATGCTTCGATATAACTACTATCGTGATAGAGAGAGCCCTTTAGGGAGCGGACAGATCACGCGTGAGGTCGCCAGCAGATTTGACGAGAATCCTCAGTCTGGCACTGTACAGTTAGTGACGACGCTTGGCCCGAACAAGCTTAACGAATTCCGGTTTCTCGGCATCAAACGTGACATCTCAAATGGCGTTATCAGTCCCTTAACTCCCCAGGTGACGATCTCAGGAATTGGCAGCTATAACGGTAATCAGGACGGCACCTTTGTTTCTTATGAGACCGGCTACCAGTTCGTGGACAACTTCACGTGGAACCGCGGCAGACATTCGATAAAGTTTGGTATCGAGCTTTTGCCCGCATCGTTCATGGAGCGTACACGAAACCTGAATGGCACTTTTACCTTTAGTGGCCTGAATGCGAACAGTGCGCGTGGCGCTGTTACTCCTCTGCAGCAGGCTGTGAATGCGCAAAACGGCACGATTGATCCATCTACAGGTCGTCCTTACACTTACAGCCAATACACTCGCGCGATTGGGCAAGAGTTTACGACATCGCGTGTTATCAACCAAGGTTACTTCCTGCAAGACGATTTTCGGCTGAGCTCCAGGCTGACACTTACCTACGGTTTGCGATATGAACTGTTCCTGCGTCCATCCGGTGCATTGAATCAGGCATATCCTGCAACGGGGAAGATTCCTCAGGACTTCAATAACTGGGCTCCACGCATAGCTGTAGCTTATGATCCGATGGGCAATGGCAAGATGGTAATTCGAGCCGGCTACGGCATCTACTACAACACTACAGTCGCACAGACATTCAATACCTTCGTGCGTGGTAACGGCATAGCGGTGCGCAATCTTACAGTTACAGCCAATCAGGTAGGAGCTCCGGCTTTCACCCTAGGTCAGGTACCAACGACAGGTCAGACAGCGTTATTGCCATCGGATCTAAATGTATTTGATCCGTCCTTTCAGGACCCGATGGTCCACAGTTATTTTGCAACTATGGAGCACCAATTAATGGGAGGACAATCACTAGCGATCTCTTATTTCGGCAATCGGGCTAAGGATCTACCGTACTCAATTCCTTCGAATCTAGCCGTGGTAGGAACGGCATCGAATGGCGGTCCGCAATACGGTGGAACAGCAAACAGGCCTAATCCCACGTTCGGATCAATTTATACAGCGGGTTCACAGGGATACCAGAATTACAATGGGTTCCTCGCGGTACTCACGCAGCGCACATGGGCTGGTCTTAGTTTTCAAGCTGCTTACCAATACCAGAATGTGAAAGGTGTCTCATATCTAAATTCATCGAATGCGTTCACCAACTTTGGTGTCCTGTCCACTCCAAGCAATCCGGCAAACCCGATGCAGGATCAGGGACTGGGGGATTTTAGCCAGCCACATCGGTTCACATTGACAGCGGTCTATAACTCTAATTTGAAGGTAGAGAATAGAATCGCTAAATATTTGACGAATGGATGGGTACTGACTTCACGTTTGGTAGCGCAGTCAGGCTTGCCGTTTTCTCCAGTAACAGGGCAAGATAATAATGGTGACCTCATCTTCAACGATCGTCCGAGTGGACTTGGCTATAACTCGTATCGGCTGCCGTCGTACATAGAAGCAGACTTCCGTCTCGCGCGCGATTTCAGAATTCATGATCGTTCGACGGTACAAGTAATAGCAGAGGTCTTCAATGCGCCCAATCGGCTGAATGTGACTAATGTAAATAAAACCTTTGGTCCAAACAGCACCCCAAATACTACTCTCAATTCGCCCACTTCGGCCGAAACAGCAAGGCAATTCCAACTCGGAATACGCTATACCCGATAGGATATCTTGCCGCCGTGTGTGTCTGGGGTACATCTCAGATGCACACGGCATTTTGTAGCGTAGATTGATTTCGATGATGAAGCTACCAGCCAAGCGCAGTTGTAAGCAATCCCGCGAACATATCTGCGACTGCGTCAGGATCCCTGAGTTTCCACTGCTCTGATTGGTTTTAAAACTTCAGATATTGCGCAAAAATCTCGCTCTGTACCTTCTCTTTTGCGCTGCTTGATCAGCGTTGCTATGTTTCTAGAGCTTTCTTGCTATGGATTTTGCTTGCGAGAAGTGAAGCAGGTAGTCTGGGCCGCCGGCTTTGGAGTCGGTGCCAGACATTTTGAAGCCGCCGAAAGGATGAGCGCCCACCATTGCGCCTGTGCACTTCCGATTCAGGTACAGGTTGCCCACCTGGAACTCGCGAGTTGCACGTTCCAGTCGTTCTTCTGAAGAGCTATAAACAGAACCTGTCAACGCATACTCTGTACCATTGGCCAGCGCGAGTGCTTCTTCAAAGTTCTTCGAAGACAATACGACCAGGACGGGGCCAAAGATTTCTTCTGTGGCGATAGGATCGTCCGGTGCGAGTCCGGTAAGGATGGTTGGTTTGATGAAGTAGCCATCTTCCGGCGCAGTGAGCGCTTCACCGCCACACAAGACTTTCCCTCGCAGTTTGCTCTGCTCGATGTAACTCATCACACGTCGGTACGCTACGTCGTTGATGACGGGACCGACGGCAAAGTTGTCGATCGGATCGCCTTGCAAGAGCTCTTCGGTCTTCTGCTTCAGGAGTACAAGAAACGACTCCATCACCCTCTCATTGACGATGACACGAGAACACGCCGAGCACTTTTGTCCGTTGAAGCCGAAGGCAGATGCGACGACCCCTGTCGCTGCGCTTTCGAGGTCGGCGTCCTCCTCCACGATGATGCTATTCTTGCCTCCCAGTTCTAGTACGGCTCGCTTTAGCCCACTCTGTAGAGGAAGTGTCTGGCCAACCTTTGAATAGATGTGAAGACCAACTTTCTTCGAGCCTGTGAAGGAGACGAACTGTATCTGCGGGTGACTGACCAGTGCATCGCCGAATTCTGAACCACCCTGGCACATGGTTACTACGCCTTGAGGAAGACCGCATTCGGTGAGGAGTTCAAAAAAAAGTGCGGCTATGGTGGGAGTGAGCGGAGAGGGCTTCAACACGACTGTGTTGCCCATCACAATAGCAGCTGTGGTCATGCCAGCCAGAATGGCCAGTGGGAAATTCCATGGCGGCAGGATAGCTCCCACGCCGAATGGAATGTAGACAAGTCGATCGCACTCACCTGGCAGCTGTACCGTTGGCGTCGCCGCCGCAAGTTGCGCAGCCTGTCTTGCGTAGTATTCGAGAAAATCGATTGCTTCTGCGGTATCTGCATCAGCTTCAGCCCAGTTCTTACCGGACTCCACTACGATCCATGCAGAGAAGAGCATCTTACGCCTGCGCAAAAGAGCAGCTGCCCGTCTCAGTACCTCGATGCGTTCTTCGGCGGACTTGGAGCTCCAGGCAGGGAATGCGTCCAACGCCTGTTGCACTGCAGCCTCGACGTGGGATGCATCTGCTGAAGGATGTTCTCCGATAACCTCCCGGGGCTTGGCGGGATTTATCGAGATGAGCTTCGACGCCGTATCGATTTCTTTTCCTCCCAGCGTTAGCGAAAAGCGCAGCGGAATTTGTGATTGGACCTTCCGAATTGCCTCCCGGATCTCTGCTTCAAGGTCAGCCTTGTCGAAATTGCTGAACGGTTCATTCGCGAAGAAGCGAAAGGCAGATTGAGTATACGTATTCATAATCACAAATTGTACACAAAAAAGAATACAAAAAAGTTCCTTACTGCACATCTTTTGATGAAAGCTGGAATTGACTTCAAACTTGTCAGGCAGGAATAATCAGCCATTGCAGCACTTCTGGAGATAGGCCTCACTATGAAAACACCGAAAACATCCATTACGCCGCTACGAAAGAATGATCGCGAGCCAAAGCAGGACAGCGTTACAGCAGCGTTTCAGAAGATTCGCGATCTGATTGTGCAAGGGCAGATCGCACCAGGTTCCTGGGTTATGGAGGCGGAGATGGCCGAGCGTCTCGGACTCAGCAGGACGCCGATTCGTGGTGCGCTGCAACTACTGCAGCGAGAAGGCTTTATCGTAGAGCAGCGAAGTGGAAAGAAGTCGCGCCTGCGCATTTCTCCCCTTACGAAGGAAGACGCTCAGGAGCTGTACATGATTGTGGGCACTATCGAAGGATTGGCCGGCGCACTCACGGCGTCGTTGCCTGCGGAGAGGCGACAGGAGTTATGCCGCACGCTGCAGGAACTGAACCAGAAGTTGGCGCAAATCGCGGCCACAACAAAGGCCGACCTGCGATCTGTCTTCGAACTCGATACTCGCTTTCATCATGAGATCGTCGCAGCCAGTGCCGGGCCACGTCTGCTTGTCATGCATCGTATGATGAAACCACAGATTGAGCGCTACTGGCGCCTATACGCACATACCATCATCCAAGACTTGCATCATTCGGTCGCCGAGCACGAGGAGATTGTGGCGGCAATCGCCAATGGAAGCGTGAAGGGGACCGAAAAGGCGCTCGCAACTAATTGGAAACATGGGGCGGAAAGGATCTATCAACTGATCGATCTTTTTGGCGAACGCGGCTCCTGGTGAGTACGTAAGGCTTGGCGTTTAAGCATATTTGCGTTTATCGGGTACGTATTCCAAATCGTATACAAAACAATAATATTTATGTGGATCCAAAAAAAGTGTTGACGTCGCGAAACATTTGTGGCCTGATGCGTATACCAATTGGAATTCACAAAGTAGTAATTTGTGTCTTTGCCAAATTGCTTTGTCTCTTGTAACTGAACGGTTGTCGCACCTTCGCGAAACACCGTGCTCTTGGGAACTTTCTAAATTGTTCTTAGACGCACAGAAGTTCAGCAGTCTTGTACTGGAAGTAAGGCAGCAAAGCTTTACAGCGTCGGGATTTCTCCCCGTCTAGCTCGAAGTACACAAGAACTTATTTTCTGGAGACTTTTATGCGTCCTTCTCCTCAGGCCGGAGTCACTTTCCGATCCTCGTCACGACTATTTCGTGTTGCGTTATTTTGTTCACTCCTGTTGCTACTGTGTGGTTTGGTATCAAGCATGGGGGCGCAGACCCTGACAGGTGCAATCGGTGGCACGGTGGAGGATTCTTCTGGCGCTGCGATTCCAGATGCGATGGTTACAGTAACCAGCCCAGCACTTATCACCAATACACGTACGATGAAGTCCAGCTCTGAAGGACAATACAAATTTCTGGAGCTGCCACCTGGCGTGTATCAGGTTCGCGTTGAACACGACGGTTTCAATGTCTTTGTTGCGAACGGCGTTACAGTCAATGCTGCCGTATCCGTAACGATCGATCCAAAACTCGCGCTAGGGAGTGTCTCTCAGGAGATTATTGTCGATGGCACTGCAGTTGCTATCGACACGGAACAGGTTTCGCAGCAAGCAGTCCTCGGTCAGCAATTGCTGGAAGGAATTCCGGCGGGGCGTAGTCCTTGGGCTGAAGCTAATCTGGTTCCTTCGGTCATGCCCAGCGGGCGCGATGTGGGCGGCTCGAGCGGCATGCAGGCCAACACGATGGTTGTCCATGGGTCCACCGTTGCCGATCAGCGTTTCATGATTGATGGTGTCAACGTGAACTGGCCTGGCAGTGGTGGCGGTTCGACGGCCATCTACTACGACCAGGGTATGTTCCAGGAGATCAACTACCGCATAGGCGCCCTGCCTGCCGAAATCGGTCAAAGCGGTGTGTACATGAACATGGTCACGAAGGACGGATCGAATCAGCTTCATGGAACGATTTTTGCCAATGGCGCAGGGAAGGGAATGCAGTCCAACAATATCGATCCTGGGTTGCGCACGCTTTTGTTGCGTAACTTATCTGCTGCTCAACAAGCCTATCCAAATCTGGAGCTCGGTAATCCGACGACCATCAACTACGACTTCAACGGTCAACTCGGTGGTTCCTTCATTAAGGACAAACTCTGGTGGTTTGGTTCCTTTCGCTGGTGGAAGGTCAACAATATCGTCTCCGGTGCTTTCAACCCCGATAGCTCAGCAGCGATCAACGATAACTTGATTGCCAACGAGATGGCGAAGTTCTCCTACCAGATGAGCCCCAAGAACAAGTTCACCATCATGTATAGCCGTAACCAGAAGAATCGTTATCATCGCCGCAATACGCCGCCTTATTTTACTTCTGACAAGGCATCATGGCTTCAGAATCAGCCTGGCTCTACCTCGATCGTCAAATGGATCTATATGCCCACTGAAAAGTGGGTAATTGATACGGGTGCCGGCCTTATGCACCTGAAGTATCCACAACGCTACCAGAAGGATGTGTTACCCACGGATATCTCCATAACAGATTCGGCTTTGTCCACGTTGTCAAATGCCGCTCCATATAACTACGTGAACCCGACTTGGCGTCTGGCACTCTCTACCTCGGCCGCAACTACGCTTACGGGATTCGGAACGCACAATGTCAAATTTGGCGGCGAGTTCAGCCATGACTACTACGCTCAGATCTATACGGCAAACGGAGACCTGCAGGGGGTAACCATCAACAACGTTGCCAGCACCGTGACGTTATATAACACCCCCATCAACCAGCAGACGAACAATCTGGATATCCTGGCGTTTTATGGACAGGACAACTGGAAGGTTGGAAACCATCTCACCTTTGATCTCGGACTTCGTTGGGAGTATCTGCATGGCTATATTCCTGCACAGACTTCACCTACCGGTCGCTGGTTTACTAACTACACCAAGAATCCCGCTGCAGTAGATAACGTTCCGAATTGGAAGAACGCGACGCCTCGTATAGGTGTGGCGTACGACGTCACAGGCCACGGAACGACGGTGATCAAAGCCAGCTTGAGTAAGTATATGCAGGGTGTGGCTATGAATGTGGTTTCGGCAGTGAATCCGCTCGGCTATTCGACGGCGTCTACAGCGTGGAAAGATCTGAACGGCAATGGCATCCCTGATTACTATGTGCCGGGCGATCCGCGCAATGAGTTTAACCCAGCGGCCACCGATGGATTCTTCGGTGGAGCGAGCACGACCATCGATCCAAATATCCGTCGCCCCAATAGTTGGGAGCAGTCTGTAGGTGTCGATCAGAGACTACCGCTTGGGATGGTGCTTTCGGTCAGCGGATGGCACCGTGCCACCAGTGATCAGATTGGTCGAGCTAATACTTCATTCCTGCCGTCCCAGTACACTGCTATTACTCGAACCAACCCCGTCAATGGCGCGCCACTTACTATCTACAGTGGGCGTCCCACTGCTACGACGAACCGCCTGATAAACTCGCCACTCCTGAACTTTGAGTACAGAGGACTTGATATCAACGTCGCCAAATCTCTGAGTCGAAGATGGCTGGTCAACGGCGGTATGACGTTTAGCCGGCTTCGCGGAGCAACGACTGGAGATGTGGGCTCGACTCTGGATGATCTTAACAACCCAAACAACAATATCAACCGCACCAGCGTATTGGGATATGACACTCCATTCCAATTGAAACTTGCTGCGGTATACCAGCTACCTAAGAACTTTGAGGTAGCCACAAATTTCCAGCATGCCAATGGGTATCCTTACAACCTCACGTATAGCTTTACGCCTGCAAACACTCCAGGACTGGCGCAAAGTACGCAGACGGTCATCATAAGCCCGGCTGGTGCTCGTCGCTTGCCAGACTTCAACCTGCTCGATCTGAGGCTGTCCTATACTACGAAGCTTCTCGATCGTTACTCAATTAAGCCAGAGTTTGACATTTACAACCTGAACAATTCGTCGGCGTGGCAGTCGGTCAACCAAAGCGCGAACGCAACAACAGTCGGTAACCCCACGGCTGTGCTGAATCCACGGCTGTTCAAGATTGGCATTATGGCTCAGTTCTAAGCGTATGGCAGACAGAGTTAAAAGTTGCCTGCCTCGGTGTGAAATCCAATGTACAGGCCTTAAATGAAAGGAATTATCTGATGTGGAAGACTAGAAGTTGGGTCGTTTCGCTTGCACTGGCTGCCACGTTTACATGTGTGAACCCGGCCAAGATGGTGGGACAAAAGATGATTGCTGCCCCTGATCGCAAGCCGGGCGAAGGCCTGGGTCCGTATAAGCGGATGGTGATTCGCGGCGTTACGGTGATCGACGGAACTGGAGCCGCGCCGCAGGGGCCGATGGACGTTGTGGTGGAGAATAACAAGATTGTCGATGTAGTGAGCGTCGGAGCTCCTCATGTTCCTATTGACGCCAAGCGACGGCCTGCGAAAGGCGATTACGAGATTGATGGAACGGGCATGTATCTGATGCCTGGCTTTGTGGATACACACGTTCACTACGGCGATCCAAGCAAGGCTGCTCAGGCCGAGTATGTCAACAAGTTATGGCTGGCACATGGAGTCACTACCGTTCGCGGTGTTCCTGCTGGTCCCTTGGACTGGGCATTGCACGAGCGAGAACGATCCGCAAAGAATGAGACGGTAGCTCCGCGCATCTTTGTCTATCAGCCAGCCTTTACGGGTGACGGCTGGAAGGCGAATCCTGTACTTACACCGGAGCTCGGCCGTCAGTGGGTTGACTTTCTCGCCGACAAAGGTGGTGACGGTATCAAGCTCTTCGGTGGCGATCCGGATGTGGTGGCTGCGATTCTTGATGAGGGTAAGAAGCGCCATCTCGGGTCTTTGGCCCATCTTGGACAGGAGAGTGAACCACGTCTGACGGGCCGTATCGCGGTCGATCTGGGACTGCGTACGATTACGCATAGCTATGGAATGCTCGAGTCTATCCTCAAGGAAACATCGATCCAGGACTATCCTCTCGATCAGAACTACTCTGATGAGTGCATGCGCTTTGGTCAAGTGGCGCGCAATTGGGACAAGGTTTATCCACGTGGCTCTAAGCAGTGGACAGACTTCCTGGAAGATTTGAAGGCACACGACGCCACGTTGAATCCCACCATGGTGATCTATTCCGCAGGCCGCGATCTCATGCGGGCTTACCAGGCGGAATGGCACGACAAATATACGTTGCCTTCGCTGATGGACTACTACCAGCCAAACCGCAAAAATCATGGCTCATTCTGGTACTACTGGACCACGGAAGATGAGGTCGCATACAAGAACTACTATCGCGTCTGGGGGCAGCTGCTGAAGGACTACAACCAGATGGGTGGGCGTATCACTACCGGGACAGACGCCGGTTTCATTTATCAAACCTATGGTTTCGCCTACATCGAAGAGCTGGAGTTACTGCGCGAGGCAGGGCTGACTCCGCTTGAGGTCATTCGCTCCGCAACCTACAACGGCGCAGTCGAACTGGAAAGTCCTAAGCAGGACACGATCGACTTCGGCATCATTCGTCCTGGAAAGTTTGCCGACATGGTTCTTGTAGACCAGAATCCGCTTGAGAATCTAAAAGTGCTCTACGGTACCGGTTGGATGAAGCTGAACGATACCACTGGCAAGGTAGAGCGTGTGGGTAGCATTAGGTACACCATCAAAGATGGCATCGTATATGAGCCGAGCAAGTTGCTGGCTGATGTTGCTGCCATGGTGGAAGCGCAGAAGAAAGAACGCAAAGGAAAGCCGGAGTCACGGCAGGGAATCACCTTCCAAGCGCCGTAAGCAGGAAAGACGCGACCAGGAGTAATACAGGTCGCGTCTTTCTTCTCTGCGCTCATTCCTCGTGCATCGAGATGATCTTTTCGTTGATACCTTCAACTCCGTTCACCAACGCATACGCAAGGAGAGCTCTAATGTTGCATTGGAAACAGTATCTGCTGATGACTGCGACCGTCAGCACGGCAATTATGCCTTCGACCGCGTTCGCGCAGAAGGATACTCGACCCTCTATTGTGGCCGCTCCTGAGCGTAAGCCGGGTGAGGGCATGGGGCCATTCAAACGGATGGTGATTCGCGGAGTGACGGTGATTGATGGTACCGGCGCAGCGCCACAGGGGCCAATGGACATTGTTGTGGAGAACAACAAGATCGTGGACGTTTTGAGTGTCGGCGCTCCGCACGTACCTATCGATCCAAAGAAGCGCCCTACTAAGGGTGATTACGAGATTGATGCAAGCGGAATGTATTTGATGCCTGGTTTTATTGATAACCATGTTCACTACGGTTCTCCCGAGAAGGCGCCAGAGGCTGAGTACTGCAACAAGTTGTGGCTCGCCCACGGCATTACTGCGGTACGTGGAGTTCCCGGAGGACCACTTGACTGGAATCTTCGTGAACGCGAGCGTTCTGCAAAGAACGAAATTGTTGCCCCGCGCATCTTCGTATACCAATCGGAGTTCTCCGGAGATGGGTGGAAGACCCAATTGCCGCTGACGCCGCAAGAGGCACGGCAATGGGTTGATTACCTCGCAGACAAAGGAGCTGACGGAATCAAGGTGCACGGTGGGGACCCCGAGATAATGGAGGCACTCTTCGATGAGGCGAAGAAGCGACACCTTCCCACTGTCGATCACATCAGCCAGACCACAGCGCCGCGAATGACCGCTCGAATCGCTGTTGATATGGGGCTTAACACGGTCACGCACAGTTATGGGCTCTTCGAGTCTCTGCTCGATGAGACGTCGATACAGGACTATCCGGCGACGCAGAACTACAACGACGAGTACATGCGATTTGGTCAGGTGGCCCGCAACTGGAACAAGATCTACCCTCGTGGCTCGAAACAATGGATCGAGTTTCTTGAGGACCTCAAAGCACATAATGCCGTCATGAACCCGACGATGGTCATTTATTCGGCCAGTCGTGATCTCATGCGAGCCTATACAGCCGAGTGGCATCAGAAGTACACCTTGCCATCACTAATGGACTGGTATCAACCGAAACGTACGAACCATGGCTCGTACTGGTACTACTGGACTACGGAAGATGAGGTGGCCTTCAAAAACTATTATCGGGTGTGGGGCGAGCTGATCAAGGATTACAACCAGATGGGGGGACACATCACGGTCGGTACGGACGCCGGGTACATCTATCAGCCTTATGGTTTTTCATTCATAGAGGAGATGGAACTTCTGCGCGAAGCTGGCCTGACTCCATTGGAAGTCATCCGTTCAGCCACAGAGTATGGCGCCGAGGAACTCTATTCGCAGAGTAGTCAGGCTCCACCCTTCGGCATCATTCGTCCTGGCAAGTTGGCTGACATGGTCCTGGTGGATCAGAATCCTCTGCAAAATTTGAAAGTGCTCTATGGAACGGGCTGGATGAAGCTGAATGACGCTACGGGCAAGGTCGAGCGCGTGGGTGGAATCAAGTACACCATCAAGGACGGCATCGTCTATGAACCCAGCAAGCTGTTGGCCGATGTTGCCGCGATGGTGGAAAGGCAGAAGAAAGAGTCCAAGGGCAAGGCTGTGTCGCGGCAGGGCCTCGACGAGCAGGTGGACTAATCAGGGTCTGTTTTGAAAAACGATGCGCATGTCTGAGAAACCTGACCTCTACGACCTAATGGGATAAGAAGAAGACGTCGCATGAGCATGGTGCCACATTTCAAGGAATATCTCTCTGGATCAAGCTGTAGATCGCAATGTTGCCTATATAGACAAAGGAGAATTTAGAATGCAGCAGTCACGCAGACAGCTTCTTACAAATGGTGCCGCAGTAGCCTTCGGCGCCGGGTTTATCGGTCGGGTAGAGGCCGTAGCAGCCATGCAGTCCAGTAAGTCTTCCATGGAGTCACTCCTCTTTTCTCAAGCAGGCGGTCCGAGCAGCAAGATGCTTCTTACTCCGCCGACAGGACAGGATGCGCCACCTGTTCCCGCGAGTTATGATCGCCTTCCACTTAGCTGGTACAAAGCAAAGGTGAAAACCTTCAAAGACACGCTCGCCGAGCGCGGAATTGAAGCATTTCTTCTGCGTAATGCTCTCAACGTGAGTTATCTGATTGGCTATTACCATGTGGAGACAGAGCGGCCTCAAGCGACCTTCATGAATAAGGACGATGAAAATCCTTGGTATCTCTACCCTGGTCTCGATCGTGACATTGTGAAGTCGTGGTGGTGGGGAGATGGTTTGGCTTACTATGACTATCCGGATAATAAGGGCGTCTATCCGTGGGAAGGAAAAGTCGCAGCGGGTCCGATGAACGACATCCTCACATACACTCTGGAAGGTATCAAGAAGCATGGTCTGCAAGGTAAGAAACTCGCTATTGATGGAGAGCTCTATCCGTCAGAACTGACCAAGGTGCAGAAGATATTCCCTGGCATTGAAGTTGTGAACATCATACCGGATCTGCTCAAAATGCGTGAGCTCAAGTCACCAGAGGAACTCGCATTATGGCGACGTGCCTATGTCTACTACGACAAGGGGCATGCTTTTGCGCGTGATTACATCCTGACCCATGGCACGGATATCTACGACATGGAAATAGGCGCTGCCACCACGATGTACACAAGCATGCTGCTATATAAGGATTTAGATCTCCATGATGGTGAGGCTAACTATGGGGTGGGTGCATCCATGCATTACTCATGCCGCGCTGGCGCGGTGACCTCCTACCCGCACCCTAATCAGCCTTACTTTAATAAAATTCAGAAGAACCAGCCCATCCAGATCAGCGGAGGTTGCCGCATAGGCGGCTTCGGGGGTGAAGGCTATCGCATGTTCATTACTGCAGATGCAGCGGGCCACTTCGATCCCCACATGGGGAAACTGTGGGAAGTCTCACAGCACTCCTGCGACATGCAGGTAGAACTGCAGAAGGACGGTACCGTGTGTAATGAGGTGGCGTCCAAAATTCTGGAGTATCAGGTAAAAGAAGGTTGCGCGAAATATATTTATCATCGCCCGGGCCACGGTCTCGGCACAGAGGGACATCAGCCTCCATATCTCTCTCTTGGTGACAATACCGTGCTAAAGCAGACGATGTGCTTCTCTGAGGAGCCTGGGCTCTATGACTCCGAGAAAAAAGTCGGCTTCAACTGGTCAGATACCGTTGTAACGGGACTCAAGTCTGGCTACCGCATGAGTATGGTTCCTTACTCGAAAGAGTATCTTTGGCTCAAACTGTAAGCTGCAGGTCGTTTTATTTTGCGAGCGATCCTCAAGGACTCGCTCGCAAACTTCTTTTAAAGGATTGAATGACTTGGCGGAATGTTGGCCAGGAAGTATTCAGGCTAAAAGCAGTATCTATCGAAATATATTCTTTGCGATAAATAGCGCGTTCGCTGGGCGCTCAGCAAGCCGACGCATGAAATAGGGGTACCATTCACCGCCGAATGGTACATACACGCGCACCCGGTATCCTTCTTTTACCAACTCCAACTGCAGATCACGACGAATTCCGTACAACATCTGAAACTCAAAGGCTGAACGATCGATCTTCTCGAGCATGCAGAATCGCTTGGCCTCTTGAATTATGGCTTCATCGTGAGTTGCCAGGCCATGAAAGATTCCAGACTTCATTAGAACCTTCATAAGCTTTATATAATTAGAGTCCACGTCGCGTTTGGAGGGGAAGGTAAGACTTTCTGGTTCCTTATAGGCTCCTTTGCAAAGTCGCATGCGGATGCCGTTTGCTAGCAGATCCGTTACGTCCTCCTCCGTGCGATAGAGATAAGCTTGTACTACGACGCCAACGCTATTTCCTACTGTAGGATCCGAATGCAGATGCTGAACCATGTCTATGGTCGCCTGGGTATAAGCGCTGCCTTCCATGTCTACGCGTACAAAGTTTTTCGTGACGAGTGCATGTTGGCATAGCTCGCGTGTAATCTTTTCCGCGATGCCGTTTTGCAGATCCATGCCCATCTGTGTGAGCTTAAGGCTTACGTTCGCATCCAACTTAAGCTCGCTAATGCGATCCAGCATGGTGTGGTATATAGCCGCGGAAGCTTGCGCATGAGCCTCGTCGTGAACGTTTTCCCCAAGTGCATCCATCGTGATGGAGATACCTTCACTGTTCAGTCGCCGACAGACTGCGAGCGCATCGTTCAGATCCATCCCTGCGACAAAGCGGCGGGAGATCTTTTGTGCAACCCGTGAGTTCTCTGCGACATGACGCAATCCCTGAGCTTCTGAGAGGCCGATGAACGCTGTACGGAGAAGAGACATATTCAGTATTGTATACCCCAAAAAATACAAATATGTACACAATGTGGGACGCATTGAAACAATTCACGATAGAAGATGAGACTGTATTGGAGTACAGATTGCTTTACGCAGTGGTTGCAGCCTCCAAGAATATTCCGCCGTCTAGCAAGCTGAAGATAGTGGTTTCGAAACGCGAAATGAGATCGTTGGCATTGACTTGCCATCATTGAGTATGCTGTTTGAGCGCTGTCGAAACGTTAGTCGCTTTGAGTCCAGGGATCAAAGGGACTAATGCTGTGCATGGCATCATTACCTATCCAAATATGTGTGTTAGCAAGCATCTCCTATCGTCTAGATTGCAAGTATGACGTAAGAACCAGTACGCATGGACCGCGTGATGTAGTGATTTTGAAACCAGGGAGATGGTATGAACCGCAGAGAGATGTTGAAAGCAGGAAGTGCTGCGCTATTGGGTGGTGTGTCGGGAACGGTTGATGCTGGAGAGGCGAAGTCTGTTATAGCGAAAACCATAGAGCGATGGGACGTCTTTGAAGATACCTTTGCGGGGCCGAAGGATGGTAATCCATTCCTGGATGCGTGGGTGGTGGCTAAGTTTCGCAAGGAAAATCGCGAGGTGCAGGTGGAGGGTTTTTATGACGGCGATGGAGCGTACAAAATCCGTTTTATGCCGGATGAGACTGGTGTGTGGACGTTCGAGACAGACAGCAATGTAGCGATGCTGAAAGGGAGAAAGGGCACACTGAGATGTACGGCGGCGCAAGCAGGAAACCATGGGCCTGTAAGCGTGCGAGATTCGCATCACTTTGGATATGCAGATGGGACGCCGTATTTTCCGTTTGGCACAACATGTTACGCGTGGGTTCACCAGACGGAAGAGTTGCAGAGACAGACGTTGGAGTCGTTGCGAACGGGGCCGTTTAACAAGATACGCATGTGCATCTTCCCCAAGTGGTACCAATATAACCACGGAGTTCCCCCTAGATTTCCTTTTTCGCGGACGAGCGAGACGAATGACTACACGCACTTCAATCCAGAGTTTTTCCGACATATCGAGGGTCGGATCGGAGAGCTTCGTGCGATGAACATAGAGGCGGACCTGATTCTGTTCCATCCATATGACCATTGGGGATTTCAAGAGATGCCCGCGGATGTGGATGACCGATATCTGAAATATGTTATCGCTCGGTTTGGGGCATACCGGAATGTGTGGTGGTCGCTGGCGAACGAGTTTGATCTGATGAGGAAGAAGAATAATGCAGACTGGGACAGGTATGCCCGCATTGTGACGGAGACGGACCCTTATGCGCATCTACGGTCGATCCATTACAGTCACGCTCCTTACGATTATTCGCGCGTGTGGTGCACGCATGCAGGTGTGCAGGATTATGCCTTCGACAAGGCTGCGAAGTGGCGGATGGAGTGGCGCAAACCGGTGATCTTTGATGAGTGCATGTACGAGGGCAATATCAACTCGCGCTGGGGCAATTTGTCAGGCGAAGAGATGGTGCGGCGATTCTGGCTATGTATCGTTGCAGGTGTCTACGGAGGGCATGGAGAAACCTATGTAAGCGAAAACGAAATTGAGAATGACAACGCAGTTCTCTGGTGGTCGCACGGAGGGGCACTGAAGGGGACAAGCCCGCAACGGATCGGATTTCTTCGAAAGCTGTTGGAAGATATCGGCGTGGAAGGCGGCGGGCGAATTGGATTCGAGGCTATCGAGCCCGTGTACTATATGGCGGCAAAACGAAGCGCAAACGAAACGATGCTTTGGTACTTCGATTTTCATCAGCCGAGTTACTATGACTTCTCCCTTCCCGTGGGAGCTAAATTCAAGGCTGAGTGGGTCGACCCGTGGGAGATGACAACCATGGCGGTTGACGGCCTGTTTACAGGAAAGAGCCGCATCAAGCTGCCCGGAAAGCCATATCAGGCGATTGTCTTTCGAAAGGTCTAACTTCGTTCCAAGAACGATATGTGCGAAGGTCTACGGAGGAACAGGGAGGGTGCACCTCTGTTCTAAAACGCGGAACGAGGATGCATGGTTTGAGAAAGACAGTCCGTTTGTTGATCTGCCCAACGGCCTCGATCATTCCATGCTTGGGCTACGACGCAGAAAACGTCCGAACCCTGGCTTGCCCACGAACTGTCCCTCGTGAACCTGTACTGTACCGCGTACGGTCACTGTCGAAGGGCGGCCGTCGATTTGGAAACCTTCAAACCCACTATAGTCATTGTTGACGTGGTGAGTCTTTGCGGAGATGACTCCTCTGTAAGCCGGATCGAAGATAACAAGGTCTGCATCGCTGCCAATTTCAATAGCTCCTTTGCGCGGGTAGAGACCAAACAGTTCTGCCGGTCGAGTGCTAAGCGCATCTACAAACCTGTGTAGACTTAGCGTCCCACGGCTCACTCCATAGGTATAGATGAGGTTGACGCGATCCTCGATACCGGGAATACCGTTCGGAATCAGAGTAAAATTCCCGTTGCCCATCAGCTTCTGACTTATATCAAATGGACAATGGTCGGTGCCTACGGTATCTATCTGACCACTCTGAAGCGCATCCCACAGAGATGACTGATTTGACCTGTCGCGTAGCGGTGGCGACATTACATACTTCAGACCTTCGAAACTCCCTCGTTCGGCATATGTCTTGTCGAGCAGAAAGTGTGGCAGGACGGACTCGATCGAAATCCTGACTTTGCGATTTCGGGCCTCGACAGCGGCTTTCAAGGCAAGAGCGCATGACAGATGGACTATATAACCTGATGCCCCGGTGGTCTCAAGAAATGTGGCGAACCGCGTTGTGCCCTCAGCTTCGACAATTTCTGGACGGCTAGATTCATGCCACTCCGGTCCTGTCTTGTTCTCTTCAAGAAGTTGCTGCTGAAGTCTGCTGACGAGTTCCGCGTTCTCGCAATGCGCTGTTACGATGACGCCTAGCTCGCGAGCTAGTTTCAACGTTTGGTATAGCTCGCCATCGTCGATGCCGAAGAAGTTCTTATAGGAAAGAAAGATCTTGAATGAAGTGGTTCCATCGGCGACTATTTCACGAAGCTGTCGCTCGGTTCGCTCATCGAATCGCGTAACCGCCATGTGAAACGCATAGTCGCAGGCGCTTCGGTTTTCGGCTTTGCTCTTCCATAACCGATAGCCCTCAAGCGCGTCTTCATTGCGGGAGGGACAGCACATCTCGATAAAACTGGTTGTTCCACCGATGAGCGCCGCAACGCTGGCGGTTTCGTGGGTATCCTTTGCGAAGGTCCCCATGAAGGGCAGATAGATATGGACATGAGGATCGATGAAGCCTGGAAAGACCAGCTTGCCGGTAGCGTCGATGATCTCGGTTCCCTGTGGCACGGCTAGGTTTTTGCCGATCGACGTAATCGTCTCGTCCTCAATGTAGAGGTCGGCATGATAACGATCTTGTTTCGTGACGATCTCGCCATTACGAATGAGAAGGCTCATGAGTACTCCAAGCTGTTTGGATGTGTAGTTTATCGCGAGCAGGATAGAACTGTATGCATATCTGTCTCCGTGACCCAGATGGACTCAGTTATCGTCCATAAGCAATGAAGCTGCCGGAGGTTGATACTGATGTCTGCGGGGGCACCCTATGAGGATGCTCTTTCTGGCTGTATTCTGTAGCTTATCTATGCATTTCTAGAAGGAAGATTTTGCAATAACATTCCTCTTGCTCTTTCTGCCGATAAAGGTAAGAGTATCGACAGTATGGCTCAGGCATTTCTTTCGCATCGCGTGGTTACACCGGAAGGCGTTTGCAGAGCCGCAGTGCTTGTTGAGGAAGAGGCGATTCGCGGGCTATGTCCGTTGGAAGAAATTCCCTCTGGTTACTCTATAGTCGATTTCAGTAAATACATTCTTCTTCCGGGTCTGATCGATGCGCACACCCATATCAACGAGCCCGGCAGGACCGAGTGGGAAGGATTCGAAACGGCAACTCGCGCCGCAGCTGCAGGCGGATTTACTACTCTGCTCGATATGCCATTGAATTGTCTGCCTGCAACGACCACCGTCAAAGCGCTGGAGCAGAAGCGGATCGCAGCGCGGGGTCAATGCTTTGTGGACTGGGCGGCATGGGGTGGTATTTCGGATCATAATGCAGGAGAGGTGGAGTTGCTAGCCGCTGCTGGAGTCAAAGGGTTCAAGTGCTTCCTTGCTGAGCCGGGTATTGAAGGTTTTTCTCGTGTTGATGAGACAGAACTTCGTGTTGCTGCACCTCATATTGCACGGACGGGATTGCCCCTACTCGTCCATGCCGAACTGCCTGGGCCGATCGAGCACGTCTCCGCAATTCTTACGGACGCCGACTGGCATCGATACGACACTTGGCTGCGATCACGACCTGATGAAGCGGAGATTGAAGCTATCCGGTTGATGTTGCGTCTTTGCGAAGAGTTCGGATTCCGTCTGCATATTGTCCATCTTGCTACCGAGAAGGCACTCCCGGATCTGCGTGCCGCACGTGGGCGTGGGTTGCCGGTCACGGTCGAAACCTGCCCGCACTACCTACATTTTGCCGCGGAAGAGATTCGCGACGGTAGCACGTTGCACAAGTGTGCTCCGCCAATACGCGGGGGAAAGACCCGCGAGGCCTTATGGGATGCCCTGCGAGAGGGTGCTATCGACCTTATAGCAACTGACCATTCTCCCTGTCCACCAGCACGGAAGCGTGTTGGGGAAGGCGATTTTCTCAGTGCCTGGGGGGGGATCGCCAGTCTCTCCGTTGCTATGCCCGTGGTTTGGGGCGAAATGAGGAAGAGAGGTTTTACACTTGATGATCTGGCTAGGGTCATGGCAGAAAGGCCAGCCACCCTTGCAGGTATAGGCCAGCGTAAGGGAAGAATAGCTGCTGGATACGATGCAGACTTCGCCATCTTCGATCCGGATGCTGCGGTTGAAGTAGTAGCAAATGCTCTGCATACGCGACATGCAATATCACCTTACATTGGGGAGAAACTGCACGGCAAGGTGATCGCAACCTATGTTCGTGGCAAATTGGCCTTCCGCGATGGAGAGTTCGCTCGCGTGCCAACGGGACACGAGGTGTAATAAAAGGATCATGGGATTTCGATGCGAAATATGGCCGTAGTACTATAGAGAAATTTCAAAGGGCAGCTTCTCGGTGTTCTTCGTCACTGTAAGGAGGATTGCCCTTTTTGGGAGAAGACGTGGTCAGGGAGCGAATTGTCGGCACACCGGCGCTGCGCAAAGAAGGGGTAGCGAAGGTGTGCGGCTCGGCTCGCTACATCGATGATCTATCTCTTCCCGGCATGATCTATGGCGCAACTGTGCGCAGCAATA
>Ga0255336_101236_pt1 | contig 20891 bp, 17 predicted proteins | sample MeOH1_35cm_T3_17_FD_189102 | JGI IMG/M metagenome (GOLD analysis project Ga0255336, IMG submission 189102) | Sandy soil microbial communities from University of British Columbia, Vancouver, Canada - MeOH1_35cm_T3_179 | ecosystem: Engineered > Artificial ecosystem > Sand microcosm > Unclassified ...
TCGCGGAATCGCGTGCTGCACGCGGACGGAGACTCGACGGGACGGGAGATTGCGCGAACTCTGTATCAGAAGGCGCGCACGCTCGGCAACATTCACTTTGAACAGTTTGGCTTTACGCGCGATCTGCTGGCGCAGGACGGTCGCGTGGTGGGCGTGGAAGTTCTGCACGAAGACGGGCGCACGGACGCGTTCGCGGCGCGAGCGGTGCTGCTGGCTACGGGAGGGGCGGGAAAGGTATTTGCCAATACCACAAATCCCGATGTGGCGACAGCGGACGGTCCAGCAATGGCCTTGAGAGCAGGCGCGGAGTTGAGCGATATGGAATTCCTGCAATTCCATCCGACGGCTTTATATGTTCCGGGCGCTCCGAGATTTCTGCTTTCGGAAGCACTGCGCGGGGAAGGCGCTTATCTGCGCAACAGCGCGCGTGAACGCTTTATGCCGCGTTATCACGAACTGGCCGAACTGGCTCCGAGAGATGTGGTGGCAAGAGCGATCCATCACGAGCTGGAAATCAGCACGGCGGCAGAGCCGATGGTCTATCTCGACGTCACCCATCTGGACGGAGAGAGGCTGAAGGTGCGATTCCCTCGCATTTACCAGACCTGCCTGCAGTATGGACTGGACTTTACACGCGACCTGATTCCGACTCGTCCCGCGGCTCACTATGCGATGGGAGGAGTGCGCACGGGAGTGGATGCGCGGACTTCGTTGCCGGGACTCTATGCGGCAGGAGAAGCAGCCTGCACCGGAGTCCATGGGGGCAATCGCCTGGCGAGCAATTCCCTGCTGGAAGGGTTGGTGTTTGGAGCACGCGCTGCGCAGGAGATGGCGAAGGAGAACCCTTCGGCGAAGCTGGAACAAAAACCTGCGTCCGGGAAGATCTGCGATTGTGGGGACGAAGTGACCTTACTGCGTGAGGTGCAGCAGTTGATGGAAAGCAACGTGGGAATTGTGCGCGATGCTGCGCGACTCACGGCGGCGGTGACGCGGCTTGAGGAAATCCTAACGGCGCTGCCGGGTGCGACCACTCGGCGACGGGCTGAAGCCCTGAATATTACAGAGAGCGGACTGGCGATTGCGCGCTCGGCCCTGGCACGACAGGAGAGTCGAGGCGGGCACTACCGCAGCGATTTTCCAGCGAAAGACGATGAGAACTTCCACAAACACTCCGTTCTGCATGGTGGTGTGGTGCGCTTCGAATAGGAATAGCGCGATGGATCGCCGATATCCACTGTGACCTGGGAAGCGTGCTCTTGGCGAATCTGCAAGTCGCTGGTATGATTGCGAAGTACGGGAATGCAGTACACCCAGATTTGTGGGGCTATAGCTCAGCTGGGAGAGCGCATCGTTCGCAATGATGAGGTCGTCGGTTCGATCCCGACTAGCTCCACCAAACAGTTCAGATATCTGCAAGCTATTCGAACACCTTCTATTCTGTTTCATCCCCTTATTCATTTGATTGCCACAAGCTCAGAGGAGCTAATTCGCCTGGAGCGGACATCTCCCGCGTCTGAAATGATATCGAACCGCTGAGTTCATGTTTCGACGAGGCGTGCAATGTGCGATGGCGATTTGGTGCGGGTCAGGTTTAGACCATTGGCTACACGTTTACAGGGTAGGTGTTTGAATGCGTTCTACGCGCTTGTGTTTCTAGCTTTGTTCGTGGGCGGTGCGATTGCTCAGGGCAGACCAGCCGTTCCAGACAGTATCAATCCGCCGGAGAGCCAGCAGTTGGTGCTGCGGGGACACGCTTCGGGTGATCAGGTTTACACGTGTCAGGCAGCGGCAGGCGGAGATTCTCAGTTGGCCTGGGTGTTGAGCGGGCCAGAGGCAAAGCTGACGGACGATGCGGGCAAGGCAATAGCAACGCACTTCGCTGGGCCTACGTGGCAATCGACAGATGGGAGCCAGGTGAAAGGAAAGATGGTAAGCCAGAGCATTCCCGATCCCAGTTCGATTCCCTGGCTGCTGCTGGCCGCCGTGGATCACAGCGGCACTGGAATCATGAGCAATGTGAGCAGCATTCAGCGACTCAACACCAAGGGAGGCAAAGCACCTGCCGCAGGGTGCGATGCACAACATCAGGGAGAGAAGACGCGGGTAAGTTATACGGCGGATTACTACTTTTACTCAGCAGCAAAATAGTCTCACGCCGGCTTGGTGAGACAAAGCAAATCTGAATCCCAAAAAGCCCACCCCCGGCCGGAGTGGGCTTTCCAGCACGTTCTTCTTTTTACTCGTCGCTGTCCTTGAGTTTGCTGATGACGGCGAAGTCTTCAAGTGTGGTGATATCGCCTTTGACTTCGCCATTGGTGGCAAGTTCGCGAAGCAGGCGACGCATGATTTTTCCGGAGCGAGTTTTTGGTAGTTGCTCCGTGAACCGGATGTCGTCAGGTTTGGCCATGGAGCCGATCTCCTTGGCAACCCAGGATCGCAACTCCTCTTTCAGCCCGGGCGAGGCGGTTACTCCGCCCTCAAGAGTTACGAAGGCAGCGACGGCTTGGCCCTTGATATCATCGGGACGGCCAACGACGGCGGCCTCGGCCACCTTGGGGTGCGCTACAAGAGCAGATTCGATCTCCATGGTAGAAAGGCGATGTCCACTGACGTTGAGCACGTCATCGACGCGCCCCATGACCCAGATGTAACCATCTTTGTCGATGCGCGCGCCATCGCCAGTGAAGTAGACGCCGGGAATGTCCGACCAATACTGTTTCACGTAACGATCAGCGTCACCGAAGATGGTGCGGGCCATAGCGGGCCATGGCTGCTTGATAACGAGATATCCGCCGGAGCCGAGAGGAACCTTTTCGCCTCCGCGATCGACAACCTCGGCGATGATGCCGGGGAATGGGCGCGTGGCGGAGCCGGGCTTGGTGGCAATGGCGCCGGGGAGCGGAGAAATCATGATGCATCCGGTTTCGGTCTGCCACCAGGTGTCCACGATGGGGCAGCGCTCCTTGCCGATGACTTCGCGATACCACATCCAGGCTTCTGGATTGATGGGCTCACCGACGGAACCGAGGAGGCGCAGGCTGCTGAGGTCGTGGCGGTTGGGATATTCATTGCCCCACTTGATGAAGGTGCGGATCGCGGTAGGCGCAGTGTAGAAGACGCTGACCTTGTACTTCTCTACCAGCGCCCAGAAGCGGTCGAGGTCGGGATGGTTTGGCGCCCCCTCATACATCAGGGTGGTCGCGCCATTCTGCAAGGGACCGTACACGATGTAACTGTGTCCGGTGACCCATCCGATATCGGCAGTACACCAGTAGATGTCGTCTTCCTTCAGGTCGAAGATCCACTTTGTGGTGATGTAGGTTGCGACGGCATAGCCGCCGGTCGTGTGAACGATTCCCTTCGGCTTTCCGGTAGAGCCCGAGGTGTACAGGATGTAGAGTGGATCCTCGCTATCGAGCGGCTCGGCTGGGCAGTGAGGCGCGGCCTTGGCGACAAGGTCATGCCACCAGTGGTCGCGTCCTTCCTTCATGCTGACCTTGGCCTTGGTGCGCTGATAGACGACTACGCTCTTGACTGACGGACAACTGGCGAGGGCTTCGTCCACCGTGTCTTTGAGCGGAAATTGAGTGCCGCGACGCCAGGAGGAGTCCTGGGTGACGAGGACGCTGGATTGCTGATCGTTGACGCGATCGACAATCGCATTGGCCGAGAAGCCTCCGAATATGACGGAGTGTACGGCTCCGATGCGGGCGCAGGCAAGCATGGCAATTGCGAGTTCGGGCACCATGCCCATGTAGAGCGCAACACGATCTCCCTTGTGTACGCCGAGTTCCTTGAGTGCGCTGGCGAAGCGCTCGACTTCGGCGAGTAACTGCGCATAGGTAAGCGTGCGGGTATCACCCGGCTCGCCCTCCCAAAGAATCGCGATCTTATCGCGCCGCGATGACGCGGCATGGCGGTCAAGGCAGTTGTAGGAGATGTTGCATTTGCCGTCTACAAACCACTTAGCCCAGGGAGCATCCCATTCGAGAACCTTGGTCCAGGGTTTGAACCAGTGCAATTCCTCGGCGATTTTCCCCCAGAAGGCTTCCGGGTTTTCGGCGGCTTCAGCGTAGGTACGCTTGTATTCATCGAGGCTCTTGATGTGCGCGTTGGCGCTGAACTCCTCTGAGGGAGGGAAAACTCGATGTTCCTGCAACATTGAGTCAATATTGACGCCATGTACTGAAGTTGTGTCTGCCATGCGGGGTGATTCCTCCGTAAAAAGCGGGACTTGTGTCCCGGCTGAAAAGTTCAGTCTATGGAGCTAGATTTTAATCGCCGCAGCTACTGCTCCAAGGTTGAAATGTCTCCAATCTCCTGGCCGGTCTCCTTTGCCTTGAGGTAACGGCGCATGATCCTGCCGGAGCGCGTTTTGGGCAACTGAGTTACGAACATCACTGGCTTCCCGCCCCGCGCGCAAGAGCACAAAAACCTTAATGCATTCGCTCCGCATTGGATCAGGTAAGCCGATGTCAGCGGCCTCGCCGACTATTGCGGGCGCGACGTATGAAAACGCCGGAGAAACTAGGTCCGGCTTTACTGGACTGCTCATGCAAACACCCCTTTGAATTCACGGCATGAATTGACACGGAGTCGAGATGACCTGAAGTGCTGAATATGGTCCCACCCCGGGAACGATTTGCAAGCCATCGCCTAGCCATCCACTTTCATGGCAATCGAGCGTGCCGGGCATCATATCAAATCCGAGCAGGCGAAGGGGAACTCAAAATTTCTCCTTCGCCTGTGGCGGATGCTAGTGAGCGGTAGCCTTCTCCGAACCGAGGCCAGTATTGGCCCGGACTTCGAGTTCCTCGAAACGCTCGACAGCACGAGGATCCCTTGCGCCGAGGAAGGTTCCGAGCAGGGCTCCGGCAAAACCAATGGGGATGCTGAGCAGTCCGGGATTCTCCAATGGGAATATGGGCGCGTGTTGGATGGGATGGCGCGCCGCACCGACCACGGTAGCCGCATCGATTCCCATGACACTGGGGCCGATGAGGATTAATACGATGGAGGCCACCAGCCCGAAGAGCAGACCGCAGACTGCTCCCGAAGTGTTGAAGCGCTTCCAGTAAATGGAGAAGACGATCACTGGAAGGTTAGCGGAGGCGGCGACGGCAAAAGCCAGCGCAACCAGGAAGGCGACGTTGGCAGTGGGACCGAGGACGATGGCAATCGCAATCGCAATGGCACCCACGACGAAGGCAGCAATGCGGGCGACCAGGCGCTCCTCTCCGGGCGAACGCTCTACTCCGTTGTGAACGACGTTCGTCCACACATCGTGAGCAAACGACGTGGAAGCGCTAATGGTCAGTCCGGCAACGACGGCAAGGATGGTGGCAAAGGCAATGGCGGAGATGAAAGCGAAGAAGACGTCTCCGGCAATGACCTTGGCCAACAAGGGCGCGCTCATGTTGGTTCCACCGTTCTTGGCGATGAAGTCGCGGCCCACGATGGTGGCAGCTCCGAAGCCGAGGAAGGTGGTCATGATGTAGAAGCTGCCGATAATGACCATCGCCCATACGACGGAGTAGCGCGCCGTCCTGGCATCAGGCACGGTGTAGAAGCGAACAAGGATGTGAGGCAATCCGGCGGTGCCGAAAATGAGCGCCATGCCTAGCGAAATGAGCTCCAGTGGACCGTAGGGAGGCTTGAAGCGCAGGCCGGGGGTCATGAAATCCTTGACGATCAGTTTGCCATCAGGAGCGTGATAGCTGACCTGGGCGATGGCGCGGAAGAACTCGGGGAGACTGAAGTGGAAATGAGCCATGACCAGAAGACTGAGCAGAATAGTGCCCGCAATCAGGAGTATGGCCTTGATGATCTGGACCCAGGTTGTGGCCAACATGCCGCCGAAGACCACATAGACAATCATCAGGATGCCGACGCCGGTGACCGCGACGGTGTAGCTGATGTGGCTGCCCTTGAGGAGAAGGGCGACCAGCGATCCGGCGCCAACCATTTGGGCAATCATGTAGAAGGTGCTAACGGTAAGCGTGCTAATCGATGCCATGGCCCGGACGGGACGCGGATTCATGCGATAGGCCAGCACATCAGCCATGGTGTACTTGCCGGCGTTGCGCAGAGGTTCCGCCACAATCAGCAGAACTGTAAGGTAGGCGACCAGCCACCCAACCGAGTACATGAAGCCGTCGTACCCGAAAAAGGCAATGAGGCCGGCAATTCCGAGAAAAGATGCCGCGCTCATGTAGTCGCCGGCAACAGCGATTCCGTTTTGCCATGCAGTGATCTGGCGATTGGCGGCGAAGAAGCTGGCGGAGGAACCAGAACGCCGAGAAGCCCATGCCGTGATGCCGAGAGTGATTGCAATAAAGGAGAGAAACAACACCAGCGTCATATCGAGGCGCATTGACTAAAGTCCTCTCTTTCCATCTTGCTTTTCGTCATATCCTTCGCGCTTCAGCGTCTCAAGGATGTGAACGCCGTATTTGTCGAACTTGCGGGCAGCGCTAACGTAGGCCCACGCTATGCCCCAGGCGACGAAGAACTGCGACAAGGCGAAGAGGTAGGCCAGGTTCACCGGACCTAACACTTTGCGGCTCATGAACTCTGGCGCGTACCCAACCAGCACCGGAAGAGCAAAATAATAGACGACGAAGAAGACAGTCGTCGGGACTACAAACTCCTTTTTTGCCAACAGAAGCAGCCGGAATTCTTCCATCTCCTGCACGCGGTCCCACTTGGACTTACCTTGTCCTGTGTTGGCGTCAGCCGTTCGAGGTGTTGCCATTGCTTACCCTCCTGGGATTGGCGAAGCCTAAGCTCCGCACATAATTCCGATAAGAAAATGACTGAGCCCAAATCCAACGACTAGGATGCTTAATTTGAGAATAGAGTAGACGTCGGGTCACCTTCTCCAGCCTATGACAATGGCCGAACGGCGAACCGTCTTAAGAAGTCAGCCCCTGACACCCCACCGGAGCAAAGGCAGACACACTGGTGAGGAGCACTCGTCACCAAACGAGCTCCCGACACTCAGGCCGGACACTATATGCCGATTCAAAAGCTTCTTGCAAGGGGGAGACATTAGAAAAGAATGTGGATTGAGTGTTTTACAAAGCGGAACACGTCTGGCAAGCAGCGGCAGCAGGCGTGAAGTTCGGTCCAGGACGAGCTTGCACTGCTGACGGCCCTCAAAATTCAGAAAGATTCCGCTGGAAACCAGAGCTAGACTCTGTAATAGTTATCACAAGCGGAACGTGATATGAGTCACTTTCAGGACATCTTCAGAGGCAAACAACGCGGCACAGGTCGAGGACGCTCGACACTGGGTGGTTGAACGGTAGCTTCCTGGAGTTTGCTGTCGCGCGCTGGCGGTGGCTACGAGAACTGAAAGTGTTATCATTTTAGTAACTGGTTAGTAACTGGGAGGGTGAGTTGGGATCACCATACGGTCTGGAACTCGTTGAGAACTGCCTGATATGTCAGCTACGCACGGATAGCTTCTTCTGCGGTCTCCCCAAGGCGTCTCTGGAAGCCTTTGAGAAAATCAAGTTTACCGCCGCCTACCCGGCCGGGGCGGTTTTGTTCGTCGAGGGACAGGCGCCGCGCGGCATATATATGCTGTGCAAAGGACGCGTAAAACTATCGACGACATCCAGCGACGGCAAGACGCTGATATTGAAAATAGTGCAGCCAGGCGAGGTTCTGGGCTTGCACGCAACGGTCTCGAACACTCCGTATGAGATCACAGCCGAGACGGGGCAGCCCTGCCAGTTGAACTTTATAAAGCGAGAAGATTTTCTGCGCTTCCTGCAACAACACGGAGACGCCTGTCTGAAGGCGGCTCAACATTTGAGCCGCGATTGCCAGTCAGCCTACCAGCAAATTCGCTCGTTGGGACTTTCACATTCAGCACCGGAGCGGCTGGCGCGACTGTTGCTGGAATGGTCACATGGCGAAGGCGCGGATGAGGCGGGGATGCGCATCAAAGTAGCACTGACGCACGAAGAGATTGCACAGATTATTGGAACCTCGCGCGAGACCGTGACCCGCACGTTGGCAGACTTTCGCAAGAAGCAGATTGCAGTCCTGAAGGGATCCACACTGATGATCCGCAACAAACCGGCACTTGAACGACTCGTGGGCGCATAAGGTATCCCAAAATGGTTCTGCGAAACCCTACCTTCGGCGGGTTTCCCTTTTTGGAACACTATTAATTTAGTAGAGCATCTACACACCCACCACTCAAGGCACCCGCTTATTTCTTCAACAATGTGGCGATTTATCGCGCTTCTGTGTTGCGCAATACAGCAGTGCGCCCTCACCGGATGTCCCAGCGCACGTAGCGATGTGACACATATCACGGAGAACCGAAACGAAGAGGAACATTGTTGCTGGCGTCAACTCGCCGAATATCTCAGGGCGAATGATGCAAAGTTCCGCTGATGCGACCGAATTCAGTTTGGATCGCAAAAGCTAGTCCGAAGCCTTTAGGCTTTGGCGTGAAGTTTGTTTTGGGTGGAGTAAACGACTCCAGCCACTGAACGTCAGGCACTGGAAGAGCACGCCGGAAAGCATCCCGGTGGACGGCAAGTGTGATGTGGAAATCGGGCGCTCTTGAGGCCGGAGCCACTGCACGCTCGACCACAGCGGCGCGAACCGCTGGCCCGCGTGAGGTAACCAAGGAACATCGTGGTTGCCGACTCTGTCTGCTTTACGAACCCGCCTCGATCCCACACCAGCTTCACAGAATCCGACTGACATGGATATGCCAGCCGTTAGCGGTGCGGAGATCCTTATGAGCAAGGCTATTCTTTACGATGCTACTCAATGCATCGGCTGTAAGCAGTGCGAGAGCGCATGCGCCCAGCAGAACGAACTTCCCTACGACGACAAAGTTGCAGCGGAATCGGTCCAGTCGGAGCACAAGTTTACGGTGGTTCTCGCAAACAATGATAAATACATGCGTCGGCTTTGCATGCATTGTGAAGAGCCGGCGTGCGCTTCCGCATGTCCCGTCGGCGCACTCCATAAAACCAAAGATGGGCCTGTGGTCTATGACGTTTACAAATGCATTGGCTGCCGTTATTGCATGGTTGCCTGCGCCTTTGGTCAACCGAAATACGAGTGGGGAAAACTGAATCCACGCGTACGGAAGTGCATTATGTGTCCGGATAGAGTTGCGCAAGGGCGAAACACAGCCTGCGCCGAAGCGTGTCCAACCGGAGCAACGAAGTTTGGCGATCGCGATGCAATGATTGCCGAGGCAAAGGATCGGCTCCGTCAGAACCCCGATAATTACGTCCCCCATATCTATGGTCTGAATGAAGTGGGCGGGACCTCGGTCCTCATGCTCTCGTCGGTTGCATTTGAGTCGTACGGACTTCCGGCTTCTGAAAAGTTGGGCGACACGCCGATGCCCGACTACACCTTCCGCATTCTTTCAAGGATCCCCGATTTTGTTCCGCTCTGGGTGCTCGTATTGGGCGGCGTGTACTGGATCACCCACCGTCGCGAACTGGTAGCGGTGACTGAAGCCCGAGACGGCGGCAATCAGCAAGGAGGTACGAAGTGAAATTCAAACTAACCTTCTGGAAAGTAGTTTTCGGCGTGATTATGGTGTTGGGCATGTACTCGATGGGCGTACGGTACTTTCAGGGCATCGGTGCAGTCTCAAACCTGAGCGATCAATTCCCCTGGGGAATCTGGATTGGCTTCGACTGCCTGTGTGGAGTGATGCTGGCGGCGGGCGCGTTTGTCGTAACCGGCGTGGTCTATCTGCTCGACGTAAAACGCTTGCATGCCATCGCCCGGCCCGCGGTGCTGACCGCATTTCTGGGCTATGTTCTGTTCATTGTCGGTCTGCTGGTCGACTTGGGCCGTCCTTGGTACATCTGGCACCAGTTGATCTACATGAATCCGCACTCCGTCATGTTTGAAGTTGGCATGTGCGTTATGACGTACACGACGGTGCTGATGTGCGAATTCTCGGCCGCCATAATGGAGCGCTTCGACCTGGTCAAGCCGCTGAAAATCATAAAGGCTTGCATGATTCCGCTGGTCATCGCGGGCGTCCTGCTTTCAACGCTGCACCAGTCTTCGCTCGGCTCGCTGTACCTTATCCTTCCCGAAAAACTGCACCCGTTCTGGTACTCCCCTGCTCTGCCATTCTTCTTCTTCATTTCGGCGGCTTGCGTGGGACTTGCGATGACGATCTTCGAGTCGTCGGTGAGTTCGAGAGCATTTGGACGGCAACTAGAACTGCCGATCATCGTGGAGTTGGGCGGATATCTGTATGTATGTCTGTGGGTGTATGCTCTGCTGCGCTTTCAAGACTACTACCACCGCGATCAGCTTAGGAATATTCTGCACCCGAGCTATGAATCCTACTTTCTGTGGGCCGAACTGCTGATGGCGCTGATTATTCCTTTGGCAATGTTGTCCTTCCGGAAGGTGCGATTGAGCGGAACCGGGCTGTATGTGGCTTCCTGCATCTCGCTGCTGGGATTCATTACCAATCGTCTGAACGTCGGAATTACGGCCCTGGAAGGTTCGTCGGGCATGCATTATCACCCGAAATGGACGGAGGCGAGCATCACGGCAATGATTGTCGCGATGGGCTTCTTTATTTTCGCTATGGCCGTGAAGTACCTGCCTATCTTTGAGGATGCGCACCACCATGAGACTCCTCTCACGGTGCAAGCACATCAACCCGTGGAGCTTCCCGTCGAAACGGAACAGCCAACGATGGTGAACTAACGAGAACTGCGGGAGGGCCTCGAAGGACTCCCGCAATTCACTGGAGAAACAATGTTCCAGCAACTTGAATCGCGGGTTAAACACGTCAGCACCAAGCTGTTAGTTCTGTTGCTGATCTGTCTGGCATGCGGTTCCGCAGTGCTGGGATATATCAATATCCGGCTGCATCGGCACGACCTGGATGAAGTCTCTCTGGAGCAGGCAATTGAAATAAGCGATTTCGTCCGGGACAATACCTCGCGATCCATGATGGCCAACGATCGGCGAGGCTTGCACGAAGCGATCCTGGCAATTGGAAACCATCGTGAAATTGAGCGGATCCGGATCATCAACAAAGGTGGCCAAGTCGCGTTTTCCAGCGACTCACACGAGGCCGGAACTGTTATTCCAATGAGCAGTCCGCAGTGCGTAGCGTGCCATCAGGGTTCCGAGCCAACGTTGCGCAATCGGTTCCGAATCTACGAGGCAGAGGATAAGGACGGCAAACATCGGGTGCTAGGCGTTATCACGCCGATTGTGAATAAGCCGGAATGCTCGAATGCCGACTGCCACGCGCATCCACCTACGCAACATATCCTGGGAGTACTCGACACCGGCCTGTCACTGAAGCAAGAAGATGCGAGCCTGGCTCAAAGCAGTCTCTGGGTTGTCATGCTACTGATCTGTGGCGGCGGGTGTGTTGCCCTGCTGGTATGGCTCGCCATCCGGACAGTGCTACATACTCCATTGAAGCGGCTGCGCGAAGGAACCGAACATCTGGCGCAGGGCGAGCTGGGATATCAGATTCAGGTAGAGTCAGCGGACGAACTGGGCGCGCTGGCAATCGCCTTCAACAGCATGAGCAGCCAGTTGCAGGCGGCGCAGCGCGAGATTACAAGTTGGGCGCACACACTTGAGCACAGAGTAGAACAGAAGACCAGCGAACTACAGAATACGCAGCAGCAGATTCTGCAAGTTGAGCGCATGATTGCGATCGGAAAGATGTCTGCCGTGGTCGCGCATGAAATCAACAACCCACTGGCAGGCATTCTGACCTATGCCAAGCTGCTAAAGAAGTGGATCGAACGCGGACTGACAGGCGAGGAGCAGAAGAGAGAGGCAATCGAATCGCTGGAGTTGATCGCCAACGAAAGCAAGCGCTGCGGTGAATTGCTCCAGAATCTACTGTCGTTCTCACGCACCGCCCCAATGAATCTGAGCCTCTCGGATCTGAATATTGTGATAGCGCGGACGGTCCGCCTGGCGGAACACAAGGCAGAGATGAGTGGAGTGCTGCTCCAGGTCGATCTGGATCGAAACCTGCCGCCACTGCAATGCGATTCCGCTCAGATGGAACAGGTGGCATTGGCGTTGGTCATCAACGCAATCGATGCGATGCCACACGGAGGAAACCTCTGGGTATCAACGCGCACATTGCAGGGTGGAGAGCAACTCGAACTACAAGTACGGGACGACGGAGTGGGTATTCCGCCGGAAATACTACCGCAGATCTTCGATCCTTTTACCACCACCAAAGAAGTGGGAAAGGGAGTCGGGCTGGGACTGGCGGTTTCCAAGGGGATTGTGGAGCGTCACGGAGGTCATATCGAGGTCGCCTCCGAACTGGGCGTGGGAACCACATTCCGAATCATTTTGCCGGTGCGCGCGAATCAGTCAAACCAGATGCACGCACAGGCTTCATCGGGCATATAAGCACGGAGTGCCAAGCGCGGGAGCGGGAACGTGAGCGATATCAAGGGCCGTTTGCTGATAGTAGATGACGAGTTGAGTGTTCGCGATTCGCTTTACAAGTGGTTCCGCGAAGAAGGCTACGAAGTGGGAACCGCGGAGAACGCGAGCGAGGCATTACTCCGTTTGGCCGAACATCCATGGGACATCGCGCTGCTTGATATCAAGATGCGCGGCACCGATGGTATTGAGTTACAACGGCGGATTCGCGAACTCGACCCGAAGCTGATTGTAATCATGATGACCGGCTACGCCTCGGTGGAAACGGCGGTTGCGGCGCTGAAGAACGGCGCATACGACTACGTTACGAAGCCGCTGGATCCCGATGAAATAGCACACCTGATGCAGAACGCGTTATCACATCGACTGGCGCGGGAGGAAAATGTCCGGCTGCGCGAGCAGGTGGACGAAGTGGCGCGGCCTGACAATATGGTTGGCCAGAGTGCTGCGATGAAGAAGGTATTTGACGCTATCGAGACCGTGGGGCCAACCGATGCAACCGTTCTGATTACGGGCGAAAGCGGCACGGGTAAAGAACTTGTCGCGCGCGCTATCCACTTTGCGAGTCCGCGACGATACCATCCTCTCGTGGCGATTCACTGCGGGGCATTGACAGAGACGCTGTTGGAAAGCGAACTGTTCGGACACGAAAAAGGCGCATTCACCGGTGCGCAGTATCGTAAGAAGGGCAAGTTCGAAGTGGCCGAGGGCGGTACGGTTTTCCTGGACGAAATTGGCGACATCAGTCTGCGTACACAGACGGATATGTTACGCGTGCTGCAGGAGCGCGAGATTGTCCGGGTTGGGGGAAACACCCCGATCAAGGTGGATTTCCGCTGCGTGGCCGCTACAAATAAGCCGCTGGAACAACAGATCGAGGAAGGGCGCTTCCGTCCCGACCTTTATTACAGGCTGAACGTTTTTCGGATTGAGTTGCCGCCACTACGAGAGCGTCGCGATGATATTCCGATGCTGGTGGACCATTTCGTGCGCAAGTTTTCACGGGACATGAACAAGCGAATCCTGCGGGTGAGTCCGCGGGCAATGGACCTGCTGCAGCAGTATCATTGGCCAGGGAACATTCGCGAACTTGAGAACGCCGTTGAGCGCGCCATGGTCGTCTCCCAGGAACCCGAGTTGCGGGAACGCGACTTCACCATCCAGCCTCATGCGACCACCGCCGCGCCGTTGTCGGATGCGCGCTCGCTCGAGGATATGGAAAAGACACACATACTTCGAGTGCTGGATGAGTGCGGCGGAAATCAAACGAGGGCTGCCGAAATTCTGGACATTGATCGCGTAACGCTGCACCATAAACTGAAGAAGTATGGTTGGAGCAAACAGGCTTTAGCTGCGACTGAAATTCGATGAAGGTTTTACAGTTGCTTCCAATCGGTGGGCCACATGAACCGATGCTGGACTGGTTGCGTTCGGAGCTATCCGAAGCGTTCCAGATCCGGTGCGAAATTCTGAGCCCGCCGTTGCGACCGGAATTCGCTTTCCACGCCGAACGCGGCCAGTACCACTCCAGCGAACTGTTGGGGAGGATGCAGCAGTATGCGAATTGGAAGACCTGGCGGGTGCTAGGCGTAACACCAGTCGATCTTTATATACCGATTCTTACGTTTGTTTTTGGCGAAGCTCAGATGGGCGGCAAGTGCTCGGTGGTCTCTTATGCGCGGCTACGTCAGGAATTCTATGGCATGCCGGCGGATACAAATCTGCTGGCTCGCAGGTTGCTGATTGAGTCCATCCATGAACTCGGGCATACACTTGAGCTTCACCACTGTCAGGATTACAGCTGCGTGATGTCCAGCTCGCACGCGGTGGAGTGGATCGATCTGAAAGAGCAGACATTCTGCCATGAATGCGCGGCAAAGGCTCGAGCACTGGCGCAGAAATAGACTTCCTCAAAAAACAATAGTGATCGATGGTCAAGACGTCGATGCGCGCGGGCTGCTGGGTGGATACTTGTTCGCGTAGGCTGGTCGGGTGGTGAATAGTACAATCACCTTTCCGAGAACCGATAGCGTCCACAGAAGGAGTGGCTGAATTGATTGTTGCCGGAGTGATGAGCGGGACCTCTGCCGATGGGGTGGATGTCGCTATAGTGCGGCTGACTGGACGGCGCATGCGGACGCGCTTTGAATTGATTGAACACTGCGACTTTCCCTACCCTGCCGCGGTGCGCGAAGCCGTGCTCGGGGCGATGAACGCGAAAAGCATTGCGGTAAGTGAGTTGGCACGGTTGAATTTTCTTCTGGCAGAAATCTATGCGGATTGTGTGCAGCAGACGCAGAGGAAAGCGAGTGTGGAATGCGCACTAGTGGGCTGCCACGGGCAGACGATTTATCACCAGGGCGAAGCTGCGCCGTACCTGGGGCGTGACATCGCATGCACCTGGCAGATAGGCGATGGCTCGGTGTTGGCGACACGGTTGGGGATTCCGACGGTAAGCGATCTCCGTCCCGCGGATATGGCGGCGGGTGGTGCTGGCGCGCCTTTGGTTCCCTTCCTCGATATGCTGGTCTTCCGTCATCCACGACGGGGGAGGATTGTGCAGAACATTGGCGGCATTGGTAATCTGACGGCAATTCCGGCAGGAGCACGCGCCGGACAGTTGCGAGCCTTTGATACCGGGCCGGGCAACATGGTGATGGACGCGGTTTGCGAAAGGGTCTTCGGCGTACCATTCGATAACGCAGGCGGTCTTGCGGCAAAAGGACGGGTGCTTGAAGCGGTGCTGGACGAGCAAATGGAAAATCCCTTCTTCAAGCGCAGGGGCCCTCGCACGGCGGGGCGCGAGGAATTTGGGCGCGAGTACGTTGTGGAGTTTTTGAAACGATGTGGGACGGCCGACAAGCACGATGTTCTGGCGACGGCGACGGCCCTGACGGCTCGATCCATAGGACAGGCGATTCGCGCACTTTCCCAGGAAAGCAAATATCACGATCTGTTCGTCTCCGGCGGCGGCACGCGCAACTTGACGTTGCTGGAGATGATTCGGAGCGAGGTGGCGGGACTGAAGATGGGTGTGATGACCACCGATGCTGCTGGTGTACCGTCGCAGGCAAAGGAAGCCATTGCATTCGCCGTGCTGGCGTATCAGACGTGGCATCGGGAGCCTGGGAATGTTCCGGGAGCGACAGGGGCAGCGCGTGAGGTGGTACTGGGTAAGGTGAGCTATGCGTAAGGTGGCATTTGCCTTCGCGGGGCTTGCGCTTTGCATGCTGCTCGGAGGTTGTACTCAGCGTTCTACGCAAGCGAAACCTGATCCCAACACTGCAGTGATGTTGATCGAGAGCACTCCACTCAATCTGGATCCGCGGATTGGGACCGATGCGCAGTCGGAGCGGATTGGGGAGCTAATATTCGAAGGACTGGTGCGGCGCGATGAGAATTTCGAGTTGCGGCCGCGCCTGGCCGCGAGCTGGGAAATTCCCGATCCTCTCACCTATGTCTTCCACCTGCGGCACGATGTGCATTTCCACAATGGACAGCCGCTTACCTCGGCCGACGTAAAGTGGACGCTGGATTCTCTGCTGAGCGGAAAGATACGCTCGGCAAAAACAAATGCGTATCGTTATGTTGACCGCGTCGAGGCGCCGGACGATTTTACCGTCGTAATCAAACTTAAAGAACCATACGCGGCGTTGCTTTGGAATTTGTCCGATGGCGCGATGGGAGTAGTTCCTGACGGATCGGGCGAGGAATTGGGGCGGCATCCAATTGGCACAGGGCCGTTTCGCTTCGTGTCCGAAGCGCCGGATCGTGAAGTGGTGATTGAACGCAACGAACAATACTGGGGCAAAAGCGCGGGATTGGCGCGGGTGCGCTTCAATGTTGTTCCGGATGCAACAACCCGTGCGCTGGAATTGCGCAAAGGGTCGGCCGACGCAGAGATCAATGCACTGCCCGGAGACATGATTCCGGTGCTGGCACGGCAGCGGCAACTGCGGGTGGAGCGCGCGCCGGGAACTAGCTATCAATATTTGGCGATGAATCTACGTGATCCGATTCTCAAGAATGTGTTGGTGAGGCAGGCGCTGGCCTATGCCATTGATCGGGAGACGCTGACTCACTATCTGTGGCATGACATGGCGCGTCCGGCAAACAGTGTTCTCCCGCCACAACACTGGGCATACGACATTCATGCAAAGAATTATCCGCACGATGTGGAGAAGGCTCGCGAACTGTTGGAACAGGCGGGGTACCACGCCGATGCAAGCGGAGTACGTTTTCACCTGGTGATGAAAGCTTCTACGGACGAGAGCACACGTCTGCTCTGTGCGGTACTGCAGCAACAATTGCGCGCGGTTGGGATTGCGCTCGATATCCGGAGTTATGAGTTTGCTACGTTCTACGCTGACGTGACGAAAGGAGCGTTTCAGCTTTACTCGATGCGCTGGGTGGGCGGCAGTAACCAGGATCCCGACTTATTTGAGAGCGTATTTGACACATCGAGCTTCGCTCCAAAACGCTCAAATCGCGGGTACTACTCCAATCCCGAGGTGGACCGTTTGATTGCCGAGGGAAGGCGCAGTGTTGATGAAAAGCAGCGGGCAGAGGTGTACACGCGCATTCAACAGCTATTGAACAACGATTTACCCTATATTCATCTGTGGTGGGCAGATAATGTACTTGTGCACACTCGCAGATTGGAAAACGTACAGCTTACCCCTGCCGGCAATTACGATTTCTTGCGAGATGCGACGCTGAACCCTTGATCCAACGTGTACTCTCGTTATTAAATCTTAGAATCGTTCGTAATAAGTATGACTGCAGTAAAATGGATCCGATACGGAGGATCGCTTGCCGAAATTTGAAGAGTGCCTGCAGAGGCTGGAAGTAATCGTCAAAGAGATGGAACGAGGCGATCTACCGCTGGAACAGTCATTGAAACTCTTTGAAGAAGGCGTTGCGCTTTCAGGTGCCTGCCGGAAGGAACTCGAAGAAGCAGAGGGAAAAGTCGAGATACTCATGAGGCAGAACGGAAAATTGAAGGCCGAAAACTTCGGTGAAAGCACGGAACTTAAATAGGGGCGCTGGAACGACGCCGCGACTCGAATCTTAAATCGAAAGACGCCTTCTTACCGACATCTCGAACAGGGATGGGCCGTTGATTCACGGGGGAGGAGATTATGCCGTCACCTGCTGTAGTAGTTGCACAAAAAGATCCCAACATCACCCAGCAACTCGCTAACGAACTCCATGCCCACTTCTCACGACTTGTGGTTGCGCATGATGCGCTGGAGTTACGCACATTGCTGTTGCGCCACCAGGCGCAAGTGGCAGTGGTCGATCTGGAATTAGTAAGCGCGGAAGAAATTCGCCAACTGGCGCATGCTTTCATTAACCTGACAATTGTGTGTACCCATCGCGCTCCGGATGAGCGTATGTGGATGACCGCGCTGGGAGCGGGAGCGGTTGAGCTTTGCTGTCCACAGGACATTCGCTCGATTTTGCGAGCATCGCGCACCGCGCTGAAACCTCCATTGACGGTTGCTGCCTGAGACACTCAGCCCTGTCCCGCGACAGGGCTTTTGCTTTGGGAGTTCGCCTCTGAGTAGCCCTGCATGCTAAGTGGCTGTTACACTTTTAGCGTCCATGTTGAAAGAAATCTTGCTCCAAGGTCAGAAAACAGCCGACGCAGCGCTGGAACGTTTGTTGCCAGCGGCAACCCAGTTTCCGAGTTCCATCCATCAGGCGATGCGGCACAGTGTCTTCGCGGGAGGCAAGCGCTTGCGTCCCATTCTGTGCATGGAATCAGCACGGATGGTGAGCGGTACAATGCCGGAAGGCGTAGACGAACTAGGCGCGGCGATTGAATTGCTGCACACCTACTCGCTGGTGCATGACGATTTACCGGCGTTAGACAACGACGACCTGCGCCGCGGACGACCGACTTGTCACAAGGCGTTCGGCGAAGCCACGGCCATCCTGGCTGGGGATGCTCTGCAGACCCAAGCCTACGAAATCATGGCGCGCCTGAAGTGTCCGGCAGAGGCGCGGGTGCGCATTGTCGAAGAAATGGCGCACGGCACAGGCACCATTGAAGGCATGATTGGCGGCCAAGTGGTGGACCTTGAGTCCGAACACGTGCGCCCTGACCTGCCTACCCTCGAATATATCCATCGGGCCAAGACCGGAGCGCTGATCGTATCTTCCCTGCTGACCGGCTGCTACTATGCGGGCGCAAAGCCCGTGGAGGTTCAGCGCGTACGCGAATTCGGGCGTTCGGCGGGACTCGCCTTCCAGATCGCCGACGATATTCTGGACGTGACGCAGACCAGCGAGCAGCTCGGCAAGACAGCCGGGAAAGATCTGGCAGCGGAAAAAGTCACGTATCCGGCACTGTTCGGATTGGCAAAGGCCGAGGAGATGGCGGCACAATTGATTCGGTCGGCCTGTTCGGTACTCGATAGCTTTGGCGACCGGGCAAACACTTTGAAGGAAATTGCGCGCTATCTTGTGGAACGCAAGAAGTAGTTCCTCAATGCAGCTTTGCCGTGGATGGGGTGCTTCCGATGAGCGTGATTGATGAAGTTCTTGCCGCAAATGCCTTGTACAAGGAAACGCACGACGCTTCGCTATACTCGCCGGAGCCGAGGCGCAAGCTTGCGGTCCTGATGTGCATGGATACAAGGCTCGACCGCCACGCACTCGGAATCGATTTCGGCGATGCACACTTCATCCGAAACGCTGGAGGCATCGCGACCGAGGACGCCATTCGCTCGCTTCTGATCTCACATTACATGTTGGGAACTGAGGAAGTGATGGTGATCAACCACACGGACTGTGGCCTGCAAAAAGCCAGCGAGAGCGAGATGCGCGCAGTGATGGAAAGCAAGGCCGGTAAACCCGCTAATTTTCCACTTCACTTTTATGCTTTCACGGATGTGGCGAAGAACGTACTCGAACAACTGGAGCGATTGGCTTCGCACTCATGGGTCCGGAAAGAACTCATCCTGCGGGGATTTGTTTACGATGTGATGACGGGACATCTGACGGAAGTTCCGTGGACTTGCAGGCGCGAGTAATCCCGCAATCATCCGGAGAAACATCGTCCTGCGCCGGAATGCTCCAGCGCAGGTTCATGGTTATGCCTACTGCTTCTTCGGTTCCAGTACGATCTCACGCGCAAGCCGGTTTCCGACGATCTCCCGCCATTCGGCGCGATCCTTGTAACCCTCAATCATCTTCTTATCGTCGCTTGACAGCGCCTGCATGACGACTGCCTCAGCTTTGTCAGCATTTGCTTCCATTGTTGCCAGGTCTTTGAATTCCGTCATCAGCATCAAATCCCAATCGCTTGTGCCGTGACCCTCTGTTTGAATGACCTTGTAGTCGAGAATCAGGTTCGCTTTCTTCAGCGCTTCATGCTCCTTTTTCCAGTCAGCGGCGAGAAAGTTCATGTAGTTGAGTCCGACTCCGGGCTTTACCTTGACGAAGGTGATTTCCCATACTGGACCGTCATGAAATGGCCGAACAGGGGCAGTTTGGGCAGAAAGCGTGGGAATCAGCAACGCGGCAAACAAAGCCAGGCAGAGAATGCGGTTGATCTTCACTGGGTTTCTCCTCGGTAATTCGGTGAATTTCAGGCGCTCCTGAAGGGACAAGTGGCACTGGACTGCTTGCGCGTATGATGCCGGAATCTCAGAAGGGATTTCCGATGAGAGGTTTATTTCTGAGTAGTTGGGATCTGAAGATTTTTCACACAAATGACAAATCCCGAGGGTTGCGAACCCATTCACCTCGACCAGCAGCTTGCGTTAGACCCTTACCAGACCTGCTCTCGTTGCTTCCAGCTTATTAGGCTGGCCGCCCCGTGCGGTCCCGGCTCGGGCTCCGGGCTTACCGACCAATCGGGCAAACCGATTCGTTCCTCGGGATTCTATCTTGCCTTTCACAGTTTCTTGTTCGCCTCAACCAGCAGCTCGCTATAGACCCTTGCTGCCCCTCGAAGGCTCACCGTCGGATGTCGTCATTCAGCAGGCCTGCCAGTTTGCGGCTGGCAAGCCGTCGGGCAAATCAGTGCGACCTGACCGCCCAGTACGCCGAATCGCTTCGGCGCGCGGCCCGATTCTCTCGCGAAAATCGAGCACCTGGGGAGTTGCGCTCCTCAGGCTCTGTCGCTTTTGCAGGCGCCAGACTTTGTTCCCTCCAACACCGCCGTGCTGAAAGGAGATGCAAGAGCTTGCGCCCTCACGTCGCGGGACCGCCGTCCCTGGTCTCCAGCAACTGCCGTTGCCGGATTCGCTGATGACTTCCAATTCCGTCGATGGCCTATGTGAGCTCGCTTGAGCCCCGGACTCACCACCAACCGGGAAAACTTTGGAAACTGTCAAAGAACGAGTGTGTTTTACCGCACCCATCAAAAGAGTCAAGAAAACAATCCATTCTTTAAGTGATCTGTTTTCAATCGAGTGCAGCTCATC
>Ga0255336_101237_pt1 | contig 20864 bp, 19 predicted proteins | sample MeOH1_35cm_T3_17_FD_189102 | JGI IMG/M metagenome (GOLD analysis project Ga0255336, IMG submission 189102) | Sandy soil microbial communities from University of British Columbia, Vancouver, Canada - MeOH1_35cm_T3_179 | ecosystem: Engineered > Artificial ecosystem > Sand microcosm > Unclassified ...
GCCCATGCTGCGTCTGTTATGTCGTGCCGATGCTGCTCGTTTGCCATCTTTGGAAACCTCCCGCTTTGGTTTCCTCTATTATATCACATTGCTATTGACGACACTATCTAGGAAACACATATAATCCGTCAAAACCGGCGGCGTCAAACCCCGCCGGTTTTGACTCCCCGCACAGCCGCCGCCCGCAACCTTAATATGTCGCTGAAAGCGACATCAGTAGTACCCGGAGGGTGGAAATCGCCGCGGCGATTTTAGGCGGCTGTGAGAAAACCCCGCCCAAATTCTTTGGAATTTGGGCGGCCTCGCTGCAATGCCGCCGGGCATTGCGGCGAAACATTTTTAGTCTGTCCACTTCTATACCCGCATATATATGTTCCGACAGAACGACGAATAAGAGAGGTGCAGCCAATGGAACCCATCTGGAATGAGTTGAATTTGGAGCGCGTGGCGGGCAGGGCCGCGGCGCAGGCATTTGTAGAAGGGGATATTCCTATGCCGGGTGGGCGCGAGGCGCAGCGCCTTCTGCAGACCGACGCGCAGATTCAGAACGAAAGCGCGCGCACGGCGGATGGGCAGGTCCAGGTGGAAGGAACGCTCACGCTCTTTATGCTGTGCCTGGATACGGACAACGCGCCCTTCGACGTCCACGCCTCCACGAGGTACAGCCACACGATCCCGATGGAGGGCGTGCAGGAAGGAATGCGGGCGGAGGTCACGCCGCAGCTCATGGACCTGCGCACGACGCTTCGGAACAACCAAGCGCATGTGGAGGCGGTGGCCGAGCTCAACACCCTGGTGCGCCAGGACGACAGCGTGCAGGTGATGGCGGATATCCGGGACGCCCGCGACCTGCAGACGCAGTATACGGATGCCGAAATGAGCCGCCTGAAGAGGCTGGCCGGCGCGACGTTCCACATGCACGAGGAGCTGGAGGCGCCGGGGGTGGCGCAGGTGCTCCGCGTCAACGCCGCGCCTTTTGTCAAGAGCGTCACGCTTACCGAGGACGGGGCGGAGGTGGAGGGGACGCTCTACCTGCTCCTGCTGTATACCAACGGGGACAACATGCTGATGCAGGCATTGCAGCAGGCGCCCTTCAGCGAGCTGGTGCCCCTTGAGATGGACGTTTCCGCCTGCGGAAGGATTGTGGCGGTGCCCTCGGTATCGGATGTTTCGGGCGGCGTGAGCGAGGCGGACACGGCGCAGGTAAGCGCCACGGTGGGAATCGACATGTTCTGCATCACGCGCGACCAGGTGCATTCGCTCACCGACGCCTATTCCGCCGACGGCGACATCATGATCCAGCGGGACACCATGGATCAGCTCATGCCGGCGGCCGCGGCGAATAGCCTCTGCCGCGTCAGCGAGACGCTGCGCGTGCCCGAGGAATCTCCCGACGTCAGCCGCGTGATCTTCGCCTCGGCCCGGCCTACGCTGCTGAGCACCTCGGACAACAACGGCAAGCTCGCGGCGGATGGCATCCTCATCACGGCCGTGGTATACGAAAGCGGGGAAGGCGGCTCCGAGGTGTTCGAGGAGGATGTGCCGTTCCGCTGCACGCTCGACGCGCCTTATTCCGACGACGCGCAGGTGCGCGTGCGGGCGCTGGAGGTGCGGGCAAGCGGGACGGGGCGCATGATACAGGTGGATTATCTTCTGGAAACCACGGCGCAGCTCTTCGAGCGGCAGCAGATCACGGTCGCCACCGGCATGGAGCCCGCCGCGCCCGCCGCCCGCGACAACGCGATCTTTCTTCACTTCGTGAACAACGGGGAAACGCTCTGGGACATCGGCAAGGCTTACGGCGTCACGGTCGATCAGCTCCGGCGCTGGAACCCGCAGCTCACCGAGCCCCTGGCCGACGGCACGCCGGTTTTAATCTTCTCGAATTCGGGAAGAAGAAGGGCGTAAATAGGTTCGCCAATGGAAGGCCGTCCAAATGCCTGAGGCATCTGGGCGGCATTTTCTTGTTTGCTAAGCTTTCGGGGCTTCAGCGGAACGACGGATGCAGAAAATCCGCTGTCCGCGGGCTTTCGCGGAGCATATCGCGCGCCGCGCGAACCCTATTCGTCGTCCAGCAGCTTTTCCACCGGGTTCGTCCAGTCCCCCGCAAGATGCTCGATCCTTCGGCCGTCCACATAGGCGAACGGTTTGCCGTTTTCCCCTTTTCTCGTCCGGCGCCTTGCCATAGCGGTCCTCCTTTCGCGTTTGCTTGTGTATAGAAATTCCGCATCCGCGTCGCGTTTATGCGGGCGTTTGAGGAAAACGCGTTTTTCATGCCGGGATCGCCTGCAATCGGACCGGGAAGCGGGTCCGTTTCTTTTTTATTTTATTGTGTAAGGTATACTTGACATACCGCGGACTTGCGATATACTGTATGTAAGGTAAACATGACATGACTGCGGAGGTGATCCCGTGCGGAACATTGTCAAAAAGCTCCGGGAGGAGCGCGTCCTCACGCAAAAGGAGCTGGGCGAGCGCGTGGGGGTTTCCCGCCAGGCCATCAACGCGATCGAAACCGGCAAATTCGATCCGTCCATATGGCTTGCGTATGATCTGGCGCGTTTCTTCGGCGTATCGATGGAAGCCTTGTTTCTTTTCAGGGAGGAGGATAGAAAATGAAGCGCACCCTCGGTCATCCCGCGGTCAACGCGGCGTGCATCGGCCTGTTTACGGCCGTTTACGGGCTGATCTTCCTTACGGCGTCCGGACGCGCCGGGTTTTTCGGCGCGCTCTATTCCAGGGAGGGCGGAAGGCCGGCCGGCTCCTTCTGGGCGGGCTGGAGCGATTTTCTCGCCGCCGGGCGCCACGCCTACATCGCCTACGCGCTGATTGCGATTACCGCGCTGGTGATCGCAATGCTGCTCCTGCGCCGCCGCCCTTACGACGAATACCACACCGCGATCCTAGGGCGGTGCCTTACGGCGGCCCTTGTGCTCACGCTGATCGCCATCGGCGCTTTTTACCTGATGATCTTAAACGACCCCAGCGGCGTCGTTGAAAAGTTCACGCTCTTTATCGTCGTACAGTGGACGACGGTGGTGCTGTCCGACCTTGCCTATGTGCTCCTCTGCAGATGGAGATAGGCCGTGAAAGTGGTATTGATTCAGCCAAAAATGAATAAGCGGCCCATGGATACGGATCTCAAGACCCACATGGCGCCTTCGCTTGCGCTGCTGACGCTGATGCGGCTTACGCCGCCGGAGCACGAGACGGTGATCGTCAACGAAAACATAGAGGAGATCGATTTTCGCTGCGAGGCCGGGCTGATAGGCATAACGGTTACGCTGGACGTGATGCCGCGCGCCTGCCGCATCGCGGAGGCGTTCCGCAAGCGGGGGATTCCCGTAGTAGCGGGGGGCATCCACGTCACCTGCAGCCCGGAGGAATGCCTCCCGCATTTCGACGCCGTCTGCATCGGCGCGGCCGAGCGGATATGGGCGCGCGTTGTGGAAGACGCGGCGGGGGGCGGGCTGCGAAAGGTCTATCGTGACATGGAGGGCTTCCGCGGCGGCGAGATCGCGTCTCCCCTGTACGGCAGGATCGACAGGAGCAAGTACCTTTACACAAACGTGGTCTCGACCAGCCGCGGGTGCCCCAACCGGTGCGATTTCTGCTATAACAGCTGCCGGGACAGATGCTACGTCGTCCGCCCCGTGGCGGACGTGCTGCGCGATATCCGGTCCCTGGGGACGCGGCACGTGCTGTTTATCGACGACAACTTCATCGGCGCGCCGTCCCATACCTACGAATTGCTCAGGGCCATGCGGAATCTGCATCTGAAGTGGAGCGCGGCCGTCACAACGAGGATACTTGATTATCCGGACCTTCTTGACCTGATGGCGGAAACGGGCTGCCAGAGCCTGTTCATCGGGTTTGAATCCATCAACAACGCCGCCCTGCAAGGCGTGCATAAGGACAACCAGTCCGAAAACTATGAAAAGCTGGTGCAAGCCATCCACAGCCGGGGCATCATGATCAACGCGAGCATGGTGTTCGGCCTGGACGGCGACGGCCCGGAGGTATTTTCGGCAACGCTCGATTGGCTGGAAAAGAACCGGGTCGAAACGCTGACCTCCCATATCCTTACGCCTTACCCCGGCACCGCGCTGTACCGCCGCATGGAGGAAGCCGGGCGCATCACCGATTACGACCTTTCCCACTACAACACGGCGCACGTGGTTTTCCGGCCCCAGGGTATGACGGCCGGGGAACTCTATGCGGGCTACCTTTTGATGTACCGGCGGTTCTATTCCTTCCGCAGCATCATCCGGCGCATCCCGGAGCATAAGGCGCAGCGCAGGTCCTATCTTCTGTTTAATCTGCTTTACCGCAAGTTCGGGAAATTCAGCTCCGCGATATCGCGGGTCATTCCCATGCGGGCGCTGGGGCGGATGGCCGCGTGGATCTCATACCGGGTCAAATAACGATGCCATATGACTAAGCCGCTTCCCCGCCAAGGGAAAAACCCGTAAGAAAAGGCGGGAGCCCGATTGATGGCTCCCGCCTTATATCTCCCTGCCGGGGCGCGGGGGCGGAGCCTCCGCATACTCCGTAAAAAAGCCTTTTCGCCGCCGCCCGGAACGGGGTCCGCCAAGGAAAGCGCTTCCGCAAAGACCGCGAGGCTCTGCTCTTCCATAGCTCCTCCCGCTTAAAACAGGCCCGAAATCTTCCCGTTCTCGTCCACGTCGATGCGTTCGGCGGCGGGGGAGCTGGGCAGTCCCGGCATCGTCATGACATCGCCCGTGAGCGCCACGATAAAGCCCGCTCCGGCGGATACCTTGAGGTTTCGCACCGTGACCTTGAAGCCGCGCGGCGCGCCGCGAAGCGCCGCGTCGTCCGAAAAGCTGTACTGCGTTTTCGCCATGCAGACGGGCAGATTCCCGAAGCCCAGGCTTTCGAGCTGCGCGAGCTGCTTCTGCGCCGCGGGCAGGAGTTCCAGCGAATCCGCGCGGTAGATCCTGGCGGCGATGGCGTCAAGCTTTTCGCGTATGGACGCGCCGGCGTCGTAGCAGAACCGGAGATCGCTTTGCTGATCGCACAGGCGCACGACCTCCTCCGCGAGCGCACGGCCGCCTTCGCCGCCCTTGCCCCATACCTCGGACAGCGCGACGTTCACGCCCAGCTTTTTACACTCCCGCTCGATGAGCGCGAGCTCCGCCTCGGCATCGGTGGGGAAGCGGTTGACGGCCACGACCGCGGGCAGGCCGAACACGTTCACGATGTTGTCCACATGCTGCAAGAGGTTCGGAAGGCCCTTCGCGAGCGCGCCGAGGTTCTCCTGGCCGAGCTCGCCCTTCTGGACGCCGCCGTGGTGCTTGAGCGCGCGCACCGAGGCTACGATCACCACCGCCGAGGGTTTGAGCCCCGCCATGCGGCACTTGATGTCGAGGAATTTTTCCGCTCCCAGGTCCGCGCCGAAGCCCGCCTCCGTGACGGCGTAATCGCCCAGCTTGAGCGCCATGCGGGTGGCCATGACGCTGTTGCAGCCGTGGGCGATGTTCGCGAAGGGCCCCCCATGGATGAAGGCCGGGGTATGCTCCAGCGTCTGCACCAGGTTGGGCTTCAACGCATCCTTCAAAAGCGCGGCCATCGCGCCCTGCGCCTTGAGGTCGCCAGCGGTCACGGGCCTGTCGTCGTAGGTATAGCCCACGATGATGCGGGCAAGGCGCTCCTTGAGGTCCCGCATGTCGGCGGAGAGGCATAAGACCGCCATGACCTCGGAGGCGACGGTGATGTCGTACCCGTCCTCGCGCGGGACGCCGTTGACCTTGCCGCCCAGGCCGTCCACCACGGACCGGAGCTGGCGGTCGTTCATATCCACCACGCGGCGCCAGGTGATGCGGCGCGGGTCGATCCCCAGGACGTTGCCCTGGTAGATGTGGTTGTCCAGCATCGCGGCGAGGAGGTTGTTCGCCGCGCCGACGGCGTGAAAATCGCCGGTAAAATGCAGGTTGATGTCCTCCATGGGCACCACCTGCGCCAAGCCGCCGCCCGCCGCGCCGCCCTTTACGCCGAACACCGGGCCGAGGCTCGGCTCGCGCAGCGCCACGATGCTCTTTTTGCCGATCTTCCGGAGCGCGTCCGCCAGGCCCACGGTGGTGGTCGTCTTCCCTTCGCCGGCCGGCGTGGGCGTGATGGCGGTGACGAGGATCAGCTTGCCGTCGGGCCTATCCGCCATATCCTTGAGCAGGCGGCAGTCCACCTTCGCTTTATAGTTCCCGTACTGCTCCAGATAAGCTTCGCCGATCCCGAGCCCCGCCGCGACCTCGCGGATGGGGAGCATTCCGGTTTCCTGCGCGATCTCGATGTCGGTCTTGTAGGCCATGCGGCAACCTTCTTTCTTTTGTGATGCGTAATCCCTATCGGGTAAGAATGTGTTCCGAACCGGCTTCCTTGCCAAATCCCTTTTCGACCGGCGCGTATGCCGGAGGACGGGCCCTTTTTCCCCCGCGCCGCCGAATCCGGCCTGCGGCCCATCAGCATTGTATAACATCGCCCTGCCGAACACAAGCCCGCGGCCCCGCCTTTTGCGCCCCCCGTGCCTTCGGAACATCTTGTGAACGGGCCCGAAAAATGCTATACTCACCCTAACTGAATAACTCGTGTATATGCGTTGCCGCGCTGGCGCGAAGTGCGCCAAGGGAACCGGATGCGATTTCCGGACTATCCCAGTAACCGTGAAGCGGACGAAACGGCAGAATGTCACTGCAATTTGCGGGAAGACGCCGGAGTAGGATGAGGCCAAGTCGGGATACCTGTGTACACGTCCTTCTCCTGGGATAGAGAGCCTCTTTTTTGCTGTGCTCCGATCCGGAGCATTTTTTATTTGCTCTTTTCACGGGTTATTCAAATGCGCATTCCAAAGGAGAATCATCTATGAAACGAGCGACCCGATTCCTTGCCCTGCTGCTTGCGCTGGGGCTTATTCTTTTCGCACTCGCGGGCTGCGCCCCCGCTTCCCCCGCGGCGGCGCCCGCTCCCGCGTCAACCGCTGCGCCGGCGCAGACCCCCGCCGCCGCGCCCGCTTTGGATACGGCGGTCTCCGTTACCGATATGATGGGCCGTGCGGTCGAACTGCCTGCGCCGGCCGCGCGCGTCGTCGCCATCGACGCCGCGAGCTGCGAGATCGTCAGCGCCCTGGGGGCGGAGGCCGCGCTCGTCGGCCGCGGGGAATACTGCGATTATCCCGCGTCCGTACAGTCCGTTCCCGCCGTGCAGTCGGGCAATACCACCAACGTGGAGCAGATCATCGCCCTCCAGCCGCAGGTGGTGTTCATGAACACCATGGCGCAGGCGAGCGATCAGGTGGATCAGCTGGAAAAGGCCGGCATCCGCGTCGTGGTCAGCACGGCCGCCGATATCGCCGGCGTGTATGCCTCCATCGGTCTCATCGGCGCGTGCCTGGGCAAAACCGCCGAGGCCGAGGCGCTCATAGACGGCATGAAAGCGGACTTTGATGAGATCAGAAATGCCGTGCCGGCCGGCGCCGCAGAAAAGAGCGTGTATTTTGAGGTATCGCCGCTGGAGTACGGCCTCTGGACCGCCGGCAAGGATACCTTCATGGACGAGATCGCGGGGATGCTCCGCCTTTCCAACAGCTTTGCGGACGTTTCGGGCTGGGCCGAGGTCTCGCAGGAGCAGGTGCTCCAGCGCGACCCCGATTATATCGTCACCATCTCCATGTACGGCGGCGCCGGGCCCGATCCCGTCGAGGAGATCCTTTCCCGCGGCGGGTGGGATCAATTGAAGGCCGTCCGGAATAAGGACGTCTACCTTGTCAACGCGGACGAGCTCTCCCGCCCCGGCCCGCGGCTGGCGGACGGCGCGAGAAAGATCTTCGATATCGTATACGGCAAATAGCTTTTTATAAGGGAACCGAAGCGATGGAAAAACGCGCCGAGGGATTCGGAGTACGCAACTACCTTTTGTTCGGCGCCGTGACGGCGGCGGTGTTCGTGCTGTGCGTCTGTATGGGCAGCGTGAACATCGCCCTTTCGGATACGCTCCGGGCCGTCGGGAACGCGCTCGCGGGGCGGCCGGGCTCGGACGTCGCGGATACCGTGATCCTCTCGGTGCGGCTGCCGCGCGTGCTCGCCGTGGCGCTGACGGGCGCGGCGCTCTCCCTGTGCGGCGCGGCCATGCAGGGGCTGCTGCGCAACCCCCTGGCCGACGGCTCGACGCTGGGCGTTTCCTCGGGCGCGGCGCTGGGCGCGGTGCTCGCCATCGCCCTGGGCGTGACGCTGCCGGGGTTCGCGGGCGGCGGCACGATGCTTCTTGCCATCCTTTTCGCGTTCCTGTCGCTCGCGCTGATCCTTACGCTCGCGTACAGGCTCGACTATTCGCTTTCCACCAACACGATCATCCTGATCGGCGTGATCTTTTCCATGTTCGCCAACAGCCTTATCAGCCTGATTGTGAGCTTCGCGGGGGAAAAGGTGAAGCCCATCGTGTTCTGGACGATGGGGTCGCTCTCGGACAGCGGCTATGTGAGCGTGCTCGCGCTTTCCCTCGCCCTGTTGGTCTGCGGCGCGGTGCTGCTCCTAAACGCGCGGGAGCTCAACGCCTTCGCCGCCGGCGAGGACAACGCGCGCGTAGTCGGCGTCGACGTGCGGCGCGTGAAGCTCACGGTGCTTGTCGCGGTCGCCGTCCTCATCGGCGTGGCGGTGTCCGTCGGCGGCAGCATCGGCTTCGTGGGGCTGGTGATCCCGCACATCGCGCGCATGCTCACCGGCCCCAACCACAAACGGCTGCTGCCGGCGTCCATGTTTGCGGGCGCGGTGTTCCTGATGCTTGCGGATCTGCTTTGCCGCATGCTGCTTAGGCCGCGGGAGCTTCCCATCGGCGTCGTGACCTCCATGATCGGCGCGCTGGTGTTCGTGTACATCTTCTACCGGACGAGGAAACGCAAATGAGGATGCTGGAGGCGCAATCGCTGACGGTCCGCTACGGGAGCCTGGCGGCGGTAAACGGCGTGAGCTTCGCGCTGGAGGAGAACCAGTGGCTCATGATCGTGGGGCCCAACGGCGCGGGGAAAAGCACGCTGGCCAGCGCTTTGACCCGCGGCGTACCCTATACGGGCGTTGTGCGCATCCTGGGAGAGGACATCCTCGGCGAAAAGCCCGCGCGCCTGGCGAGAAAGATCGGGATGCTGCTGCAGAGCAACGCCGTAAGCTATTCCTTCACGGTGGAGGAGGTCGTGCGGATGGGGCGCTACGCGTGGAGCCGCGGACCCCTCGCCGGGCGCAGCGCAGAGGACGATTCCGCCGTGGAGCGCGCGCTCGGCGCCACGGGCATGGCGGCGCTTCGGGAGCGCTCGGTGCTCACGCTCTCGGGCGGCGAGCTGCAAAGGACGTTCCTCGCCCAGGCCCTGACGCAGGACCCCGGGATATTGGTGCTGGACGAGCCCGCCAACCATCTGGACCTGGTGTACCAGAGACAGGTGTTCGGGATGATTTCCCAATGGATGCGGGAGCCCGGCCGCGCCGTCATCTCGGTGGTGCACGATCTGAGCCTCGCCCGGGCGTTCGGCACGCACGCGCTACTGATGGACGGAGGCGTCTGCGCCGCGCAGGGGCCGGTGGGCGAGGCCCTCGCGGCCGCGAACCTGAACGCGGTCTATCACATGGACGTCGGCCGCTGGATGCGGGATATGCTCTCCCTGTGGGGCGAACCCGAAGCGCTGCCAGTGGCAGAGCAAGCGAGGGTGGAGCCCAATGAGCAAGGGAATACCGCGACCGATAGGGAGCGGGACGACCATTGCGGATTGAGGGAACAAGCCTGAGCACCGCCAGTGAGAGCAGTGTAAAATGAAAGGAACATTCCAATGCAGAATGTTCCTCAGGCCGTCGACAAACCCCTCCGGGGTTCGTCGACGGTTTTTCTCATGCAGGCCTGGGCGTAGCAGGCCTGCATGCAAGGTGTTCAAGCTGACGCACATGTCGTCAGCTTGGACGGATTTTATTGTGTTTTCTAAGTTTTTGGGCTTCAGCGGGACGACGGAGCGTCCCGCTATGCAACTCCTGTTTGCGTTCTTGCATAATAAAAGTTGTCCCGAGACTTTGTCGACACTCTGAGGAACATTCCAATGCGAATGTTCCTTCAGGTGTTCAAACTCCGGGATTGCCGAGGGGCCGCGGCCCCTTGACTTTTCATCCGGCCCCGGCGGCGTGTACGCCGGAACGGATGAAAGCCGCAGGCTTTCTTACCTTTCAGGAACCGCCGGCCGCACCGAAGGTGCAGGCGGTTCCTGCCAAAGTCAAAAAAGTGCCGTCAGGCACTTTTTTGACTCTTTATGCGGGGTTGAACATATCCTTGCTGACGCCGCAAACGGGGCATACCCAATCGTCGGGGATGTCTTCGAAAGCAGTGCCGGGGGCGATACCGCCGTCCGGGTCGCCTACGGCGGGATCATACTCATAGCCACAAACGGAACAGACGTACATAACATACCTCCTTTATTCTGCCGCCGGCAAACCCCGGCGATTTTTCACGGGCCCTCAAAGGGGGTTACGCCTTTTGCGGCGCGGCGTTAGCAGTGCTCTTGCTCGCAAGATACCCGTTGATCTCCTGGACGAGCTCGTCCGCGTCGATGCCGTGCACGGCGCACGCCTGCCCGAGATCCTCGCCGTTGGCCATGATGCAGCCCAGGCAGTGCATGCCCGCCGCCATCAGAACGTTTGCGATGCCGCGGTCGATCGAGATGATGTCCGCAATGGTCATGTCCTTGTTGACTTGCATGAAAAATCCCTCCATTGAATCATTAAGATTTCAGTTCAAACTTGTTGCCGCAGCGCGTGCAGGTGACGCGCACCTTTCCCTTGCCGCGCGGGACGCGCAGACGCTGCGCGCACTGGGGGCAGACAAAGTACTTGTACTTGCGGCGTTCGGCGAAGGTGGGGTTGCTGCGCGCGGGGCGCGCCCGTCTCGTGCCCGTCCTCAGGTTGTTCCAGCCGGCGCGCACCTTGTTCCACCACGCGAGGAACCGCGCGTTCTCGGCGGAGCGCCGCTGAAAATCCCGCGAGAACATCCGCACCAGAACCGTGACGAACAAGGCGAGCGAAATCAGCATCAGCACCGTGCTCGCCGCGCCCTGCCTGAAGAGCATCGAAAGAAACAAAAACACCGCGCCGACAACGCTCAGCGCCTGGTTCAGGCTGTCATTGCCGTAACGTCCCTGAAACATGTTGCACTCTCCTTATAATACCACAGGATGCCCGCTTTTAACGCGGTGGAAGAAATTTCATCCCGTATTCCTGCGCGGTATGGCGCAAAGCCGGTTTTTACCGCTCTTTGCGCAGCAGCAGCATGGCACAAAGCGGGGGAAGGGCAACCTGCAGCGTTTCGCCGCAGAGCACGCCCCTGCCCGAAAGCGCGTCGCGCCAGCGGCCCGCAACGCTTACAAAAACGTCGGCGTCGGGCCCCTCGGGCAGCATGCCCGCCGAAAACGCGGCGCTTTGCGCCGCCCGCGACCGGTTGCATAAGAGCAGCGCGGCGCTTTCCGGCGCGGTTTCCCCGAAAGCGTCCCGGCCACCCGCCGTATAACGCAGCGCCGCGAACACGTCGGGGGAAAGCGCCCCCATCCGGCAGAAGCCCGCGCGCAGGGCGGGGCTCTCGCCGCGCGCCGCGGTCAGCGCCCGGTAGGAGGAAAGAAGCCCCGCATCCTCCCGGCCCCAGGGATACCCCGCCCGGTTGAACGGGTCCGCCATGCCGCACATGCCCGCCTCGTCCCCGTAGTAGATGGACGGCACGCCGGGCAGCGCCATCTGGATCGCCGCGGCGATCAGGAGCCGGGCCCGGCCCAGCGCGAACGCCTCGGGGGAAAGCGTAAAGGCCGCCTGCGCCTCGCGGGTGAGCGCGTCGCGGTCGGGCGCGCCGCCCAAAACTGTCAGCGCCCGCACCGTATCGTGCGAGGAAAGCAGGTTCAGCGCCGCGTAATAAAAGGGCTTGGGGTAATGCTCCCGCAGCGTCTGGAGGCGGTGGTTCAAAAGCCCCGCGTCGCCGCGCATCAGCAAAAAATCCGCGACCGCCGCGCGGAAGGGGTAGTTCATCACGCAGTCCAGCGAGCGGCCCCCCGCATATTCCCGCTGCACCCCGTAGGCGATCTTGTTGGAAGCGTCCTCCCAGACCTCGCCCAGCAGCACGCCCTCGGGGTCGAGCCCCTTGAGCGCCGTGCGCAGCGCCTTGATAAAGCCCTCGGGCAGTTCGTCCGCAACGTCGAGCCGCCAGCTCGTGACGCCGAGGCCCGCCCATTTCTCCAGCACGCCGCCCTTGCCCATGATGAACGCCGCGTAGTCGGGGTCGTTCTCATCGACCTCGGGCAGTTCCGGGAACCCCCACCAGCAGCGGTACCCGTGCGGGTAGGAGGGCCGAAAATCGTACCACTTGCGAAAAGGGGACCCTTCGTCGTGATACGCGCCCGGTTCCGGGTAACGGCCGTATTTGTTGAAGTAGACGCTGTCGGCCCCCGTGTGCGAGAACACGCCGTCCAGCATCACGCGCATGCCCTCGGCCGCCGCGGCCTCGCACAGCGCCGCGAGCGCCCCGTCCCCGCCCAGAATGGGGTCCGCCCGTTTGTAATCCGCCGTGTCGTACCGGTGATTGGAGGCGCTCTCGAATACCGGGTTCAGGTACAGCGTCGTCACGTGCAGGGATTTGAGGTAGGGGAGCGCCTGCCGGATGCCGTCGAGGTCGCCCAGGAAAAAATCGTTGGGCATGTACGTATCCTGGCCCGGCGCGGGCAGGTAGGCGGGCTGGGCGTACCAATCCGGCTGTATGCGGAGCGTGCGGCCCAGCGCCTTATGGTACGCTGCGCCGGGTTGCTCCGCGGAGGGCGCGGCGCTTCGGCGGAACCGGTCAGGGAATATCTGGTATACGATCCCTTCGCGGAACGCGCGGGGCGTCATAAACGCGGGATCGTACACGGTGATCTGGTAGCCGGGCGGCTCGTGCGCCATGAGCGCGCCTTCGCCGCTTTCGCCGCCGTAATAAAGCGTCTTTCCTTCCGGCGGCGTCACGAGGAAGTAGTACCAGAGAAGCCCCGGCTCCTCCGGCGTCTGCGCCTCCGCTTCGAAAAGCACGCCGTCTTCGGCGGCCTCCCCCCGCATCCGTATCTGTTGTTCCCGGCCGTCGCGCCACAGTCTGAGCGAAACCGCGGCGTCGGCGCAGCGGGCGCTGAGGAGCAGGCGAAGCGTTACGGCCGAGCCCGCGGGGACCGCCCCCTGCGGGGAACGGTAGCGGAGCAGGCGGGAATGGTGCAGGGCGTACGTCGGCATGAAGCTCTCCTCTTGGTTTTCAATACTATTGTACGCATGCCCGCGGCCGTTCTCAAGGGCAGGGGCGCAGATGTTTCCACATTGTCACAGTTATTCCACAACGGCGGGCGCTATACGCGCGGGCGGCCCCATATTTCGGCGCCGGGCGCCCGGCCTCCCCCGCCGTGCGGGCGCTTTATACGCGCAGGCGCTTTAATATTTCGTCCTTGACCTCGCGCTTGCGCTCTATAAGGAACAGGATCAGCCCCAAAGCGAACGCGGGGATCGCCGCGAACCAGGACCACTGCAATTGCACCCGCATGCTGTTATAGAGATCCAGCAGCGCCTCGAGCCCCAGCATCGCGAGGCCCGCCGCCATGACGGCGATCCCGTACCGCTGCCAGCCGTACACATGCCTGCTGCGCCAGAACAGCACCACGATGAGCGCCAGGACGCCGTATAAAAGCACCTGCGGCATCGCCAGCCGCGCGTACCAGTCCCGTCCGCCCGTCTGCGTGTTGATGATGTACAGGAACAGCAGCAGCGCGGATACGTCCAGCGTCACGATCACCACCGGATGCAGCGACGAAAACAGCATGGGGAAAAGTGCCAGCACCCAAAACAGCGCGAGGCTCGCCGCCACGTAGACCGACCACGTAAAGGAGTCCTGGTACACGAGGTTCGCCATCACGCAGATCACGCACGCGAGCATCAGCAGGACGGATGCGATGATCGCCGTATAGCGCTGCTCCACCGCCGCGTGGGCGCGCGCGATGTGGTCGTTGTAGGGCTTGGGCAGCAGGGGATCGAAAGGCTCCCTGGGGTTTACCGCCTCCACGCCGCACAGCGGGCAGGCTTTCTGGCTTTTTTCCAGCTCCACGCCGCAGTTTACGCAGTAGGACATTTTCCTTTTCTCCTTTTCCCTTGCATGGTAATGAATAAAGAGGTCCCGCTTTGCTTTTCCTGATTAAAAGAAATCCCGCGGGGATTTCCACCGCAATGGTTCATTCTTCATTGTTCGTTTCCATTTAGTGTTGGTTGCTTTCCACCAGCACATGCAGGCCCTTTTGCACCAGCGCGCGGAAGAACGTGCGCTCCACGTAGGGCTCGGCGATGGTGCGGGTGAAGGTGATGGCGAGCGTATCGCGGTAGCTTACCACGCCGCATTCGACGCTGTTGCGCTTGGCGGTGCACAGAACGAACAGGAGTTTCCCGACGTACGGGGCCATTTCCTCGGGCAGCTCCACCGCGCCGATGTTCGAGATAACGGAGGAAAACAGCTTTTCCCCGGTCAGCTCGTACCCGAGGCGGATGCTGAGCTTTTTGAGGAACAGCGGCACCACGCGCAGGGCGACGTTGCGTTCGTCGCCCACGTTCTTGGAGATGCGCGCGTTCATGTTTTTTTCCGTGAACATGTAGTGAAAATAGTGGTGCACCTGCCCGAGCGTTTCCTCAAAGGTGAAATCCCCGTAGTTGGGGTCGATGCCGGGATTGAGGTACTGCGAAAAATTGCGCAGCGTCTGTGTGGGATAATATTTTCTGAGGTTGACCGGCACGCTGATCTTTACGGGGCGGAGCCTGCGCGGCCGCTCGGCGCGCTGCATGCTGTAGAGCACGAAGATCAGCGTCGCCGTCAGGTACTCGGTAACGGATACGCCGGCGGCGCGCGAAAGCTGGCGCACCGCCTGCACGCTCAATGTGCCCGTGGTGACGACGCGCGTGCCGGGCAAAAGCCGCGTGCCCGTCGGATGGTACGCCGCGGGCTCCCTCCTGCTCGGATGCGCGCCCATGCGGGAGAACCGGGCAAACCCGTCCTCCGTTTCTTCGGGGTGGGGCGGCCCGTCAAGGTCCAGCACGCCCTTTTCGGCCGGGACTCGTACGCCCAGTTCTTTGACGTACGCGGCGAGCAGCGTCTTAAAAAACGTCATGGCCCCGCCGCCGTCGCAGACGACGTGCGCGAACTCGCACGATATCCGGCGGCGGTACGCCTTTACGCGGAACGGCAGTTCTCCCTTCGCGAGCGGCGGGCAAGGGGAGAACGTATCCTCCTCCACCGGCGCGCGCGCGTTCGTCTGCTCAAGATAGTACCAGAACACGCCCCGCCTGAGCCGTACGAAGAACCCCGGGAACCGCGGGGCCATCCTGCCCAGCGCGCGCTGCAAAGCAGCCTGATCCACTTCGGCCGTCATCTCCGCCGTATAGCGGAACATCGGCGTAAAGCCTCTGTTCGCGATGACAGGATAGATGTTCGCCGCGTTGTCCAGCGGGTACCAGGCGCGCTTTTGCAAGAAACATCCTTTCTTTGGCCGGCAATCGTTCGTCCGGTCGCGCGAAGATTTTTTAATGATCTGCAGAATAATCGGCGAATTGCCGCGGATTATTTTTTTCGCCCAGACGGGCAAGCATAAATTCGGCGATGCCCTTCATGGCCTCGCGGCTCTCGGGGAGATCGAGCACCTGGAACACATGCCACATGCCGGCCCATTCGTCCAGCCGGACTTCTACGCCGTCCCGCCGCATGGCGTCGCGGAGCCTCTGCGCTTCGCCCAGCAGCAGCTCGTGCGTGCCCACGTGGACCAGTGTGGGCGGGAAGCCCGTAAAATCCGCGAACACGGGCGAGATCAGCGGGTCCTTCAGATAGCGGCCGTACGCGTAGTACATCACGGCGCGCAGGAGCTTTTTGCGCTCCAGCAGCGGGTCCGCCGCCTCGTTTTGCCCATAGCTCGCGTCCGAAAGCGTCAGGTCCACCCAGGGCGAGAGCGCCACGATCCCCGCGGGCTGCGGCAGGCCTTCCCCCCTCGCCTTGAGCGCCGCCGCAAGCTCCAGCCCGCCGCCCGCCGATTCCCCCGCGAATACGATGCGGCCGGGGTCGGTCGGCAGCGAAAGCGCGTAGCGGTACATCGCCATCGCGTCCTCCAGCGCCGCGGGAAAGGGGTGCTCGGGGGCGAGCCGGTACTCGAACGAGAGCACGTTGCGCCCCGTCGCCTGCGCGAAATCCACCGCCAGCGGCCGCGTGCTCACGATACTGCCCGCCATGTACGCCCCGCCGTGGAAGTAGAGGATCAGCTCGTCCTCCGGCGCGCCCAGCGGGTGGAACCACTCGGCGGGCACCCCTTGTACGCAGTCGCCCGCCACCACCATGTTTTCGGGCAGCTTGCGCGTATCGGACATCGCTAAGAAATCCTGCCCCGTACGCTCGGCCTCCAGGCTCAGGTTGTTGAGCAGCGGCCGGAAACCGCGTATCGCCGCCTGCAATATGCTGCTGACCCTGCTTGGCATCGCGGCTCCTTCCTGCTGAATAAAATCGTAAAAAGGTTCCGCGGAAAATCAGCTTTGCGCGAGGAACGCATTGATAAACGGGTCCAGCGCGCCGTCCATCACCGCCTGGATGTTGCCGTTCTCCACGCCCGTGCGGTGGTCCTTCACCAGCGTGTAGGGCTGGAACACGTAGGAGCGGATCTGGCTGCCCCACTCGATCTTTTTCATATCGCCCTTGATTTCCGCCATCTGCTCCATGCGCTCGCGCTCCTGCAGCTCCAAAAGCTTGCCCCTGAGCATGCGCATGGCCGTTTCCTTGTTCTGAAGCTGGCTGCGCTCGTTCTGGCACTGCACCACGATCCCCGTCGGCAGGTGCGTGATGCGGATGGCCGAGGACGTCTTGTTGACGTGCTGGCCGCCCGCCCCGCTGGAGCGGTAGGTGTCCACCCGAAGGTCGTCCGGGTCGATCTCGACGCTCTTGTCGTCGTCGTCGAAGATCGGCGTCACGTCCAGCGACGCGAACGACGTGTGCCTGCGGCCCGATGCGTCGAACGGCGAAATGCGCACCAGCCGGTGCACTCCCTTCTCCGCCTTGAGGTACCCGTAGGCGCTGTCCCCCGCGACCTCGAACGTAACGGATTTGATGCCCGCCTCGTCGCCGTCCAACAGGTCCAGCTCCCGCACCGCCCAGCCGCGCTCGGCGCAGTAGCGCGTATACATGCGGTAGAGCATCTGCACCCAGTCCTGCGCCTCGGTGCCGCCCGCGCCCGCGTGCAGGCTCAGCACGGCGTTGCAGGAATCGTATTCGCCCTTGAGGAGCGTGGAAAGCCTAAGCTCCTCCACCCTGCGCCGGAACTCCTCGTACTCTCGCGCGAGCTCCTCCTCGAGAGAGGGGTCCTCGCCCTCCTCCAGCATCTCCACCAGCGTGGAAAGATCCGCCGCCGTTGAAGCCAGCTTTTCATATTTGCCGATTTTCGCCTGCACCGTCTTGATGCGCTGGTTGATCTTGTTGGCGTTCTCCACGTCGTCCCAGAATCCCGGGGCGCCCATCGTCTCCTCCAGCTTTTGCCGTTCCCCCTTCAGCCCCGCGAGGTCAAAGGGATTCACCTGCCTCTTTGAGCGTCTGAACCGATGCGGCAAGCTGCTGCTTGTATTCGTCCAGCTGAATCAAAGTACTCACACCCTTCAAATGTATAAGATACGGTACTTTTCTTTCACAAGAAAGAAAAGTACCAAAAGAAAGCGTGACCATTTTTATGAGAAGAAATTCCGTCAGGAATTTCCACCGCAATTGTTCATTGCGCGTCGTAAAAACGGCAAAGCCGTTTTTACGACGCGGTTTTTCCGCAGCAATTCTTATACTTCTTCCCGCTCCCGCAGGGGCAGGGGTCGTTGCGGCCCACGGTCTTGCCCTTCTTCACGGGTTTGTTGCCCTCGGGGTTGGCCGCCTCGATGGGCACGGCGAGCTGCTCGCGCTGGGCCACCCTGGGCTGGAGCTGCGCGCCGAGCAGGAAGCGGATGGTCTCCTGCCGGATCTCGGCGATCATGGCGTCGAACATGTCGAAGCCCTCCTGCGTGTACGCGGCCACGGGCTCCTTCTGCCCGTATGCCCGCAGCCCGATGCCCTGCCGGAGCTGATCCATGGCGTCGATATGGTCCATCCAGTGGCTGTCCACCGAGCGCAGCAGCGCCACACGCTCCACCTCGCGCATATCCACGCCCGCCGCGGTGATCTCCGCCTCCTTCTTGCCGTAGAGGTCGTCGATAAACGCGAACAGGCGCTCCTGCACCGCCTTGAGGTTGAGATTTTCCGCCTCCTCGGACGTAAACAGCGCCCTGCGCGGCACATGGCAGAGGTCGCAGATCTCGTTCGCGAGCCCGTTCAGGTTCCATTCCTCGGGGTACTCGTTGGCGGGGCAGTAGGTGGCGGTATATCCCTCGATCACGCCGCGCAACATGTCGATGAGGGAATCGTGGATGTCCTCGCCCATCAGCACCCGGCGGCGCTGGCCGTAGATGATCTCGCGCTGCTTATTCATGACGTCGTCGAACTGCAGCACGTTCTTGCGGATCTCGAAGTTGTGCATCTCGACGCGCTTCTGCGCCGACTCGATCTGCTTGGTGATCATGCCCATCTCGATGGGCACGTCGTCCTCGGGGGATACCTTTTCGAGCATCCCCTTGACGCGGTCCGCGCCGAACCGGCGCATCAGGTCATCCTCCAGGGAGACGTAGAAGCGCGTGCTGCCCGGGTCGCCCTGGCGGCCGCTGCGGCCGCGGAGCTGGTTGTCGATGCGGCGGCTCTCATGCCGCTCGGTGCCGATGATGTGCAGGCCCCCCAGCGCCACCACCTTCTCATGCTCGGCGTCGGTCTCCTGTTTAAACTTCTTATATAGCTCCCCGTACATGTCGCGCGCGGAGAGGATCTCCGGGTCGTCCGTTTCGGCGTGGCCGGTCGCCTCGTCGATGAGCCATTCCTCCATGCCGTCGCGCTTCATCTGCTCGCGCGCCGTGAAATCGGGGTTGCCTCCCAGCAGGATGTCGGTGCCGCGGCCCGCCATGTTGGTGGCGATGGTCACGTGGTTGAGCTTGCCCGCCTGCGCCACGATCTCGGCTTCCTTGGCGTGGAACTTGGCGTTCAATACCACGTGCGGGATGCCTCGCTTCTGCAATAGCCCGCTCAGGTACTCGCTGCGCTCCACCGAAATGGTGCCCACGAGGATGGGCTGGCCGGTCTTGTACATGCTCTCGATTTCCTTGACGACCGCGCGGAACTTGCCCTCCTCGGAGGTATAGACCTGGTCGTTGCTGTCCTTGCGGATCATGGGCATGTTGGTGGGGATCTCCACCACGTCCAGGTTGTAGATGGCCGTGAATTCGCTCTCCTCGGTCTTCGCGGTGCCCGTCATGCCCGCCAGCTTCTTGTACATGCGGAAGTAGTTCTGGAACGTGATGGTGGCGAGCGTCTGGTTCTCGCGCTCCACCTTGACGCCCTCCTTCGCCTCCAGCGCCTGGTGGAGGCCCTCGCTGTAGCGCCGGCCCAGCATCAGGCGGCCCGTGAATTCGTCAACGATGATGACCTGGCCGTCCTGCACCACATAGTCCACGTCGCGCTGGAAAATGGCGTGCGCCTTGAGCGCCTGGATGATGTGGTGGTTGATCTCGGTATTGGCCGGGTCCGCCAGGCTCTCCAGGTTAAAGAACGCCTCCGCCTTGGTGATGCCCTGCTGGGTGAGCTGCACGGTCTTCTGCTTGATATCCACCATGTAGTCCCCGCCCTCGGGCTGGTCCTCGAGCATCATCTCGGTGCGGGTCTTGTGCTCGATATCGGGGCCGCGCTCCAGTTTGAGCACGAAGCGGTCGGCCCGCGCGTACAGATCGGTCGTCTTCTCGCCGTGGCCCGAAATGATGAGCGGCGTGCGCGCCTCGTCGATGAGGATGCTGTCCACCTCGTCCACGATGGCGTAGCTGAGCTCCCGCTGCACCATCTGCTCGCGGTAGACCACCATGTTGTCCCTGAGGTAATCGAACCCCAGCTCGTTGTTGGTGCCGTAGGTGATGTCGCACTCGTAGGCGGCGCGGCGCTCGTCGTTGTCCATCTCGTGCACCACGACGCCGACGGTAAGCCCCAGGAAGCGGTGGATCTTGCCCATCCACTGCGCGTCGCGCTTGGCGAGGTAATCGTTCACGGTCACGATATGCACGCCCTCGCCCCGAAGCGCGTTGAGGTAGGCGGGGAGCGTGGCGACCAGCGTCTTTCCTTCGCCCGTCTTCATCTCGGCGATACGGCCCTGGTGCAGCACGATGCCGCCGAGAAGCTGCACGTCGAAATGCCGCATGCCCACGGTGCGCACCGCGGCCTCGCGCACGACGGCGAACGCTTCGGGCAGGAGATCGTCCAGCGTCTCACCCTTACTTAGCCTTTCCCTGAATTCCGGCGTCTTCGCCCGCAGCTCGGCGTCGGTAAGCTTCTGCATGTCCGGCTCCAGGGCGTTGATCTTCGCCACGACGGGACGCAGCTTCTTCAGCTTGGATTCGGGCGAAATCCCCAGCAGCGTATCAAAGAATCCCATATTGTTCACAGCGGCGTACAGCCGCCCCTCCCGCTAACGTAATTACATTCCATTATATCATGCCGCGTCCGGCCTGTACAACGCCGGCGCTTCCGCAGAACTTGAACTTTACTTGAACTTTTGAAGGCCGCGGATAAACCCTTTCGGGGTTTATCCGCGGCTTCAGTCTGTCAAAGAACCCCGTCACCGGTTAAGCGGTGGCGGGGTTTCTCATGGAAAAGATGCAAATTGAGCGAGATAATACGGAAGGAAGGCGATTCAGATAAACGGATAGAGCATCCGC
>Ga0255336_101238_pt1 | contig 20850 bp, 21 predicted proteins | sample MeOH1_35cm_T3_17_FD_189102 | JGI IMG/M metagenome (GOLD analysis project Ga0255336, IMG submission 189102) | Sandy soil microbial communities from University of British Columbia, Vancouver, Canada - MeOH1_35cm_T3_179 | ecosystem: Engineered > Artificial ecosystem > Sand microcosm > Unclassified ...
TTGCGCTGCGCCTGTGCCGCCGCCAACGCCGACTGCGCTTGTTCCAGCGTCGCGCGGGTGGTTTCCTCCCGCACCCTGGACTTGCGCAGCGCATCGGCCGAGATCGCGCCGGCCGGCGCCAGTTGCGCGTTCTGATTCACGTCGTGCTGCGCATCCCGCCAAGCCTCCTGGGCGGCCTGCACGCCGGCGCGTGCCTGTGCGATGGCCGCGTCGATGTCGGAGGCGTCGATGCGCAACAGCAGGTCGCCGCGCCTGACCGCCTGGCCCTCGCGAACATCGAGTTGGCGAATGAATCCGGTCACGCGCGAAGCCACGTCGATGCGTCCATCAGAGACGACGTTGCCAGTCACATCGTTGGTAACAGGCAATCGTGCCTGCCGTACCACGGCAACTTCTGCAGCGACTGGCGTGGATGCGGATCGAGGCGAGCTTGAGCCATCCGTGCAGGCAGCGAGCAGAAATACGCATATGGACAGCACAGCCGCCATGCACGCCTGCGTGCCCCTGCCTGTGATCTGCGTGTCAGCCTCCCAGACCGACGGTACGGGTCTATGGAGGCCGAGCGCATAGGTAGTCAAGCGATTCATGAGTGTCTCGAAGGTCTTGGTTATGTCAGATTCTAAACAAGTTCGTACGATCGAACTATATTTTATAGAATAATTTAGTCAAGTGCAGAATTAGCGGATGACCTCCGTGCTTGCTCGAAGCTTTCTTGATCGGAACGTGTGCAAGCCTTCCGTATCGTGTTGCAAAAAGCGTTTTGCTCACCGCCTCGCCTCAACTGATAGCAGGCCCGCGTGTGCGCCCAATCTCCCAAGATACCCCGCCACCGCGCACTGTGGCCGCGAGCTGCTGGCACAGCCGCTGCTCGATCACTGGCTTCCACGGCACCAGGCTGAACCCCATGCCGTCATCGAGCATCGCGTAGCGCCCGCTCGCCAGCATGACCGAGCGCCGGTAGATGCCTGCCACGCGCTGCCCGTCTATCGTGGGGCGGTGCTCCAGCCCGGTTTCAGCGGCAATGTCCTTGGCGACCTGCATCAGTTCCCGGTTACGCAACGTCCCCAGCAGGTTTCTGGCGAGGATCACGCGATGCCCGTGCCGCTGGGCCAGCCCCTGTTCGGTTAGGAAATCGGCACGCTGCTGCAGCGCGTCCTTGACCTCACTACCAAAGCCCAGGTTGCTCAGCCCCTTGCCGCCGTCGATCAACTGCTGATCCAGCCAGGTAGCGCCGATCACGCGGGCCTGTCGCTCAATGGGAAGGTGAGATTTCAGCTCTACCACTACACCGCCCCTGAGCCGCTGCGCGTCGTACTGGCGTCCCCGTTCTGTCAAGTCGCCGGGCACGCGCCAGACGCCTTCGGCCTCGCGCTCCACGATGCCAGCACGGCGCAGTGCTTCGAGTCGGCGCACATGCGCCGCCACCACCTCGCGTGGGTCACGGTCGGGTGTAGCCTGACCTTGGGCGAGAGCCAAGTGATGATCGGTGCGGTACACACCATCAATGGCCAGCGCGGAGATGTTGCGGTCCGCAGCGCGGACGTCGGCAGCGCCTTTCACCTCTACCACGGCGCCGCTCGGATACTGCTCCAGCTCCGAGCGCGGCGGCAGAGCTACGTAGTACGCCTTGCCATCCGTGCCATCGACGATTAGATAACCCTTGTCATGCAGCTCGTCGGCCAGTCCCTTGCCGACGACGCGACCGACGGTTGCCCGACCGTCTTCGCCGGACTGGAACACGGCCAGTTCGCGTTGGCGGCCACTCATGGCGCGCTGCGTGGTGCGGATGATGTCGCCTCGCTCGCCCATGGCTCTCAGGGTCGGTTCGGCGTCTGCGTCGATGGCCCATGTGCCATGTTGTTGCTCAGTCGCCACGCCCATGCTCTGCAAGCGCTGCAGGCGGCCGATCAGCATTTGACGCTGGCGTTGCAGCTGGGGTGCAGCCAGCGTCTCCGGCCCCACAAGACCGTCCTCAGCCAAGCGTTGTAAAGTGCGGTCCAACCCCGTCCACCGCTCCTGGTCGATTTCGCGCTGCATGGCACGCTGGATCTCCAGCTCAGTGCGTGGTCCCAGCCATTCGGTTGCCAGCTCAGCGGCCCGGTGACGCATTCCCTCGGCGATATAGTCGCGGGAAATGATAAGGTCTTTGCCGGTGTCGTCCTTGCCGCGCAGGACGACGTGCGTGTGCGGGTTGTCGGTGTTCCAGTGATCCACCGCCACCCAGTCCAGCCGCGTGCCCAGGTCAGCCTCCATGCGTGCCATCAGGTGCCGGGTATAGGTGCGCAAATCATTGAGCTGTTCGGCGTCTTCCGGCGAGACAATGAAGCGGAACTGGTGCCGATCCTCGCGCCCACGTTCCTCAAACGCCTTGGTGTCCGCCGCATCAGTTATCGGACCGTAGGCATGGCCCGGCCCGCCTTGGCGATCCACCCCTTCGCGCTCGATGTAGCGCAGGTGCGCGGCGGTCGAACGCGGCCCGGCCTTGGACAGATTGACGAGCCGCGCCTTGATCGTTACACGTCGGGCGTTGGGCGTGAGCGAGGCCCCGGCGAAGCGGGCAGCGACGTGGCCACGGCCCAGCCGGGAACCAGGCCGATGGCCGACTTGGCCGACCGCCTTGCCGAGCTTGGTACCTGCCTTGTTGGTCTGTCGCAGCACCTTGTTGATAAAGGCGTCGTCGCGCTGTTTTGGCGTGCCCTGGCGTACCCGGAAGCGTTCGTCGTCGTGCTCGCTCATGGTGCGCCTTCATCCAAGACCAGCGCAGCCGGGCGGGCGAAGCACGCGCCTTCGCCAATGCCGATGCGGCATTGCGCTCTCTCGCGGCACGCAGCTGCTCCCAGGCGCGTGCCGCGCCACCCCCATGTGCAGACAGGGTTTTCAAGCGGCTGGGTGCCGCGACCTTTTATCTTGCCTTCCGCCTTTGCCTGTCGCTCTCGCTCCAGGCCTCGGCGGCCCGGCGGCGCTGCGCTGCTCGCAGCCAACCCGCCGGGGAACGTGACCACGGCCATCGGCCGAGCACGTTCAAGGCAAGATGCCTGCACATGGGAAAGCAGCCCCGAATGTCGGGCGTCGTGCGATGCGAATGCATCCGCACGGCTCGCGCGACGACACGGCGATGGATAGCGGAAGAACACGCCGGATGGCACGACGAAGCGCAGCGAATCGGTTTCCATCATCGGCGTGTCTCCAGCCAGACCGGATGCGCAACACCGATCACGGTGGACGCGTTGACCGGGCCGAAATACCGGCTGTCGAACGACGCCGGATTCGTCACACTCAACAGGAACAGCTCACCGGATTCAAGACGGCGGCACTGCTGCCACGAAGGCAGCGACCGCCCCAGCCGGTCGGCTCGCAGCACGGCGGCCGTAGGCACGCCGTCGATGCGGACAATGCCGCTGGCGATGCACACCTCCTGCGGCGCCACCGCGCCCACGCGCTTGAGCAACGGAACGCGCATCGGCAGATAGCCGCGCTGCGCAGCGAGCGCGGCGGCTTCTGTCGGCAGCGGAGCCAGCACGATGCTGTTCACGGGCAACGGGCGTGACAGCGAGTTGGCGCGACGGTCGAGCGGATCGATGCGATACCAGCCGACCGCCACGCTGTCGGACGGGTTGTAGATCAGGCGCGGCAGCGGCTGCACGAAAGCAGCCCACGCCAGCGCAGCGAAGCCGCAGGCGGATAGGCCAGCCAACACGATGCGAGCGCGCAGGCGCGAGCGAGAGCGCGGCGCGTCGGTACGCGTGGCAGTGAAATGGGCCGTCATGGCAGTGCCCTCCCTGCCAGCCAGGCGGCGTGCCGCTCGGCGGTGTATTCGGGCAGCGGTAGGCGTGCCGCCAGACGGTTGCCTAGCGTGCGCCAGTACGCAGGCGACACGTCGATGGTGGCAATGCCCAGTGCCTCGATAGCGTCGATGCGTTCCAGCACGGCGCGCACTGCGAGTTCGCCCTCGGCGTGCAGCAGCAGGTGCGCGCCGGGCCGCACGCCGGGGATGCGCTGCGCTGCGTCCAGCGGTGTGCAAGCCTGCATCACCATGAGCTGCCAACGGATCGTTCCATAGTCGTTGGCCTGCCAACGAATGCGACAAAACATGGCGCCCGGCAGGAACACCGCGCAGCGCCGCCAGCCGTCGAGCTGGAGTGTGCGCGCGGGTTCGCCAAAGCGCAGATAGAGCTTGAAGCGCTGCTCGACGTAGGCCAGCGATACGTGGGTCGGCGCTGCGGTGCCAACCCGGCCGGCGAGCGCCGCGAGCGATGGCGCAACGGTGGGCTGCTTGGTAGCTTCTGCCGCCAAAGCGTGAGCATTCATGGTGAATTCTCCGTGGATACGTCCGGGAACTCGCGCTCCAGCAGCGCGCGCAGCAGTTCAGTCACTGTCACGCCTTGCGTGAAAGCCGAAACTTTGATGCGCGCGCGCATCGCGGGCGTGATGTCGAGGGTCAGGCGCGCGGTGTAGAGGTCGCCTTTCTGCAGGGCATCGGCTTCGCCCTGGCGAACCCATGCTTCAGCGTGCGGGTTCGCCGGCGGACGCGTACCGATGCCGACGCGGCGCTTGCCGCGCGCAGATCGTTCTGCGGTCATGTCGGCCACCGCAGTAGTTCGTCGACCAGCGCCGCGATCTCGCGCGTGGCGGCGCTGTCGGGCGCCGTCTCGCGGGCGAGCCGCCCGGCGGCCACACTGTCGGCGAAGACGATTCGCTGATGCACCTCCGAACGCAGCGCGGGCAGCGGCTGGTCGGCCAGCGCCTGGCGCGCCTCGCGGCCGATGATGGTCGTACTGACGCGCCGGTTGATGGCGAAGGCTGCGCGCAGCGCTGGCCGAAATACCTGCGCCTCGCGGATCAGCGCCACCATCTCGGCAGATGCCCACAAGTCGTAGGGACTGGGCTGCACGGGGATTAGCACGCGCTCGGCCGCCAGCAGCGCGGAGCGTGCCAGGGCCGCGATGCGCGGCGGGCCGTCGATGACGACGTGATCGGCCCTGCGTGCCAGCTCGGGCGCTTCCTGGTGCAGCGTCTCGCGTGCGAGGCCCACGGCGCTGAACAAGCGCGGCAAACCCTGTTGAGCGCGCCGCTGGGTCCAGTCCAGCGCCGAGCCTTGTGGGTCAGCATCGAGCAGAACGACTTGCTGGCCGCGCATGGCCAGCTCGCCGGCAATGTGGGTGGCCAACGTGGTTTTGCCCACGCCGCCTTTTTGATTCAGCAAAGCGATGATCATGACGCGACCCTCCTTGCTGGAAAGCCGGGTTTTCTTCGCAGTGCGAAACGTTGCGAGTCGTGCCGTTTTGCAGTTTTCCACCGAAACCGCGCGCTGTTTTTATTAGTTAAAGAATTTAAGTTAGGGAAGTTAGAGGGGCCGGAAACCCGCGCCGTTATTGGGTTTGCAGCGGTTTTGCACGCCTGATAGCACGATAGGGACACGCCCGATAGCACGATACCCGCCACGCCTGATAGCACGAGGCCATTCACAGGTTCTCCCCGAGTTATCCCCGTGCCGTCCGCAGCACGGGCCGGAAGGTCAGTAGCTCGGCCCCGTCGTCCGGCATCCGCTCGATACCCAGGACGTAACCCGGCATCGACTGCCGCGCCACCAGCGCGCGCAGATCGCAGGCGAAGTCGTAGGGCTTCGCCGTGCTGCCCGACTTGCGGTGCAGGTACTTGAAGTCGAACTGCCAGCCGCCCGGCTGCTTGCCGCCGTGCTTGCGCACCAGGCGGTACAGCCAGCGTTCGATCCCGCCCTTCAGCTTGAAATAGGCCGGGTCGATGGTCAGCACCAGCGCCGCGTCCAGCACGCCCGCGTAAAACCAGTCCGGCAGGATCAGCTCGATGCCCAGCGGCGTGCCGCGAGCATCGGCCAGTTCCTTCCATTCGTTGATCCACGAGAAACGGTGCAGGCGCCTCCCAGTCGTCTCGCGGATGGAAGTGGCCACCGTGGTCGATTGCAAGCGATCCAAGGCAGCTTTGAGGCGTTGGTAATCGCGCAGTGACGTACCGCGCCCGATGAAGCGCAGAATCTCGTAGGGCGTGGCACGCATGAGGCGCGACGGGCGAATGCCCGCGTCGCGCGCTTCCACGATCTGGCTGGCGGCCCAGATCAGGATGTCGGCATCCCAGATCGTGGCGATGCCGTGTTCCTGCGTTCCCTCCACCCGGATCGTCACGCCGCCGGCGCGGAAGTCGATCGGCTGGACGCGTTTCGATTTTGCCAGCGAGAAGAACGGAAAGGCCATCAAATCCTGGCTGTCGCGCGGCGCCATGTCGCCCGGCAGCGCGCGGAACAGATCGAGCTGTTCCCGCTCCTGCACTGGTCGCTGCCCCGATGATCGGGATGGCAGCGAGGGGCTGGACATGGTGATGGCCACCGGCGAAGCACGGATCAGCGCGCACGGCTGTCGGCCGAGTGGTGATCGGCGTATTCGGGATCGGACGTAGCCTCGAAGCTGCGCTGGTCGGCCCAAACGTCGAGGTCGGCTACCGCGTACATGACGCGGCGGCCGAACTTGCGGAAACGCGGGCCGCCGCCGATCACGCGTTGTTTCTCCAGCGTGCGCGGCGACAAGCGCAAGTATTCGGCGGCCTCGTCGTTGGTCAGGTAGCGTTGAGGTTGTGCAGCAGCAGCGGGTTGCTGCTGTGTGGCGTGTGCGGCAGCAGGCCGCAAGGGAGCGGGTCGCATCGGGTAAGCCTCCATCGGTCAGGACAGTCCAGCCGCACCGCGCGGCCAGATGGAGGCAGTCTCAAGAAAGCGATGCGTCCCGTTGAGGGTCGTTCTGGAAGGAAGGCAAAACGACCCTGCTCAATTCATTGGAGTTGCACCAAGCGGCGATATCCACCGTGCATCAAGCCCCGGCCGCGCCGCACCAGACGGCGCACGCGGGAACGCAGACCGCCATCGGCATACCAGCCAGTGACCACGGCATCGGTGCCGAACAGGCCCTCGGCGACTTCGCGCAAAGACGCACCCGCCAAGGTGGCGTCGAGCGCCTGTAAGGTGTGCAGCTCCTGCAACTCAGTTGGCGCTGGCCGGGGCCGAACCACAGCAGCAGGCGTGCCTTCGCCGGCCACGGCCAGCTTGTCCAGTTCGGTCCGGAGCGTGCAATTGCGTGCGCAAGGCATGTCACACGCGCGGATGGCGTAAACGTAGGCCATGCCAGCTTCCAAGCCTTGCGCCAACGTCAGGCGCAGGCAGCTGCCGGGCCAGTGCGCGGCGAGTATCAAGCGCCGGCCATCGTGGACCAGTTGCTTTTGACCGGGAATGCGCCACAGCTCGAACGCGACGGCATCCGGAGGCGGGTCGATGTCCGGGTGAAGCTGCGCTGTGCAGGGATGGCCGGGAAGCCAGGCCGGATGCGCGTCACGCGCATCCAAGGCCGGGTCTTCCAGCATACGCAATCCCCAGGTATGGGCGGTCTCCGGCTGGCGGCGATGGTGTAGCCAGTCGCGGCGGTAATCGGGATGCCGGCGCAAATACTCCCAGGCCAGTGCCAAGTCATCCAGGTGCAGCACATAGAGATACGCGGCGGTGGGATACCAAGGCTCGGCGCTTCGATCAGCCATGAGGCAACCTCCTGTTGGGCAGGAATCGTCGCCACGGTTGGCACGCTGGAGCTACGCCATCAAAACCTCAACGCACCACTGCAAAGGGATACACTCAAGCTGTAACGAGCGGTGTCAAGACTGATTGGCTCCGAGGTCTTACGCGGATCGTCCGAATGCGACGGCTGCGCAGCCCGGAAATGGGGCACAGCACCGGACACCCTGCCGCAAGCCGCGAAAAGCATCATGACCGTTTCGGTCAGGGCGCACCGCCTTGGCGCAAGAGCGGCGATTCAGATTGACAGCGTCATAAGCTAGACCGAAAAAGACACAATGCGCCGCAACGATCCGTGTCTGGATGGCCCGCCACAGCGGGGCCATGCGGATTGATCAGTCTGGGATCGAGCCATCGATCTGCGCCAGCCGGACGTATTCCGATAACGGCCGCGATGCGCGGAAATACAGGTCGCGTTGGATGGGTTGCTGACGCGGCCCGACGATCCCCGCCAAGTCGGACAGCTTGACCATTCCCAGTTCCGGCATGCCGATGCCCAGGTCGATGAGGCTCCACGCCGTATCGCCATCGGCCGGGTCGAGCGCTGCCAGCAACCAGGTCGCATGCGCATCCGGCGTGAACAACCGCACCACGGGCCACGGGTCGATGGGCTGACCGGCGGCGCGTGCCACGCCGTTGGCGAGCAGTTGCGCGCGCTGGTCGTCGGTGGTGAGTAGCTGGGTCATGGTCACGAACCCCACGAAACCGAGAATGCACCAATCCGCTTTTCCGCGAAAGCGTGAAAGCACCGAAGCGGCTGTGTGCTTTCGTGTGCAAACACGGATGCGCAAGCCATCGAATCCGTACATGCACAGAGACGTAGAAGCGGAAACGTGGAGATCAAGAAAGGCACGGATACGGCTCTCCGTTTTTGGCGAAATCCGCAAATGCGGATTTCCGTAAAGGCACGAAGGCGGAAAGGCTCATCGTCAAATGAACACTATAGATTGTAGCTCTATAGGACGCAATCGACTGTCATCTTGGTTTTTGGGGGAAACCACTGGATGGCAGCGAAAAGCTCTTTGGCGAAGGCATTGAAGACGGTCAGGAAGGCACGCGGCCTGAGCCAGGAAGCGTTCTCCGACGTGTCCAGCCGGACCTACCTGAGTTCGCTGGAGCGCGACCTGAAAAGCCCGACGCTCAACAAGCTGGCCGAGTTGTGCGAGGTGATGGAAATCCATCCGATGACCTTGTTGGCACTCGCGTACGGTGGCGACGCCAAGGGTGTCGATCTACTTGTGGAGCGCGTGCGCCGTGAGATCGCCGAACTGAAAGATGCGTCGAATGCAGTGTGAGCAATCCGCAGCACCCATCACCCCCTGGACAATCCATCTCAGGTTTTCGGCATGATCAATCGCTACAGATCCCCGTATCCGAACTACATCCATCAGCTATTCGTCACGCCATCCAAGCACCTCTACGTGCTGAAGGATCGGCGACTGAAGTGGCAAGACAAGGCGATGGAGGTGCAGCTCGACAAGGTGGAGGAAGCGGACAATGAGCATGTTGTTCACTACATCGTGGCCGACCACACCTCCGCAGCCTTCTACGCGGAACTGAGAACCAGCAAGACGCTGATATCGCCAGTTGAATTCCTGGCGCGAGCATGGGTCAAGAAGCCTGACTTCTTCTTTCATGGTCTGCCGGAACAACTGATCGTCCCAACCGCTATATCGAACAAGTATCCGGAGATCAACGACTGGCTGAAGCAGCAGCACGTCGGTCTCGTTCCCCCGCCCAGCGGCTTCTATGCTGGCGTCCATCAGGTCAGGAACTGGGAAAAGGATGTGGCAAACACTGTCAGCTTTCACGACTACCTGGAAAAGACGCCCTGTACGTTGGACCATCTCCGCACGGGCATCGCCCGGATGCTGCAAATGGCCAACGACAGAGAAATCAACCGACCGGGCATTCGCATGACTCGAAAACAGCTATGGGAGATGCCGGTTGAAGGGCGGCCTCCCATCCGGGTTATGGGTTGAGCAATTCCGGGGCTGCCATGCAGCCCCTGGCGCCCCGCCGCAATGGGCGGGGTGCTGCGGCGGTCACGCCGCCTGGGGCTTGCTGCGCGACCAGATCAGGTCGTGCGTGCCGTCCTCGCCTTCGATCAGGCGGGCATAAACCGTTGCCGGGAACGAAGGATCGTCGAGGGTCACGGACAGGTACTCCCGCCCGGCCTCGCTGGTCTTCTTCCACGCCGCGCCGATGTCGTGACTGGCCGCCTGCAGGCGGAAGTCCGGGGCGTTCTCGCTGCTGCCCTTGTCGTTGGGAATCAGCTTGACCTTGACGTTGAGCGTCAGGGTGCGAAGCGTGCCGGTGAAGCCGTCTTTGTCTGCGGTGAAGGTGCCGATGTTGGCCATGATGTTTTTCCTTTCGGTTGAACAAGGCTCGCGCCCATCGCGTCCTTGTTGTGATCCGGCCGGCGGGGGACGGGCGGGCTGCACCGCTTGCGGTCGCAACGTAGTGGAGAGCCGGGAGGCGCAAAGAATTTGTCCCGCGAGGAATGCGCGTAGCGCAGGGGAAATTGTTTGCGCCGGACGGTTGCAGCCATGACGCCCGAGGCGTAGCCGCGCCACCGCCAGGATTCACAACGAGACAAGGACGCCTTGGGCCGAACCGCTCCGAAAGGAGGCGGGGACAATTCAGCATCCCCGCACGAAGGCTTCAACGGCGCGCTTCCTGACGCGGGCCAGGTCGATCCCCCAACGACAGGCGAGAACGCCACTGCCGTACCTTGCGGCGCCGGTCTTGAGGCGGGGTGTGGAAGCTCCATAGTGATGCCGGGCGGGTTGTCCGTGAACCGTCCTTCGTGACGTGATGGGCAGGAACCGCCAGCGTTGAGGAGGGCACGCATTCGCACAACCTGCCGCAGCAAACCACGGCGTATCCACCACGCCCTGCCCAATGCGGCGGGGCGCTGGCTTGGCCGATCCGGCACCGCCGGTTCGGCGGTGTTTGAGGGGCGCCAAGCATCGCGCGGCGGGGATAGGTCGCCGGGCTTTCCCCTGGAGGCAAGCGCAGCGCGCAGCGCCGCAGGCGCGAAGGCGTGAGGGATTGAAGCCGAATGGCCGTGACGACAAAGACGGCACGGGGCGCAGCCCGAAAGCCCGGCGGCGCGGCGCGCCGACACGCTGCATGGTTCCCGCTTTCCGCTTCGTCAGCACCCACTACGGCGAAGCACAGCGTTCGTGGGAAAGCCTGAGCATGGCATTATGCAAGATTGGCGTATCACTGAGGTGTCGCGCACGCGCACAGCATCCACGGCAATTCGAGCCGATGGACAGCAAATACCCGCAGCGTGGACAGCAAAGCAAACTAAGAACATGAAAGGGAAGGCATCTTGAAGGAGCCAGAAAACATCATCCGCTACTGGCATGCAGTCGAATTGCTGCAGCCGCAATCGGCTCCCAAGATCAAAAAGCGCAGCAGCGCCTATGGCGCATTCCTTCACGACACGCCCTGCACGCACCCCATCCCTCCCTGGGCGCCCGGGAGCATCGTCAGCAAGCAGGCGCTTCCCGACAAGCGCGAATGGAGCCACACGCTCTATGCCCACCTGTACGACAGCCGGCTCGTCGCCGCTGCGCTCAAGGAACTGTACGGCACTGACCAGGGCTACCGCGAGCCGCAACACCGCGAGTCGGCGCTGTTCGCGGCAAAGTTCACCATGACCGGACAACTGGTGGAGAAAAGTTTCGTGCTTTCCAGCGAGGCCTGGTTCCTCGGGCGAGCGCTGGCGGGACAGGACTGGACGCGCGGATTCGAGGACGATCAACGGGCCGCCGCCGAGCAGGCGCAAACGCAACTCCAGGGGAAGGTGTCCGGCGATGCCCTGCGCGACTTCACCCTGTGGGTGCTACAGTTCCTTGGCGTGGCGGACTTCTTCGCAGCAGCGAATCGACCGCCGCTGCGGTTCCGCTCCCAACCCGTCAAGCCCGACAAGCCTGCGTCGGAGGACGATCCGCTCAACAGCTTCCTGCTCGAAGACCTGGCCACCGTCGCCGATAGCCTCGGCAAGGGTGTGACGAGCGAAGCGTTGAACCTGTACCTGCGCCAACACGATCCGCGACAGCGCCTGCACATCGACGCCGACGTCGCTTCGCTGTCGCTGATCGAGCGGCTGATGCCGCAGGCCTATGCCGACAGTTGCTGGCCGTCCGAACGGCACCTGGGGCTTGTGCATTCCCAACAGCTAGCCGTGAACACCGTTTTGTCCACCCTGGCCGACGGACAGGGGCTGCTGGGAGTCAATGGCCCGCCGGGTACGGGCAAGACGACCCTGTTACGTGACTTAATCGCCGCCATCATCACCGGCCGGGCTGACGTGCTAGCTACGTTGCGTCGGGCATCCGACGGTTTTGCCAGCAACGCGCGCGAAGCCAGCAACGATGGCGGAAAAGAGCAGGTCGCCTTCAAGCTCAATCCTTCGCTGTACGGCTTCGAGATCGTGGTCGCTTCGTCCAACAACGGTGCCGTGGAGAACGTCACTCTCGAACTGCCCCAGCGCGACAAGATCGACGAGAGCTGGTTGCCCGAAGCCGAACACTTCGCCGACCTAGGCGAGCTGATCACCGACAAGCCAGCCTGGGGATTGATCTCCGGCGCGCTGGGCAGCAAGGCTCGGCGCACTAAGTTCGTGGAGCGCTATTTCTACGGGCAGCGCCCGTTCGCCGGACCAAACCGTGCAGACAGCAACGGGGAAGCCAGCGACGAGGCCGAGACTGACGATGAGAATGTCGCCAAGGCCCTAGTTGCCGATTCGACCACTGCGGCCAACATCGATGGCGAGCAAGCGCTTTCGCAGCAGCAGAAGAAAGCACCGGAAGGCCTGATGACATGGCTCGGCAAGCACAGCCAGCTCAACAAGGAGCGCACGCCGGAACAACGCCAAGCCCTGTGGCAGCAAGCCGTTGCCGAGTACCAAGCGGCCAAGGCGCAGGTTCGCACGACGTGCGCTGATGCCGATCGCATCCACACACTGATCCAGACCCTGCTAACGGTCAGGAAGAAGATCGCCGAGGCGACCGCCACCCTGCAGGCGCTCGAACAAAACTTGGCGCACACTGAGGAACAGCAGGCGCGCTTGGATGCCGAGGAAGGCCGCCCCGCCAACGCGGCATTCAAACATGCGCTGGCGGCGCTTGCGCAACACCAGGCCAGCACGCCGCCGGGGTTCTGGGCGAACCTGCGCAGCCTGTGGGGGGCGTCACGCGCCTGGAACGCTGCGCGGAAGCTGTTACAAGGCCAGCACGACCTCGCCAAGGCCGAATTCGATCGCGTCGCACGGCTCGCCAAGCAGTTCGAGGCCTCCTGCCAACAGATGGAGCGGCAGATCGCCAGCGCGCGGCAGGCGTTGCAGCAATTGCAGGCAGAAGATCAATCCCTCACGCGACGGGCCAGTGATTTGGCCAGCGCCTGCCGGGCCGACCACTTGCTGGCATGGCTGCGTGGCGGCGTCATCGGTCGCGGCGACGCCATCGAACTGGCCGAGCCCTGGCACATCGAGGGCTGGCGACAGGCCCGTGCGCGCGTCTTCATCCAGGCGCTGAAGCTACATCGAACGTTCTTTGAATTGGAAGCCGCACGGATGCGCTCCAACCTGTTCCTGATCAACGCGCTGTTGACCGGCCCGCGCTTGCAGGGGCTCTCGCGCGATGCGATCCGCTCGGCGTGGGCCTCGCTGTTCATGGTCGTGCCGGTACTCAGCAGCACTTTCGCCTCGTTCGCACGTTCGTTCAGCTCATTGGGTGCGGGGGAGATCGGCTGGCTGCTGGTGGATGAAGCTGGACAGGCGCCCCCGCAAGCGGCGGTGGGCGCGCTGTGGCGTGCCCGGCGTGCACTGCTGGTGGGCGACCCCTTGCAACTCAAGCCCATCGTCACCGTCTCCGACGCGGTGCTGGAACATATGCGCACGCGCTATCGCGTCGACGCGCATTGGCTCCCAAACCGACAGTCAGCGCAGACCTTGGCGGATCAGGCCACGAGATGGGGCCGTCTGGCAGGACCGACCGGCAGCAAGACGTGGGTCGGATTGCCCCTGGTCGTGCATCGGCGCTGCGACAAGCCGATGCACGGACTGGCCAACCGCATCGCCTACGATGGCGCCATGGTGTACGGCACCGTCGCGCCGCGAGCCGACAAGGAAACGCGCGCCAGTCTCCCGACGGGATGGATTCACGCCAGTGGAGCATCCGACGGGAACTGGGTTCCGGCCGAAGGAGAGGCTCTGCGGGCGCTGCTCACCCTGTTGCGCGAAGACGGCGTGGATGCGGCCGACATCTCGGTCATCACGCCCTTCAAGGCTGTCCAGGAAAACCTCAAACGCCTGCTCGGCGACACGATGGTTTCCGGAACCATCCACACCATGCAGGGCAAGGAAGCACCGGTCGTCATCATGGTGCTGGGCGGTAATACCGAAGGTTCCGGCGCACGCGATTGGGCGGTCTCGGAGCCCAACCTGCTGAACGTGGCGGCAACACGGGCCAAGCGGCGCTTCTACGTAATCGGCGACCGGAACGACTGGCAGAACCGCGCTCTGTTTTGCGATGTCATGGATCTCTTGCCACTCCAGCACCTTCCAGAGTGCGAAGCGGCATTGACGGCATAACCTCAGTAGTCGTGCTGGACTGGAATCAGTCCCCGCGCGGGCCGTGCACCGATCCCATAGAGGCAAGCGCAGCGCGCAGCGCCGCAGGCGCGAAGGCGTGAGGGATTGAAGCCGAATGGCCGTGACGGCAAAGGCGACACGGGGCGCAGCCCGAAAGCCCGGCGGCGCATCGCGCCGACACGCCCAGGCTGTCCCAGATTTCCAAGCAAGAAACGCGAATAGGCGTCTGACGAAATCGACACTGCGCAAGCTGCGGGCCTGCCCGGCTGCTTCAATGCCGCCTGAGCCACCGCGAAGGCGGCATTCCGATTCGGCTGTTGGTCTTGAACACCGGGCGCGGCCACTGCCGCGCCCGGATTTTTCGACCACCGCGCCCAGGACGGAACGGTCTGGGCGCGGTGCTGATCGCGATTATTCCTTCGTCTCGATGATCCACCACTCGGCGCGCGGCAAGGCGCGGCCCGTGATGGGGTGAATGTCCGTCAGGTCGGCGCGGGCCGTCCAGCCCGAAGGCGGACGGTAGCCGCGCACGTCGCCTTCGCCATGCCAGCGGCGGGCGCGTACCGTGCCGGGCGCATAGATCGCCGCCATGCGCGGGCGGCTGTCGGTGGTGCGAGTCATGAGCAGTCCTCCTTTCAAGCGAAGCGCCCCGGCATCGACCGGGGCGCTTGCCTTCGGCGCGGCTCAAGCCGCCAGCGCCTCGGCGGGTTCATCCGCTACGGCCTCGGCATCCGCCGGGGCGTCCTGCTCTCGGTCATCCTCCTGCGCGGCTCCCAGCACTGCCGGGCTTTCGGCCTTGAAGATGGCAGGCATCCAGCCCGTACCATCGGCCAGCCGTTCGGCCTCGCTGGCAATGTCGACCTTCTTGAGCTTCGCCAGCCGGGTGACGTGCTCGGGCGCGTACTCGCCCACAGCTTGCAGGATCGTGGCCTTCGGAACGTGCTTGAAATACCCCTCGGCGGTCGGCTGCCACCATGTGGCCATGTCGAGGCCTACGGCCTGCGCCAGTTCCGCGCCGGGTTGGCGCGGTGTGGCGCGAGGCGTCACCACGTCCGCCGTGGAAGCCACGCACACGGCCAGCAGCTTGACCAGTTCGCCTTGATCCGTCGCCAGCAGCGCGGCGAACAGTTCGGCGCTGTCCTCGGGCAGCTTATCGCCCCATGCCTGTTGCAGTTCGCGCAGCGCCAGAGCAGCGGACGATTCCGGCCAGTCCGGGGCCATGCTTTCCAGCCGATCTTGCACCGTGAGGCGCACGCCCAGCGGCAGAGAATCGCGGTTGAGGCCGTAGCGGCTTGCCTGCAAGACGGCCTGCACCATGCCATGCACCAGCGCGGCCAGCGCCACCTGCGGATGCCGCGCCACTTCGATTTGCAGCGCCGCCGTGCGGTGCGCGCTCAAGCGCTGCGCCAGCCGGTCGGACGTGGCGGGAGCCTTTGCTTCGTCCGTTGTTTCGCCTTCGTCGTTCTCGGCGTCCTCGCCGCTGAACCCTTGGCGCAGCCGTTCCAGCGTGCGCAGCGCCTTGGCCTCGGCCTCGCGCAGCAGCCCGCGATGAATGACGGCCTCGCCGTTGCGGTCGATGGTGACGACGGCTCCGGCTGCGGCCTTCACGTTCGGGCTGTAGCCCTGCAAGCCATCTTCCAGCGCCTGCAATTGTTCGCCCAAGGCTTCGCCTTCTTCCTGCAACGCATCGGCTTTGTCTTCGTCCTCGGCGTCCAGGGCGGTTTCGAGGGCTTCGCCTACCTCCTGCATCTTGGCTTGCAGCTTCTCGATTCGTTGCGCCTCGCGCTTGGTCGGTTCGCATCGCTCCCTCGGGGCGCGTTGGAACGTGTGCAGGTCGGCATGGGTCACGCCCGGCGTGGCATCCACCCATGCCCAACCCTCGGCGTGGACAGTGGCGGCGATGCCTGCCAGCCTGTCTTGCGCGAGCCGTTCCAGCAGTGCGGCGTCGGTCAGATACATGCCTGCATCGCCTTCCGCGAACAGGTCGCGGCGCACGCCACCGCCTGCGGCTTCGTAGGTGTCCAGTCCTACGAAACGCACCAGCGGATGCCGGTAGGCGTCGATTTCGCGCTCGGTCAGGCGTTCGCGCAAGTTGGACGGGTGACGTTGCCATGTCGGCGCTTCGTAGAATGCAGCTTCCTGCGCGGTGTGGTCGTCGGTGATGGCAAGGGCCATCAACTGATCGAGCGTGACGGCATCGGCGCGGTAGTCGGCCATCAGGCGCGGCGAGACATTCGCCAGCTTCAAGCGGCGCTGCACCACCAGCGGCGTCACGCTGAAATCTGCCGCAATGTCTTCGATGGGCCGACCTTCTGCCACCAGCGCGGCGAACGCCTCAAACTGGTCGGCCGGGTGCATGGCTTCGCGCTGCACGTTTTCGGTGAGGCTGGCGGTGCGGGCCGTGCCATCGGCCACCAGCAGGCAAGGCACATCCCATTCCTTCGGAATGCGGTGCTTCTTCGCCAGCAGCTTGAGGGCTGCGAGGCGACGGCCACCGGCCACGACTTCGTAATGCTCGCCATCAGGGGCGGCAATCACGATGAGGTTTTGCAGCAGGCCCACGCGCTGGATGCTCGCGGCCAGTTCGGGAATCGACATGCGCGGAGTCTTGCGCACGTTGCGGCCCGTGGGGCGCAGCGCCAGCCGCGACAAGGGAACCAGAATCAGGTTCTTGGTCGGGTCGGCAGCTTCCAGCGGAACAGCGGCGGCAGTGTTGACGGCGCGGGCTTCGGTTTGGGTGATGGCGTTCATGGTGGTTCTCCAATCGAGTGAAACAAGGAATGGAGGGGAAACCGCCCCTCCTGCGGCGGAACGGGTCAGGCTTTGAGCTGGCGCATGCCATCGGCAAGCAGCCACAGGGCGCGGTTCAGGCGCACATCGGAATCAATGCCCTGCACGGGGCGGGTGTGCTGGCGGCGTCCGTTGGCGCTACGCCCGGACAGTCCGCCCTTGGTCAGGTTCTCCTGCGTGCGGTTGAACACGCTCCACAGGTCAGGGCGGCGGTCGTCGAACCGGCGCGGCATCAGGATTTGCGATTCGGTGACGGGCGCGGGCTTGTCCGGGTCATCGTACTTGAGGGACAGCGCGGCGCGGGCGAACACTTCGGATTCGCCGTCGTCCAGCGTGATGCCACGCATCAGATCGCGGGATTCCTTCACCCGGTCGAAACCGTCCAACACCTCGAAGGCACCTTCGATGACGTGCCCGGTCACGTCGCCTTTGTGGGGCACGCGCACATCGGCCACCGTGTCGCCGCAGACAAGGCCATTGCTGCAAACGAAGCGGAACATCCCGGCCAGCATCTGATAGCTGCTGGTGCCGTCGTGCGAGTTCAGCAGCACGATTTCATTGGCTTCCGCGCCGTTGATCTGGCTGGCGTGGCGCAGCCGGATCATGTGCTTGGTGTGCTCGCGCTTGCCTTCATCGCGCACGCGGGTCTGCGTCACCATGAAGGGCTGAAAGCCTTCTTTGCGCAGTTCAGTCAGCACGGCAGCGGTGGGGATGTAGCTGTACCGCTCGGAACGGCTCTCATGCGGGGCGTCCGCGAAGATGGACGGGGCCACGCGGCGGATTTGGTCATCGGACAGCGGGGAATCACTGCGCAGCGACGGGGAACGGGAAGCGAAACGGGATGCTAGTTGCATGGTCTTTCTCCTGACAAAAAGGGTTTGCTGTTCACACCGCACACCGGATTCCAAGATTCGGAGCCCAGCCTTTCGGCTGTTCGGTGCGGTCGGCACGAAGAACCCGGTTGGCCTCGTTGCCACCGTCTTTCCTGAGTTCATCGCCCGCGACGGTCAGGAGCGCGCGGACGGGGACCGTCAAGGAGACAAGCGCCGGGTTGGTGCGGCCCGCAGGCGTAGCCGAGGACTCGGCCCGGCGCGCCTTGACGGCACATGGACGCGGGCTACAGTCGCGTGCAAGGTGATGGAGTCAGGGGAGACGGCTGAACAAGGCAACGGCCTTCCCTGTGTGCCGACCGCACGGCAAGCGAAGCGCGCAGGCCCGGATCTGGAAGCCGGGCCGGAGGCGTCAGCCGAGCGGAGCGAGGGAACGATGGAAGCCCGAATGGGGCGAGACGCCGCAGGAGGCTCGATGCGCAGCACGACAGCGCGACCGGCCGCATCTCCTTGGCCGGGGACGCCCGGACTTCAAGACTCGATGAGCATCACGCCCAGGACAAACCTCATACCCAACGCGTCGGGAAGCTGGCTCTGCTGCTGGGGTTGCGGTTGGTGTCTGGCCGAGCCGGCGCAGCCGGTTCGGCGGTCTTCGAGGGGCGCCAAGCATCGCGCGGCGGGGATAGCCCGCAGGGCTTTCCACTGGAGGCAAGCGCAGCGCGCAGCACCGTAGGCGCGAAGAAATCGGCACCGGGCGCAGCAGAGAAAAAGTGCGCCGCCCCGCTGGGACGACGCACCGAAGCCTGCACGGCGCGATCAGCTCGCCGCCGACACTGTCATCGACTGCAACTGGTCGATGACGCCAGGCTCGACGAACACGCACGCCTGCTTATCCTCGATCGGCACGTTGAACATCTGGGCAAACACCGTGCGCCGCAGATGAGCCAGCCGGCCCGTGCGGTATGCCTGCTCGGGCTTCATACGCCCGCCGGCCTGCGAGCCACTGCGATGTGGATCGCATTCGACCAACGCGACGAAGCCGTCATCGGACAGCTTCTGATGCTCGGGGCACAGGCCCCAGCCCGTCGCCGTATGGTGCTCCATGCTCGCGCGCAGGCGCTTGTCCAGCAGGATGGCGCCGGTATCGAACGCCTTGCCGCAGACCAGGCAAACGTGCTGTTCGAGGGAAACGTGTGATTTGTCGTTCATGACGATCTCCGGTTGCTCGGGCGGAATTGCCCGGAACCGTCGCCAGCACGGCGCAGCGCAAGCGGTCAGGGGTCGAAGACGGCCGCCAGGACGCCAGCGCGCAACGCGCGCGCAGCCCTTGACGGCGAGAACGCCGTGATACGGTGAAGGGAACAGCAAGACCGCCTCACACCACCACCCACGCACACCCGCCTTCGGCAAGTGCGCAGCACGCGCAGGCCCACGAGGGCCGGAGCTGCACCGCCGGGCGCAGCAAAAAAGGGGGCCGAAGCCCCCGGAGTCAGAGAAGGCCGCGCTCGGCGAATGAAGTCGTGGCCTCACCGCCGACGACGATGTGATCCAGCGTGCGGACATCCACCAGCGCCAGGGCTTCCTTGAGGCGCTGGGTCAGCAGCTTGTCCGCCTGGCTCGGCTCGGCATTTCCGCTGGGATGATTGTGCGAAAAGATCACGGCCGCTGCGTTGTGATGCAGTGCCGTTTTCACCACTTCGCGTGGATACACCGATGCCTGATCGATAGTGCCGCGGAACATCTCCACGTATTCGATCAGACGGTTCTGGCTGTCGAGGAACAGCGCAGCGAAGACTTCATGCTCGAAGCTGGCCAGCTTGGTGCGCAGGTAGTCCTTGACCAACGCCGGTGACGTGAACAACGTCCCGCGCGGAATCTTCTGGTCGATGACGTACCGGGCTGCTTCCAGAATCTGGTCGGCGGTAGCCGGCAGATAACGCCCTTGGTCGTCACGCACCAGCAGCGAGGAATCGAGAGACAGAGAAAGTTGCGACATGATCGTGCTCCGGTTGCTCGGGCGGAATTGCCCGGAACCGGCTCCAGCACGGCGCAGCGCAAGCAGTCAGGGGTCAGCGACGGCCGCCAGGACGCAAGCGCGCAAGGCGTGCGCAGCCCTTGACGGCGAGAACGCCGTGATACGGTGAAGGGAACAGCAAGACCGCCCACACCCCGCCCGCAGAGACGACGGATGGGCAAGCGCAGTGCGCAGGCCGAGAACGTAGAGAAAGGCCGGAGGCGTCAGGGATCAAAGCCGGATGGCCGCGACTCGGCACGAGGCGCGGGGCGTAGCCCGCGAGCCCGACGGCGGAACGCCGGGACGTCCAATCGCTTGCAACAAGATGCAAATGACACCGCGGCACAAATGGAGCACAATGTAGCTACAGCATATGTGAGACATGTAATGGCAAGCAGCAGTGATGTTGTTCGCGCCCGGATCGACGGGCACATCAAAGAGGAAGCCACGAACGTGCTGGCGGGAATGGGTTTGTCTGTTTCGGACGCCATTCGGATGCTGCTCACGCGCATTGCGGCCGATAAAGCACTTCCCTTCGATATCAATCGTGCTCAGTCCCAATCGGATACCAAGAAGCCATGAGGTTTTGCCTGAAGAAATCAAAGAACACTAAGTCACGGGCCTGAACCCATGGATCGCATACAGCAGCTCAACTACGAAAAGGACTTCCGCATTGCCTTCTTGGAATCCAAGGGGGACGGGTTTCAACGCCTGTTTGAGAAGCTGATGTCGAAGGCACACCCCAACGATTTCATGGCTTGCCGTCCCTGGGGCAATGTTGGAGACCGGAAGAACGACGGATATCTACCTTCCGCGCGAATCCTGTTCCAGAGCTATGCCCCCAATGAGTTGAGCGCCGCCGACGCCATCAAGAAGATCAACGAAGATTTCGAGGGGGCCGTGTGTCACGAACGCAGACGATAAGTCTGCGGTGCTGTACTGAAGATGGGAGAAGGCCTCCCGAAGTCGGCTTTCAGGAGCAGGCTTCAAACCGCCCGGTGCTGCTGCGCCCAAAAGGCGTGGT
>Ga0255336_101239_pt1 | contig 20758 bp, 17 predicted proteins | sample MeOH1_35cm_T3_17_FD_189102 | JGI IMG/M metagenome (GOLD analysis project Ga0255336, IMG submission 189102) | Sandy soil microbial communities from University of British Columbia, Vancouver, Canada - MeOH1_35cm_T3_179 | ecosystem: Engineered > Artificial ecosystem > Sand microcosm > Unclassified ...
GGTTGCAGTTCTTCGGCAACTGGCCTTATTCGCGTTACTCGAAACTCACCAGAACTTTCATCGCGCGTGAGCGATCGGCAGCCAACTCGAACGCGTGCATCGCTTCGGTATAGGGGAACGTCGCAGAGATCAACGGCTTCACGTCGATTAACCCTTTGTTCAGTAATTCGACCGCCACGGCGAACTCCTCATGAAAGCGAAACGCACCACGTAATTCGAATTCCTTCGCAACAAACACATTCACCGGCAAGGTCATTTCCCCGCCAAGCCCGACCTGCACGATCACGCCTCTCGGCCGCACGGCATCGAGCGCGCCTCTAAGCGCACGCTCATTGCCGCTCGCCTCGAACAGCACGTCGAAACTTCCTTTGTTCGCCGTGAACCGGGACAATCCGTCCGGGTTATCAGCGACATTGACGACTTCATCGGCACCCATTTGCAGCGCGCTGGAAAGCGCCAGTTCGCCCACGTCCGTTACCACAATGGTGGCTGCCCCCGCACGCCGGGCCGCCGCCACGATCAACGCACCGATAGGTCCGCAGCCGGTCACCAGCACGCGCCGGCCCAGCAACGCTCCGGCGCGACGCGCGGCGTGCAGCGCCACGGACAACGGCTCGGCCATTGCCGCTTCGCCATCGCTCAGTGACGCCGACACTTCATGCGCCTGCGAACGGTCGATCACGATCTGCTGTCGGAACGCGCCTTGCACATGCGGACTGCGCATTGCACTGCCGTAGTAGCGCATATCGAAACAATGATTTTGCAAACCCTGCTGACAGTATTGGCACAAGCCGCACGGACGGCTCGGGCTGATCGCAATCCGCGTCCCGGGCAGGATGTCATCGACGCCTGACCCGGTTTTCTGCACCACACCCGATACCTCATGGCCAAGGATCATCGGTTCACGGATGCGGATGGTGCCGAATCCGCCATGCAAGAAGTAATGCAGGTCCGATCCGCAGATACCGCCGGAGCGGACGCGGACCAGCAACTGTTGCGGCCCGATCTCGGGCGTCGGCGTCTCCTCGACGCGCAGATCGTGAGGGGCGTGGATCACCAATGCATGCATAGCGAAGCCTTGTGCGATGTTCTGGAATAGGGCGATGCCGCCGGCTAGGCGGCGTCGTGACGTACTAGCGGCTTGGGGCAGATGAGTCGTGTGCCTATGACACCAGTTACGTTAAAACAGTCTGGGACCCGAACCAAGACGACTTTCATCTGGCCGGATAACAGGTGCTTATGGCGTACAGCGTTTTCGCGCCATAAGCACTTGTTATCCCGTCAAACCCAAACCGTCTTGGTGGATACGCATCCGGCCCGATACGCTTGGCGCGAGACTTCGACCATCGTGGGCGACGCTTTGGCCGCCAGCCCGGCAACCACCAAGGAGACCTGAACATGCCTGCTTCCGTGCTCGTCACGCGTGCGTCCTTTCCCGACATCGTCGACAGCCTGCGCGAGCACTTCGACGTCAGCGACAACGCCGAAGACATCGTCTGGAGCCAGGAGGAATTGATTGGGCGGCTGAGAGACAAGCGCGGCGCCGTCACGCATGGCAGCGACCGGATCGACGCCACCCTGCTCGACGCGTGTCCGGTGCTGCAAGCCGTGTGCAACGTCGGCGTGGGATACAACAACATCGATGTCGAGGCCTGCACGCGCCATGGTGTCCTGGTGACCAATACCCCCGACGTGCTCACCGACACCACCGCGGATTTTGGCTTCGCCCTGATGATGGCGACTGCCCGCCGCATTACCGAGTCCGAGCATTTCGTGCGGCGCGCGCAATGGCGTAAAACCGGCCGCTACGACATGTTCGTCGGCTCGGACATCCATCACGCCACGCTTGGCATTCTCGGCATGGGCCGGATCGGCCAGGCGATTGCGAAACGCGGACGCTTCGGCTTCGACATGCGGGTGATCTATCACAATCGCACCCAGTTGCCCGCGGAGGTCGAGGCGGCGACCGGGGCGCACTACGTCGACAAGGGCACGCTGCTTCGCGAGGCCGATCATCTGATTATCGTCGTTCCCTACTCGCCCGCGTCGCATCATGCGATCGGCGCGCACGAGCTGTCGCAGATGAAAAGCACGGCAACGCTGACCAATATCGCGCGCGGGGGTGTAGTCGATGACGCCGCGCTCGCCCATGCGTTGCGCGCGCGAACAATCGCCGCAGCCGGGCTCGACGTCTTCGAAGGTGAGCCTGATGTGCACCCTGCATTGCTGGATGTGCCAAATGTCGTGTTGACACCGCATATCGGCAGCGCCTCGGTCGCCACCCGGCGCGCGATGGCCTCGCTGGCCATGCAAAACCTGATCGCAGCACTTGGGCACGGACCACACGCCGGCCAGCCGCCGACGCCGGTCAACCCTGCCGTACTACGCGGCCTGAGCGCCGGATAGCCAGTGCGCCATGCGTTACCCCCTCCATCAATCAAAGTCGTAGCGGAGTTGCCTTGAACCCCATCCAGAACCTATTCGACCTGACGGGCCGTACCGCGCTCATCACGGGATCGAGTGCCGGCATCGGCTACGCGCTCGCCCGCGGACTCGCCGGGGCCGGCGCGAGCGTGGTGCTGAACGGGCGTAACGAAGAGCGACTCGAGAGAGCCGCCGATACATTGCGTCGCGAGGGCGCGACGGTCTACACCACAAGCTTCGACGTCACGCACGCCGGGGACGTTGGCTCGGCCGTGGCGCAGGTCGAAGAAAACGCCGGCCCTATCGACATCCTCGTGAACAACGCCGGCATGCAACGCCGGGCGCCCTTGCATGAGTTCTCGGCCACGCAGTGGAACGAACTGATGCGCACCAATCTCGACAGCGTATTCCTGGTCGGACAGGCCGTCGCACGCCACATGATCCCGCGCGGGCGCGGCAAGATCGTCAACATCTGCTCGGTGCAAAGCGAACTAGGGCGCCCGAACATTGCCGCCTACACGGCGAGCAAGGGAGCCGTGAAGATGCTGACGAAGGGCATGGCGATCGACTGGGGCCCACATGGACTGCAGGTGAACGGGCTCGGACCCGGCTACTTCAAGACCGAACTCACCGAGGCCCTGGTCAAGAACGAAGAGTTCAATGCCTGGCTCGTCGGCAGGACACCTTCACGCCGCTGGGGCGACGTCGACGACCTGGTGGGCGCGGCGGTCTTTCTTGCAAGCGACGCATCGAATTTCGTCAACGGCCATATCCTCTACGTGGACGGCGGCGTGACGGCAACGCTCTGAGCACCACGGGTCTACTCCAGTTGCAGCAATAGAAATTATCGAAGAGGCGCATTCGCGTCGTCGAACCATGACGCGAGTGCGCCTCTGCATGACCTCGTGCAGGGTGAACCAGCCGCTCCCGCTCAGAACTTGTGCCGGATGCCGACCATGACCTCGAACACGCTGTTGTAGCCATTGAAGGGCAACGTGAATCCCGAGGTTCCAGCGAGCTTGGTCCACGCTCCGGTCAGGTGCGTATAGTTGAACCCCGTGTAGACGTCGGTACGCTTGCTCAGGAGATAGTCGAACACCGGTCCGCTCGTGATACGGGTACCGCTCGTACCGGCATGCCGAAGGAAATCGACGTACACCGGCAACCTGATATCGATCGTCGGCGTAACGTAGTAGTCGATCGCGGCTGAAAACGAGTTGTTCTTGTAGTCCGCCGGGTACACGTGACTGTAGATATAGCCGGCGAAAAGCGTTGCCGTTCCGATCTTGTAACTGCCACCGATCGTAATGGCTTTCTGCGAGCTGTCCGGGATCGTAATGCCGTAGTAGGTGCTCCCATAGGTGGACGTAGCCGGGGTCAGGCCGCCGATATTGTTGATGATCTGATACGCGCCGCCGATGCTAAGCGGACCGCGGTCGTACGAGAAACCGACCGCCGGAGAGGACGCGCGATGAAAATCTCCCGCCACGCCCCCGAACGTATATGACCCGCGCAGCGTGAAGCCAGCCAGCTGCGGCGACGTGTATCGAACACTGTTGTCCAGGCGTCCCCCGCCAGTCTCGCCGGAACCCTGGAAGCCGAACGTGCCCGAGTAGTTGGACAACTGGAATACGTCGTTGGTCGCTACCATTTCGTGCACCAGCGTGTACTGCCGGCCGAGTGTCAGTGCACCGTATGAATCGCTGAGCCCGACCAGCGCCGTGCGGCCGAATATGCGGGTACCGCCCGACGGCGTGGCCTGCTGGAATGCCCCGGTATTAGGTGTAAAGCCCGATTCGAGCCGGAAAAATGCTTTGGTGCCGCCGCCCAGGTCTTCGGTGCCGACCAGGCCCCAGCGATTACTTTGCATTGCGCCGCCATTGCCCATGGTGAAAAGCTTGCCCCCACTAGCGGTCTGATGCGTATCCATGCGAACGCCGACGTCGATGATGCCGTAGAGCGTCACGCTAGATTGCGCGAAAGCACTCGTGCAGCAGCCAGCACCAATAAGTAATCCGAATAATTTTGTTCTCACCCTATTCCCCTTGCGCGTTCACGATTGATAGCTCTGGATGTACTGCAACCATTCGAGCGACGCGCTTCCCTGCGCGCGCCCCTTCCCTCTCTATTTCCCCGGCATGCCGTCTCGCCGGTTTTATGTTCGAGCACTCAGCTCAGTTCTTTTACGGCTGCGGCGATCTTGCGGCACCCTTCCTCGATGACCTCGATGCTCGTGGCAATCGACATCCTGAAATACGGCGACGCGCCGTAGGCCGAACCCGCGACCAGCACCACGCCTGCTGCTTCGAGAAAATAGGAGACAACATCCATGTCGCTCGCGATCCGCTTGCCGCCCGGGGTTTGTTTGCCGATCAGGCCGCCGCAGTTGACGAACAGATAGAACGCGCCGCCCGGCGTCCGGCAACTCAAACCAGGGACCGCATTGAGCAGGTCAAGACCGCGGTCGCGCCGCGCGCGATAGATCGCCAATGACTCCGCCAGGCTGCTTTGGTCGCCCTCCAGGGCGGCCAGCGCAGCCGCCTGACTCACCGACGACGCACAACTGGTAGATTGCGATTGCAGTGTGTCCATCGCCGCGATCAGGTCCGCCGGACCGGCCGCATAACCGATCCGCCAACCCGTCATCGCGTAGGTCTTCGACATGCCGTTGACGACGATCGTGCGCTCGCTCAACGACGGCTCGATAGCGACGATGTGAGGATTGCCCTGATCGTCGAAGCGGATATGCTCGTAGATGTCGTCGGTCAGTATCAGCACGTGGGGATGACGCACGAGCACGTCCGCGAGGGCCCGCAATTCGTCGGCGGAATACGAAGCGCCAGTTGGATTGTTGGGCGAATTGAGGATGAGCCAGCGCGTGCGCGCCGTGATGGCGGCCTCGAGTGTCTGCGCGGTGAGTTTGAAGCCGTCAGCCTCGGCGCAGCGCAAGACGACCGGCTTGCCTTCGCAGGCAAGCACCATGTCGGGGTAGGACACCCAATACGGCGCGGGAATCAGCACTTCATCGTCAGGCTCGACTGTCACCGCAAGCGCATTGAAGATCGCGTGTTTCGCCCCACACGTCACGATGACCTGCTTCGGCTCGTAGGCGAGACCGTTCTCCTCGCGCAGCTTCGCCGCGATCGCGGTGCGCAACGCGAGCGAGCCCGCGGTCTGGGTGTAACGTGTCTCGCCTCGCTCCATGGCGTCGGCTGCCGCACGGCGAATGTGCGCCGGCGTCGGGAAATCGGGCTCACCGATCGCGAGATTGACGATAAGCCGGCCTTGCCGCCGCAATTCAGCGGCACGATCCGCAGCAGCACTGCTGGGCGATGTTTTGATGCGCTGCACGCGCGCAGCTACTCTAGACGAACTCACGCCGCACTCCTTTTTGACACGGGTATGGCATCAAGGTAAGTGGGAGAAAAAAGTCCGGCCAAGACGGTTTTGTTCTACCGGAATCGCATTCGCTTATACCGTCCGCGACCGCCTTCGCACCGTCCCCGGCGCCCTGCTGCCAACCCGGCCGGGAGCCAAGGGTTAAACATTATTTTTTCGTTGTATCTCGCATTAGCGGCTTGCTTTACCATTTCCATCTCGATCTGCGAAAAGCAGAGTCCATCATCCGCGGAACAGACGTTCGTGAACCTGAGGCGCTTGAAGTACTTCGTGAAAATCGTCGATCTGGGTAGCCTGACGCAGGCCTCCGAGATCCTCCACATCGCCCAGCCCGCACTCAGCCAGCAGTTGATGATCCTTGAAGGCGAGTTCCGCCATCAGTTGCTGATCCGCACCAAACGCGGCGTGACGCCGACTGAAGCCGGCCACACCCTGTACCGGCACGCGCAAATCATCCTGCGCCAGTTCGAGCAGGCCCGAAGCGACATGGACAAGACCGGCGACACGCTCGCAGGCAAGGTCTCGGTCGGACTCGCACCCGGTACCGCGGCATCGGCACTGTCGCTGCCTCTGCTCAAGACCGTGCGCGCCCGGCATCCCGGCATCCTGCTGTATATCAACGAGAGCTTCGGCACGACGCTGAGCGAGCTGATCATTAACGGCTGCATGGACATGGCCGTGCTCTACGGCGACCACGCGCCGCACGGCTTGTCGTTCCAGTTATTGCTGAAGGAGGAACTGTTCCTCGTGACGCCGCGTGGCATGCAGGTAGCGGCGGGACCGGTCGAGCTCGCGGCGCTCCGGGATATCGACCTGATGCTGCCGCGCCCCTACAACTACCTGCGTCAATATATAGACGACGCGTTGTCGAACGCCCGCGTGCAGCCTCGGGTGGTAGCGGAAATCGAATCGTCCGCCACGCTTTCAGCGGCGATTCACGAGGGCATCGGCGCCACCATCCTGCCGGACTCGGCCGCGCGCATCATTGCTGCGTCGGGAGATGGCGTGCAAAGGCGCATTGTGGCGCCCGTCATAGAAGCACCGCTGTCGTTGTGCGTATCGGACCACCTGCCGCTCTCCGAACCCGCCGTCGCAGTGCACCAGATCCTGCTCGAACTGGTCGCGGATCTCACCGTCGGATCGCATTTGCAAGAAGCCGGCCTCGACGCTGAAAAGCTTTCCTAGCGCCATGGAACATCGACCATGACCGTCAGTTTCAAACTTCTCAATAGCTTCGTGAAGGCTGTCGAACTGGAAAGCCTGTCGAGCGCGGCGGTCAACCTGCACATCGCACAACCCGCGCTCAGCCAGCATATCAACCTGCTCGAACGTCACTTCGGGCAAAGACTGCTGATCCGCACCAACGTGGGTGTCAGTCCGACCGGTGCGGGTCGCGAGCTATACCGCCATGCACTCGTGATCCTCGACCAGTTGCACAAGGCCGAGTCGGACGTTGCACGCACGGCTAACGTCATTTCGGGCAACGTCAGCGTCGGCCTCGCGACCTACAGCACCACCTCGATCCTGTCGACGCCCCTTTTGAAAACCGTCAGGCGCGACTATCCCGACGTCAACCTGTTCCTCAATGACAACTTCGGGCTGGTGCTGAGCGAGATGGTGATGACGAGGCGCATGGACCTGGCGATCATCTATGGGTCGGGCCCGATCAAAGGCGTGACCCTGCAACCGCTGCTCGTGGAGGAACTGTTCCTGATCGCGCCGCCGCACGCGGAATTGCCGCCTGACGTAGATGGCGCGATTCCTGTGTCGGCGCTGGACGGCGTCGAACTGCTGCTGCCCGGCCGTACCCACTTCTTGCGTAACCTGATAGAAGCGGCTTTCGCCAAAGCCGGCATCAAGCCGCGCGTGGCCGCCGAGATCGAATCGGCGGCCACGCTGCGCGATGCGATCGAGGCAGGCCTCGGCGCCACCATCTTGCCGTGGGCTCTGACCAGCACGTTCGTTGGCGCCGAGCGTCCGCTGACGCGCCGACTGAGTGGCCCCACCATTCGTGCCACCGTCTCGCTTTGCGTTTCCGATCATCAGCCGATGTCGGACCAGGCCGCAGCGGTACGCGACACGCTAAGCCAATTGGTGAAGGAACTGGTTGCGTCGCAGCGGCTGATCGGTGTGAGCACGCCCGACGAATCGGGCGTAGCGCTTGCTTGACGCCGACGCCTCGGCGACAACTCAGGCAGACACCCTTTCGCTGCGTGCGGCCTGTGGCGCCGACAAACCGAGCATCAGCGTCACACCGTCGTTCACGAATGGGTCGGCGTGATAGTAGAGAAGCTGCGCGCCCGCTTCGACCAGATGCGCGACATCCTCGCTGACCACTAGCGTGCCGGCAACCTTGCCGGCACGGCGGATGCGTCCGAGAGTGTGGTCCACGAGATCGAGCACGGCTTGCGGACGACGCGCGCCGGGAGCGACGCGCGGCGAATAGCCCATCGACTGAGACAAGTCACCCGGTCCAACGAAAAACACGTCGATGCCTTCGACCTCGAGAATTTCATCGAGATTCCCGACAGCCTGCGTCGATTCGATCATCACGATGACGAGCTTGTCGTCGTAGTCGTCCGGACACGCGTAACGCACGGTCCTGACAACGTCGCGCGCGTTGTCCGCGGTATGCACGAGCGGCACCATCACGCCGTCCGCGCCGCAGTTCAGGCATCGCGTGATAGTCGAGCGGTCCTGGCTCTGCGGGCGCACGATGGTGTAGCCGCCGCCGAAGCGGGCCGCCTTGGCCATCTTCTGCAACTCCTCGAAACCTGCCGCGCCGTGTTCGCAGTCGATGAAAATCGAGTGGGCGCCGGCGCGCGTGAGCTTCTCGGCCAGGCTTGACGAGACGTGATTCGGATTCACCATCAGCACGGATGCACCGCTCGCGAGCCGTTGTTTCAGCGCAGCACTCATGATTTGTTTCCTTCGGTTGTTACCGGGGCGACGCCATCCGGGGCGCCGAGCCAGCGGCTGATTTCAGTGTCGGGCCCCTGGTCGCGTTGCAGCGTCGGGCTGATCACCAGTTCCTCGATCGTGGTGCGTGCAGGCAACGTGCAGCACAGCAGGATCGCCCGTGCCACGTCGTCGGGACTGACCATTGCCGCACGTTCCTCGACGCTTGGCGGGCGGACGCGTGTGTCCATGATGGGCGTGTTGACCTCGCCGGGAAGGATCGTCGTCGCGCGGATATTGTTGTTGCGGAAAGTGGCGTGCAGGTACGTCATGAGGTTGCGTACACCCGCCTTCGCCGCGCCGTAGGGCGCACCGCCCAGCAGGCTCGGACGCACGGCAGCAAGCGACGACACCGTGACGATGGTGCCGCCGCCCGCCGCGAGCATGCCCGGCAGCACTGCCTGGATCAGCACATAGACTGCAGTGAGGTTCACCGACAGCGTCGCGTTCCAGTCGTCCTCGTCGATCCAGCGAATATTGCGCACGCGGCTCGACGCTCCGGCGTTATTGACGAGAATGCCAACCGGGCCAACCTCCGCCTCGACCCAGCGCACCAGATCGATCATCTCCTCACGACGCTCCAGATCCACAGGGCGGGCCCAGGCCTTGCCGCCCGCCGCCTCGATCTCGGCGACGACCTTGGAAAGCGCGGCCTGTCTGCGGCCGATGACCACGACCCTCGCGCCTTCAGCCGCGAGCTGCAGCGCGGTCGCCCGGCCAATGCCCGAACCGCCGCCAGTGACAAGGGTGACTTGTCCGTCGAGCGTGCCCATGATCATTGCCCTCCTGTGTTGTTTGCGAGTTCGGTCGCGCTCGGGGCGCTATATCCATAGTCGGCTTTGGCGCATTCGGCACTCACCAGGCCCTCGCGCAGGTCGCGCTCGATGAGCTCGTGCGGCCGCTCGGTCGCGTTGCCCCAGCCGCCGCCGCCCGGTAACTCGAGCACCAGTTGCTGACCCGGCTCGAGCACCAGCTTGCCCTTCGGGAACACCGCCTGACCATCGCGCAGCACCGCTCCCGCGCGCCCCGACTGGCCGCCGAGCACACCAAAACACGGGTGCTTTACTCGCTCGGTGCTGAGATAAATGTTCATCGGCCGCGACGACAGGTTGCGCAATACACCGCGCTGACCCAGGCCTCCACGATACTTGCCGGCGCCACCCGAGTCGGCGATCAGTTCCTTGCGCTCAGTGAGAATAGGCACGGCGATCTCATACATTTCGATCGGCGTGACCTTGCAGTTCGACGGGAAGCTGAGGGTATCGTTGCCGTCCATCGCGGCACGCCCGCCCTGGCCGCCGTGAAAATTCTGGATGCTGCCATAGGCGCTGCCATCGGCTCGCTGCCCCTGGCAGTTGACACCCCAGATCGGCGCGCCGCCGCTGTCGGCCTGCGTACGCTCCGGCAGCACGTCCTGAAGGGCGCGAAAAATCAAGCTCGGGATGACGTGGCCGATCAGGTTACGCGCGCTGCCGGCTGCGGTCCGGCCCGGGTTCAGGATCGAGCCTGCAGGTGCCTCATCGGTGATGGGAATCATGCAGCCTTCGTTGTTCGGCGTTTCCGGATCGAGCAGGCATTTCAAGGCATAGACGCTGTGCGCGACGCGATAGTGCGGCATCACGTTGATACCGCGCGCCACTTCCGCGGAAGTGCCGGCATAGTCGACGTGAATCGACTCGTCTCGCACTTCCACGCTCACGCGCAGATACACGTCCGTCTCGAAACCGTCCAGCGTGACCTCAGCGCCATATTTGCCATTCGGCAGCGCGGCGATCGCGCGACGCATGAACCGCTCCGAGCGCCCGTGGATGGCTTCACCCAACCCGTCCAGGTCGTCGAGCCCGTACTCGTCCATGAAGCGCGTGAGCTCGCGGTTGATCACCTCGTTTGCCGCGACCATGCTCTGAATGTCGCCGCGCACCTCGTGCGGCAGGCGCACGCTCGCCTCGAGGACCGAGAAGACGTCCTCGTTAGGCTTGCCCGCCTTGAACAGCTTCAGGATCGGCAGGCGGATGCCTTCCTCGAACATGTCCGTCGAATCGGGCGACTGCGGCCGGCCGCCGATGTCCGGCAAGTGCGCAATGCTCCCCGCGTACGCGACGATACGGCCGTTGCGGAAAATCGGCGTGAGCATCACCAGGTCCGGCAGATGGCCCGTGCCGATCATCGGATCGTTGGTCGCGAGCACGTCGCCCGGCTCCAGCGACTCCGGCGGGAAGGCCTTGAGAAAGTAGTTCTGCGCGGCCATCGGCAATGCGGTGATGAAGACCGGGATCGACCACGTACATTGCGAGAGCGCACGGCCCTTCGCATCGAGCAGCACGGTGACGTAGTCGTGGTTCTCACGCACGATGGGCGAGAAGGCGGTGCGCCCCAGCGCGCTGTCGGCCTGGTCGGCGATAAAAACGAGACGATCCCACATGACCTGCAAGGTGATCGGATCGTTAAAGTCGGGATTGCGGATAGTCATGACTGTGTCCTTCCTCAAGCAAGAAGCATGATCAGATTTTGCTGCGCATCGACTGAAGCAGTGGCACTCGGTCCAACGACCACGGTCGATTCACGCTGCTCGATGATGGCCGGACCCTGGATCTGCAGGTCGGGCGTGAGGGCGTAGTGGTCGTACACGGGCGTTTCAACGTACTTGCCCAGTTCGTCGAAATAGACTGGCCGTCGCCCCTTCAGCGGTTCCTGCCCCGCACCCCGCCCGCCGCCGATCGCGGTCGCCGTCACATCGCTGCGAGGTCCGCTCACACGCACGCGCCATGTGATCACCTCTACTTCGGAACCCGAAACAGTGCGTCCGTACAGCGCCTTGTACGCGGTATAAAAACGTTCGAGCAACTGCTCGACAAATCCTTCCGCAGCCACGTCCTGCCCGGGCAATGCAACCGAGATTTCGTGCCCCTGGCCGACGTGACGCATGTCGACGGTGAAGGTTGCCGTGACGTCCTCGGGCCGCACGCCGCTCGACATGACGACCTCGCGGCCCTGCTCGACCAGCGGGTCGAGCACTGCGCTGATCACCGCCGCGTCCCACGACACCACGGCGAGCGGACGGCTCGCGGACAAGTCGGCTGCCACCGGAGCGCCCAGGAGCCCGATCGCCGAGGTCACGCCGGCGCCCAGCGGGCAGATCACCTTGCGGATACCGAGCTTGCGCGCGACGCCGTAGGCATGCACCGGTCCCGCCCCGCCGAAAGCAATCAACGGCAATCCGCGCGGGTCGACACCGCTTTCAGTCGCCTGCATGGCTGCCGCCTTGCTCATGCTTTCATTGACCATGTCATGGATACCCCACGCGCAGCGCTCAGTCGTGATCTCGAGGTTATCTGCCAGGCGTGCCATTGCCACCTTCGCGGCGGGCCGCTCGAGGGCAAAGTCGCCGCCAAGGAACGAACGCTCGTCGACATAACCCAGCAGCAGGTCGGCATCGGTCACGGTCGGTTCGGTGCCGCCCCGGCCATAACACGCCGGACCCGGTGCGGCGCCGGCGCTGCGCGGCCCGACCGCGAGCAGGCCGAGCGGGCTTCGCGCGGCAATGCTGCCGCCGCCCGCGCCAATCTCGATCATATGGATCGACTGGATCTTCAGCGGGAAACCGCTGCCCTTTCTGAATCGTTCGTAGCGCGCGACTTCGAGTTCGTTCGCGATCATCGGCTGGCCGTTCGGGATCAGGCACAGCTTCGCGGTCGTGCCGCCCATGTCGAACGACAGCACGCTGTGCTCGCCCGCCGTGCGTGCATAGTCGGCCGCCGCGACGGCGCCCGCAGCAGGACCTGATTCGATCAGGCGCACCGGCACGCGTGCGGCAGTCGAACTAGGCACCACACCGCCGCTCGATGTCATCCACAACAGTTGAGCCGTGACACCGCGCTTGGACAGCTCGCGTTCGAGGTGATCCACGTGGCGCACCATCAGCGGTTGCGTATAGGCGTTGGCGACCGTGGTCGACGCGCGATCGAACTCACGCACCTCGGGGCAGACCGACGACGACAGCGAAACGGAAATGTCACCGGCAACGCTTGCAAACAGCTCCCCAATGCGCTGCTCGTGCTGCGGATACTTGTACGCGTGCAGCAGGCACACCGCGACCGACCGAATCCCGGCCTCGCGCAGATGGGCGGCGATCGCACGCACCTTGTCCTCGTCGAGCGGAGTGATGATTTCGCCATCGGCGGTAATCCGTTCGTGCGCGCCGAAGCAGAGGTTGCGCGGCACCAGCGGCTCGGGGTACTGGATCTTCAGGTCGTACAGGTCATAGCGGCCTTCGGTGCGAATTCGCAGCATGTCCTGGAACCCGTCGGTGGTAATGAACGCCGTCTCGACGCCTCGACGCTCAAGTACCGCGTTGGTCACTACCGTTGTTGCGCCGAGTATCTGCGGCGCGCTTGCCTGGCCGTTGCCGGCATGCACACGCGCCAGCAATTCGTCGATCCCCTGCAGCACCGCGCGCGCCGGGTCGTCCGGCGTACTAAGGACCTTGTGCAGCAGGATCGTCCCGTCGTCGCTGGCCATCGCGAAGTCGGTGAACGTACCTCCGGTGTCAAATGCGAGCTTCATAATCTCTGTTTCCTCAATCGTGTCGCCCATGCGGGCCTTGACTACAAAAAGATCTGGATGCGCGTCCGCGTCACAGCGCAGGCTTGCCGTTCATCGGTATGTTCCCTGGCGCAGAAACCACCCCCTCGGCATGCGTATGGCCGTGCCCGGTCATGAAAAGGTCGCCCAGCTGGGCCTGGCTCAGCGCGTCAGACGGGCTGTCCCAGATCACCTTGCCGAGACGCAGTACCACCGCTCGCTCAGCGGTTTCCAACGCCTTTCGTGTGTTCTGCTCCACCAGCAGAATGGTCCGTCCGCCCTTGTGAAGGCGCTTCAGTTCGTTGAAGACGAGCGCAACCGCCTGGGGCGACAACCCGACCGACGGTTCATCTACCAGCAGGATCTGAGGCCGGCGCAGCACCGCCATCGCCATTTCGAGCAGTTGCTGTTCGCCGCCGGAGAGGTTGCCGGCGTATTGATCGCGACGCTCGCGCAGCACCGGAAACAAGTCGTAGACGTATTCGCGCTCGGCACGCGTCTCTGAATCGCGCACCGTGCAGGCGGCCATCTCGAGGTTTTCGTCGACCGACATCAGCGGAAAGTTGCACCGCCCCTGCGGCACATAAGCGATGCCTTGCGACAGGAACGATTTCGGACGCTTGCCCGCCAGCTCATGATCCTTCCAGCGAATCGAGCCGCCCTTGTGAGTCGTCATGCCGAACAAGGTCTTCAGCAAGGTCGACTTGCCGGCTCCGTTCGGGCCAAGCAGCGTGACAAACTCGCCGTGCCTGATGCGCAGATCCACGCCGTGCAGGATTTCCAGATGGCCGTAGCCGGCACGCAGGCCTTCAATTTCGAGCATCATTGCCGTCACACTCCCAGGTAAGCTTCGATGACCTGCGGGTTGCGCACGATCGACTCCGGCTCGCCTTCCGCGAGCTTCGTGCCCTGGTGCAGCACGATCACGCGGTGCGACAGGTCCATCAGCACATCGGTGTTGTGTTCTATGACAACGAAGGTCACGCCAAGACGGCGGTTCGCGTCGCGTATGCTCTCGATCACCTTCTCGATCAGCACCGGGTTGATACCCGCAAGCGGTTCGTCGAGCAGGATCAGTTCCGGCTCGGGCATGAGCATCAGGGCGAACTGCAGCAACTTCTGCTGGCCACCGGACATGTTCCCGGCGGGCAGGTGCGCGACACGCTGCAGCCCCGCTATCTCGATCAGCTCGCCCGCCCGCTCACGCAAGCGCCGCACGCGGCGCGACGCGCCCGGCCCGATCGAAAAAGTCGACAACAGCCCGGGAAAACTCGACATCTGTCCCGCGAGCACCAGGTTCTCTTCTGCATTCAGGCTGTGGAACACCACGGTCTTCTGAAAGCTGCGCACGAGGCGCCCTTCGCGGCTTATACGGTTCATCGACCAGCCGGTGATGTCGTGGCCGTTCAGGACCACCTTGCCGCTGTCGCTGCGCTGCAAGCCTGTGCAGCAGTCGAACAGCGTCGACTTGCCCGAACCGTTGGGGCCGATCAGGCCGCACACTTCGCCGCGCCGGATATTGAAGTCCACGCCCTGCAACGCGGGCACGCCGCCGTAGCGTTTGCGCAGACCCTCGACGCTGAGGATTGTGTCTTGATTAGCGGCCATCGGAAGGTCCTCCCTGTGCGCGAAAGCGAATCCGCGCGATGCGTTCGAGTGCACGATCGAGGAGCGGCGCCAGGCCGTGGGGGAAGCAGAACACCAGCAGCAGCAACACAAAGCCGTAGATGATCATGCGCAGTTCGGGCGTGACGCGCAGTGCTTCCGACAATGCGACGAACAGCAGGCTGCCGATCACCGCGCCGGGCACCCGCCCCACCCCGCCGCCGAGCACGATGACGAGGACCGTGGTGGAGTAATACATCTGGAAGACCAGCGGACTTACCACCGTCATGTAATGTGCGTACAAGCTTCCGCCGACGCCGGCAAACAGCGCGCTCAGCATGAAGACCGCCAGCTTGTACGCCCAGGTCGGCACGCCGAGGGACTCCGCCAGCACCTCGTTGTCGCGGATCGCGACCATGCAGCGGCCGGCGGGCGACTTGACCAGTGCATAGAATCCGAGCGTGGCAACGATCGCTACGACCAGCGCGAGATAGTAGTAGTCGGGAATCGTGCTGATGGTGAGCACGGCGTTGCCGATCTGGAACTTCGGTTGCGGCACGCCGGAGAGTCCCATGTCGCCGCGCGTCATGCCGATCCAGTTCTTCGCCACCGTTTGCGCGATGACCACGAAGCCCAGTGTGCACATCACGAACGAATAGGTCCGCAGGCGCAGCGCCGGAATGCCGAGCGGCAGCGCGATCGCGGCGGCAATCACGCCGCTTGCCACCAGGTTGAACGCAAACGACGTGCCGAAGTGCAGTGACAGCAGTGCGGAGACATACGCGCCGACGCCGAAAAAAACGCCCTGTGCGAGCGACAGCATACCCGTGTACCCGAGTATCAGGTTCAGTCCATGCGCCGGCAGCAGAAAGATCATCGCGATGATCAGCGCGTGCAGGTAGTAGCCGCCGAGCACGAGCGGCGCCAGCCCCAGGGCGACGACAACTGCCCCAGCGCCGGTCCAGCGCAGGGCTGGCAGATGGCGTGCAACAGGCGTCAAGGTATCGAGAGTGGTAGACATGATTAGCGATCCATTAGATGAACCCGGACGTGCTGGCATCCGGTTGTGGCATCGTGCCAATGAGCAGTCCAGAAGAGGAAGCAGAAGGAACGGACCATGCTCAGAAGCGCGCCTTCGGACTGAAGAGACCCGTGGGCCGGCACATCAGCATCAGCAGGAGCGCGATGAAACCGACGCTGTCGCGGTATTGCAGGCCAATCGAACCGGCGACCAGGCTTTCGGCGACACCGAGCATCCAGCCGGCGAACAGCGTGCCGCGCACATTGCCCATCCCGCCCATCACGATCACGGCAAAGGTCTTCAACGTGATCGACTCGCCCATGCCTCCGTACAAGCTGACGTTGATCGGTCCGGTCAACGCACCTGACAATGCTGCCAGCGCCGTACCGAGCACGAAGGTGCGTCGCACGACCTTCTCAACGTCGATACCGATGATCTGGCAGCACTCGGGGTTCTGCGACACCGCCCGGATCGACTTGCCCATGTGCGTGCTGCGGACCATCCATTCGAGCCCACCGAACATCACCAGCGCCGCGCCGACCAGCACGATGCGTTGCTGCGCCATGCCGATGCCAAGAAACTCGACCGGGTCGAGCCAGCCACCGGGAAACATCTTGTAGCCGCCACCGAACGCGAGAATCACGGCGTTCTGCAGGATCAGCGAGATGCCGAGCGTAGCCAGTACGCCCGACTGGAACGGTGCGTTGACTAGGCGCTGCATCACCAGGCGCCCGATCAGCGCGGCGATCGCGGCGCTGATGGCAACCGAGAGTACGATCGCCGTGCCATAGTCGATGCCGAGCTTCGAGATCACATACCAGGCCGCGAAGGTGCCCACCATGTAGTACTCGCCGTGCGCAAAATTGATCGCCCGCAGCACGCCGAAGATCATCGTCATCCCCGCGGCAATCAGAGCGTAGACGGAACCGGCTACGATCCCGTTGACGATTTGTTCCACTATGAAAAGGCCCATGGCCGAGTACTCCAGAAAGGGGTTCAGTGCGCCGAATAGTCGACACGGGAAGACAGCACGCCCTTGTTCACCGCCTTGCCGCCCACCACCTCGAGCAGCACGATCGGCACGACTGCCTGCTGGTGATCGTCGAACGTGACGGGACCCATCACGCTCTCGTAGCGGATCTTGGCGAGCGCGGCTCGCACATCCGCCGTCTTCGCGCTGCCGGCATTGCTGATTGCATCGGCGAGCAGATGCACGCTCTCCCAGTGCGTGTAGGCGTGGACATTGGGTAAGTCGCCATAGGCCTTTTTATAGTCGTCGACGAACTTGAGACTTCGCGGGTCCGGCCACGATGGCAACCACGCCACCGTCTCTATCGCGCCATTCATGACGTCCGGCGCGGCGGCGATCGTGCTGGGGTTGGTGAACTCGGCGTTGCCAACGAGCTCGATCTTGCCGCCGAGCGCCATCTCATGCATCTGCCTTGCGACGATGGGCGTGGTGTCGGCCAGGCCATACATGAGGATCGCCTGCGCGCCGGAATACTTGATCTTGCTCAGGACCGGACGGAAGTCCGTCTCCGTCTCCTTGTAATAGTCCTCGCTGACGATCTGCGCCTTGTAGCGCTGCAGATACTTTTTTGTGAACGTAATCGCGCCACGGCCGAAATCGGTATCGACAGAGAGCACGGCGAACTTCGTATAGCCTTTCTTGGCCGCATACTCCAGCGCTGCCGCGGCCCGGGACTCGTCGGTAGGATAGTTGCGGAACGTCCACTTGTAACCGCCCACTCCGGCCCGGTAGGTAATTTCCGGATTCGACGACGCCGCGTTCAGCAGAAGCACGCCCGCCTGCTCGACAACGGGCTGCATTGCCAGCGTGACGGAGCTGCACACGTCGCCGATGATGATCGACACGTTGTCGAAGCGGATCATCCGCTGCGTGGCGGACACACCCTCGGCCGGCACACATTGACTATCGCCCTGCACCAGATCCAGCTTCTTTCCGAGCACGCCTCCCGCGGCATTGACCTCGTTCACCGCCAGCGCGGCCCCCTTCAGCGCGTATGCGCCATAGCGGGAATTAGCCCCGCTCTGCGGGCTCACGACACCAATCTTGATCATATTGCCGTCCTGCGCGAAAACGCTCGCAGTAAAGCACAGGCCCGTCACGCTCAGCACCGCGACACACGCCATATTGCGCAGCCTGCGCGCTACCGGTTTACATCTCATAGGGATTCTCCGTGGGGCATGAGTTCGTGTTGAAATCAAAGGTACATAGGTCAAAAAGCACGGACCAATATGTAATGGTGCTTCCGCCATAAAGGTTCGTGATGGGGCGTGTGGGGGCGTGTGGGGGCGTGCATGCCGCGTTGCAACAGCGACGTTGACCGTGAAAGCAAGGGAAGCGGGCAATAAACCGGACACGCGCGAAGGCGGAGCAGGGAAAGAGGACGAGAAAAGACAGCGGGAAAAACACGAAGAGCCGCTAGAGCGCACGGCGCGAGGCGACCACTGGGCGCCCCGTGCGGGGCGCTACACAAGAACGGCGCGCAGCCTAACGATGGGGATAATCGACCTTCGAGTACATCGCGCCCTTGATCATGGGTTTGCCGTCGACGTCCTCGACGAGCACCATCGGCAAAACGGCCTGCTGGTGATCGTCGAATGTGACCGTCCCCATCACGCTCTCATATCGGATCTGCGTCAGCGCGCGACGGATCTTGTCATTATCGACGCTTCCCGCTTCCTGGGCAGCTCGTGCAAGAAGATGAAGCGATTCCCAGGGCGAATAGGCCTGGACGCTTGGGACCTCGCCGGCATAAGCCTTCTTGTAATCATCGACGAATTGGCGGCTATGCGGGTTCTGCCATTCGGGCAACCACGCGGCTACCTCGACTGCACCGTTCATCACACGCGGCGCAGCGGCAATCGTCGCCGCGGTCGTGAACTCCCCATTGCCCACCAGCCCGACCTTGCCGCCCAGACCCATCTCGAACATCTGCCGCGCGATGATCGGCGTTGTATCAGCCTGCCCGTACATGATGACGGCCTGCGCACCGGAGTATTTGATCTTAGTGAGCACGGGCCGAAAATCAGTTTCCGTTTCCTTGTAGTAGTCTTCGCTGAGAATCTGCGCGGGATATCGGGGCAGATACTTTTTGGTGAATGCGATGGCCCCCCGGCCATAGTCGGAGTCGACCGACAGTACGGCAAATTTCGTATAGTGTTTTTTCTCTACCGCGTACTGCAGCGCGATAGCCGCACGAAGCTCATCGGTCGGATAGTTCCGGAATGTCCACTTGAAACCGCCTACACCGGCCCTGTACGTGATTTCCGGATTAGACGACGCGGCATTCATCAGAAGAACATGCGCCGCTTCCACAACCGGCTGCATGGCGAGCGTGACCGAACTGCACACGTCGCCGATGATCATCGATACGTGATCGAATCTGATCAGCCTCTGCGCGGCCGACACGCCTTCAGAAGGCGCACACTGGCTGTCGCCGCTCACCAGCTCGATTTTCCGTCCAAGTATGCCGCCCCCGGCATTGATCTCGTCCGCAGCCAGCCGGGCGCCCTTCCAGGCGAACGCGCCATACCTGGAATTGGCGCCGCTCTGGGGACTGACGACACCGACCTTGATCGTCCCGCTTTCCCGTTGACCGTCTTGTGCAACAGCATTCGACGAGGCGATGAGACCCCAGGTCGCGATAGTCGCGAGAGCAGCCGCGGCGGGTAGTCTGGCACGAGGTCGTTGTATCACCGATTCTCCATTGAGTGGTTTGCCTTCGGTAGTCAAAATACCGACGTCAAAAAACCGCCACAAATAAGAGATCACGATCAGGCTATCGTGTTTCGTGATACCGAAAAAGCCGGTTGATCAAAGCACCCCTATCTTTCAATCTAAAGGACCAGCACCGGTTGCCGCCTCAGCGCTAGCGATACGCACGCGGTCAAATACTCCCGGCTCCCCTTATCACCGAGAATGCAATCATAGTGTTCTATTTAACCCGATAGATACCGCACCTTGCGTGTGCAGCACAATCCGGCCCGCCAGGAGGTTTCGATCGCTACGCCGGCTTTCCTCGAACGCATCGGCAATATTCTGGTTGCTCACCGCTCGTACGGGTGGCATAGTTCCGACAGGTTAAAGCGGTCTGGTGCGATCCGGTTCGCACCCAGTTCTGAGAAAACGGACGCGATACCGACCTGCAAGCAGCCGTGACAGGAAAACGAAGGAATTTCGCCGGATTGCCATGACGATGAAACTGACCATCGTCATGGCAATCCGGCGAAGGGGAAGATTCGTACCTTGACTTCGGCCGACTAATGGGTGTCACGTTGTTGAAGACCGTGCGATCGAAATCGTTAAATAGGTATTCCTAAATTATATAGAAAGACGGTCTAGCATTGGATTGCCGGTCACGGTTTCCCACGCCGGTTCTAATGAGATGGACCCGACGCCTCCCTTCGGCAGACACTGATGGACGTCAACCTGATATCGGCGGCATCTTCAGCACCCAACTCTCGAGCCGGACAGCCGAAGATTAGTGTAGCTGCTCAAAAGCTCTTCTATAAGACTGCCCATTCGTGTCGCTCGGCCATGAGACCGAACTGCGTGGGGAACTACAGTCGGCCAATCAACAACAGGATGCCGCGCCAGCCGTAGGTCGACGCGCCATGCAGCAAGCCGAACAGAAGCAGCGACAGCGCGAACATCGCGCCTCCGACCGCCTGGGGCAGGTGCAACAGCACCGACGCGACGTGGGAGCACACGCTGGCGGCCGCCAGAACCCAGAGCGCGGGCGA
>Ga0255336_101240_pt1 | contig 20743 bp, 20 predicted proteins | sample MeOH1_35cm_T3_17_FD_189102 | JGI IMG/M metagenome (GOLD analysis project Ga0255336, IMG submission 189102) | Sandy soil microbial communities from University of British Columbia, Vancouver, Canada - MeOH1_35cm_T3_179 | ecosystem: Engineered > Artificial ecosystem > Sand microcosm > Unclassified ...
CGCCATCGCAGACCTGCCCGCCGTGCTCCCGCCATCATTCATATAGCCATCCTCAGCTTCCTGAAAATGCTACATGCTCCGCTATTCAATGCCTTGCGCAAGAGGCGGGTTTATTGATCGCTTACGATTGAGCCGGCCGCGTACGCGGACCTTCAGCGGGACATCGCGGACGTCGTTGCGGCGACGCGTGCGGCCGCATCGCGCAGCGTGAATGCGGTCATGACTGCGAGCTACTGGGCGATTGGGCGGCGCATTGTAGAGTTCGAACAGGGTGGGGCGGAGCGCGCCACTTACGGTGAGGCGCTTATCCGGCGGTTGGGTGCAGACCTGTCGAGGAGGCTTGGCCGAGGCTTCGGCGCACGGAATCTCGCGCAGATGCGGGCGTTCTACTTGGCTTGGCCCTTTGACCAGATTGTGCAGACAGCGTCTGCACAATCTGGCGGCACTTCGATCGTGCAGACGCTGTCTGCACTTTCCGCAAGGCGACCGAACTCCAAACCGATCGCGCGCAACGAGCTCGAGCTTGGCGCCATCGCAAGGGCGTTTCCGCTCCCGTGGTCCGCGTACGTCCGTCTCCTTTCCGTAAGGACGACCGAGGCTCGCGTCTTTTACGAAACCGAGGCGCTGCGGTAGGGTTGGTCGGTGCGGCAGTTGGATCGCCAGATAGGCAGCCAGCTATACGAGCGGCTGCCGCTGTCGCGCAACAAAGCGGCCCTGCTCAAAAAGGCTAGCGCAACCGTGCCGGGAGACATACTCACACCGGAAGAGGCGATCCGCGATCCGTTTGTACTGGAGTTTCTGGACCTGAAGGACGAGTACTCAGAATCGGACCTTGAAGCGGCCCTGCTCCAGCGGCTGACCGACTTCCTGCTGGAGCTCGGTGACGATTTCGCATTCATCGGCCGGCAGAGACGTCTGCGGATTGACGACACGTGGTTTCGGGTCGATCTGGTGTTCTTCCACCGGAGGCTGCGATGTCTCGTGATCATCGATCTGAAGGTGGGTCGTTTCAGCTACGCGGACGCTGGTCAAATGCACCTTTATCTGAATTACGCTCGCGAACACTGGGTCAAACCGGGTGAAAATCCGCCGGTCGGTCTGATCCTATGTGCAGAGAAGGGCGCGGCGGAAGTGCATTACGCGCTCGACAATCTCCCTAACAAGATTCTTGCCGCGGAATACCAGACCGTGCTGCCCGACGAAACGCTGATCGCTCAGCAGCTCGAGCGCACCCGCGTCGAGCTTGAGCAGCGTTACCGGACGTCGGACGGCGGTGCCGCACAAATGGAGGAGTGAGCAGGCGTCGCGCCGCTTCGGACGTTCGCAAGTTAAATGCAGTTTTAATAGTTACAATTAACAAACTGCTGTGCGCGTGGAACGCTCGGTTCTTGCCACCCTTGCCGGGGCTTAGACGGGCGAACGGTTTTTTCTTAGCTGTTTGGACGCGACCATCGGACGGAAGCCGCCTTCGGCTGGAATTCCGATCCCGCCGACGCGACCACGGCGAGAGAAAGTGAAGGGTCGGATAGTTGCAGCTATCCGACCCTTCGTTTCCGGACAGGAACGCTCGCATGAAATCATCACCGCTCACACAAGTAATTTTGTTACTACTTTTCAAACAAATTTGTTACTACCGCTCCGCGCTACCCGTCGATAAACGTGATTGCCTCCGATTTCGCGGCCCGCTATCTAGTCCAACCGGTGGTTGCGCCGGGTCTGGTCCGCGGTCGCAAGCGCGTGACGATACCGGCCGGCCGTTCTGGCCAGTTTCTCAGCCTCGCTCCAAAAGCCGCGACGGGCCTTCACGCAGTCGATAAACAACTGATACTCAGCTGCGACGGTCGTGGACATCGGGCTGGGTGTGATCACTGGCGCCAAGGCAGGGTAGGGGAGCGCGTCACCACCGATGTGCGGGCATATCGTCGCGCAACGCCGCAGTCCCGCGATTGCGGCCGCGGGCGTCGTCGCGCAGACCTGCAGGCGGGCGTTTTCCCAGCGGGCAACAAACTGACCATCGACGCCTTGATAAAGCCAGCACCACGGCCGCCCACCGCTCAGTCCCAATAGGCGCCGGTGGCGTGCTTCGGCAAATCGAGCGCGGTCGTTCACTGGCTGCAGCGCCTGCTGTCCGATCGTCACGGCGGCTACGTGCCCCTCGTGATCTGGAGCCATGCCGCTCGTACTCCCTGGCGTGCTTTAGTCTCAGAATTCTGAAGCGCCCCGTACGAGCCTTGGCCAAAGTCGGGAAACTGCGCTTACTCGGACAGTAGGCAGCCCGGCCCTGCGATGCAATCGTGCCGCCGCTGCGCCGCGACACAAACAGGTCGCAGCGTAGTGCTATGCTGGTGCTCCATAGGGGCTCGCGATCGCATGCGGCAGCCATCTCATCCGACATCCCACGTCGCTACGAATAAAATGAAACAGGACACACGCCCGACTTTTCCGGAAAGCGAGACCGTAGATGCCCCCGCGAGCGCCGAGGCGGCATCTCGCAGCACGTGGGTCAGTGTCGCGGTGAATCTAGCCCTGAGCATCGGGCAGGTGATCACGGGCATCCTGTCCCGCTCGCAGGGATTGATCGCCGACGGGATCCATTCGCTGTCGGATCTGATCGCTGATTTCGTCGTGTTGCTGGCCAGTCACCACAGCAGGAAGCCGGTCGACGCAAACCATCCTTACGGCCATCAACGTTTCGAGACCGGCGCATCGCTTGCGCTCGCGTTGATTCTCCTTCTGGTCGGCGGCGGAATGCTCTGGTCCGCTGTCCTGAAACTCGAACATCCCGAGACGATCCAGCCCGTGCATCTCGCGGCGCTCTGGGTCGCGCTTTCCGCTCTCGTCGCGAAGGAGGGTTTGTTTCGCTACATGCTTGCGGCTGCGACGCGCGTGAAATCGAGCATGTTGGTCGCCAACGCGTGGCATGCGCGCTCGGACGCTGCATCTTCGCTCGTTGTTGCACTGGGCATTGTCGGCAACCTTGCCGGCTATCCGTTGCTGGATCCGGTCGCCGCGCTGATCGTCGGCGGCATGGTGGTGAAAATGGGCTGGTCTTTCGGTTGGGATGCATTGCACGACCTGATGGACAGGGCGGCCGACGATGCTGAGGTGCAGGCCATAACTGAAACGCTGCGCGCGACGCCGGGCATACTCGGCGTACATGATTTGCGCACGCGCAAGATGGGGGACATGATCCTCGTTGATGTGCATCTGGAGATCGATGCCGATTTGTCGGTCGAGCAGGGGCACGAAATCGCTGTCGCGGCGCGTGCTTGCGTGATGGCGCGTCATCGCGTGCTCAACGTGATGACGCATGTCGATCCGCGGCGGCGGACATCGCCGATGTTCTGATTCACCTCGACCTTCACGAGATTGCCGCGCGCTCCACACGGCAAGACACTGTTAGTTGCAGCTTCGATGCCCACGACAGTCCCGATCGTTTGCTTGGAGCTTATGCCCGCGAATACGTGGGCGTAGCTTGCAGGAGTCAACTCCTGAGCCGCGGCCCATTAGCCGCGGCGACAACCCGTGCCGGTCAATTTGCCGGTACTCGCAAACGTGTGTTAAACATCCTCCTGTGCGCGGGGACACTTATGCGGTTTCGCTGGAACTCAAGGCGCGCATTGCATCCCTATAGCCGCGTTCGATCCGGCGTCGAGTGGACGAACGGGAAAAGTCAGTCGCCGCACCAATCGATTCCTGTCCATTGCCGGATATCAGCACGAAACGGTCGATTTTCCGGTGCGCCATCAAGCGACGATACGCCGGGTGTTGACGCAGCTGGCTGGCCGGCGGCAATTCCTGATCGAGATGTTCAATCAGATCGAGATAACCGTTGAACTGTTCGAAAAGCTTCAGATCGAGCCGCAGCTTTCCAAAGAAATAGATCTGCAACAGACGGCCCACTACGTCCGACATCGTCTGAGGTGTCGACGGCGAGATATGACTTGCATCCATCGCGATCAGTTCGCGTTTCACCTCGGGATCATCCGCGTCGATCTGTTCCAACGCGTTGATGGCGCACCGCAACGGAGTGTTGGAGACAAGGCCACCATCCCAATAAGGCTTGTTGTCGATGAAAGTCATCGGAAACGCCGGCGGCAAGCTCGAGCTCGCGATGACATGGTCGACAGTCAGGCCGACCCTGTTATCAAATTCCTCGTAGGCGCCCGTGGCGGCGTTCACCGCAGTAATGATGACTCGCGTCGCACTTGCGTTCAGCTTGTCGAAATCTACTGACTTCGTCAGCCATTCTCTAAGCGGTGCCATGTCCATGACGCTGGTAGCGATTAACGGCGCCAGGAGGAAAGTCGGGGCCACGCGGACCATTCCGTGCGCGCCGAATATCGCCAACCATGCGTCCAGACCGGGCATTGACGGAAGGGCAGAGACGGAAAATCTGTCCCACATGTCCTCCAGGGTCTCAAGAGGATCACCCTTTGCTCCGGCGAGGACAGCCGCGGCCAGAGCGCCGATCGATACGCCGGTTATCACATGCGAGCGGAAGTTCTGGCGCTGGAAGATGGCTTTGATCGCGCCGAATTCGTATGCTCCCAGTGCGCCGCCGCCCTGCAAGACGATTGCCGTAAGCACGCTAGACATGGCGACACCGCCAGGTCATCGAGCGTCGATTAAAGTCGGGAGGGTTGAGCATGACACAGTTCCAGGTGGGTGGATGGGCAATCACTTACCGCTCGCGGAACGGGCCCCGCTTGTAGTCCTGGCTTCACTCAAGTCCCCTTCTCATTTTTCGAGTTGCGCGCGAATTGATTGCAATTCCTTTCTGCGTTCAGCGTTTGCCTTCGGATAGGTCGTTTCAAGTTCGTCAAGCGTCTCGAGTAGGATCCTCGACACGATTAGCCTCGCGTTCTCCTTGTCGTCGGCCGGCACGATGAACCAGGGAGCCCGGTGGGTGCTGGTTGCATTGAAGCATTCCTCATAGGCGGTCATGTACTGGTTCCAGTACTGCCGTTCCTCGACATCGGCAACACTAGATTTCCAGTTTTTCTCAGGGTCGTCTATGCGCTGCAGGAAGCGTTTTCGCTGCTCTTCCTTCAAGATGCGAAGGTAGAACTTGACGATCCGCGTGCCGTTTCTGCAGAGGTGCAACTCAAGATCCACGATCGAACGATAGCGGTCATGCCACACTGTCTTTTCGCCGAGCAGTGCATCCGGCAGCCCCTCGTTACGGAGAATCTCGGGATGGACGCGGGCAATCAGCACCTCATGGTAGCAGGACCGGTTGAAGATGCCGATTCGTCCACGCTCTGGCAGATCGCGTGTGGTGCGCCAAAGAAAGTCGTGCTGCAGTTCAATGGAGCAGGGATGTTTGAAGCTGAAAACCTGACAACCCTGCGGGTTCACGCCCGACATGACATGCTTGATGGCGCCATCCTTACCCGCCGCGTCCATTGCCTGGAAGATAAGCAGAACAGCATAGCGGTTGGATGCATAGAGCAACTGCTGCAGAGACCTCAGGCGGGCGACGTGCTCACTGAGCAATTGCTGGTAGTGTTCCCTTGACTTGTACACGGGCTCCACTTCAGTCGGCCACTTGTCGAGCTTGACCCTTCCGCCTTCCGGGACACGAAAATCTCGCGAATTGATTTCCATGTTGATCCTCTTAACGGCTCAAGGTCGGTAGGTTTGTAGCCAGGGGAATCCAGCAAAGCAGATCTGTGCCGCAAAGCCGATTCCTCCGGCGATCGACCCGTTACCCGAAACATACTGCGCCGGAGACTCACCGAACGCGAACACAGCGACACCAAGTTTTGCGACCACGAGAACGATGAAGGCCACGATTCCCATCAGGCGACGACTGCGCCTATCAGGTTGCAGATTGAACCACTGCACACTCCATTGCGCAACCTTCCAACTGACCGCAAGCATGACTGGCGTTTCCAGTACCACGGACGCAGTTGCGCCGAGCTGCGGCACCAGCAGCAGGACGCGTATTGCACCGAAAGCGAATCCGATCGCAAGGACCACGAGAGCATACGCGGTCCCGGCCTTTACCCGTGAGGCGCGTCCCTATACGCCGAACGGAGTGGAGTTCATGGCAGTTACATCCGCGCGGCAGCAGCCAATTTAGCACCGGCGTTTCGCATGCCAGGTCTGGCGGGGCTGTGGGTCCGTCGACGGCGATGCCGTCCGGGCCCGCAGCAACTGATCATTACGGTAGTCGTGACCGCGGGCCAGGAGATTGACCTATATCAACCTGTTCTGCGGCCCTTCCAAAATGAAGGGCCGTTTCTGGTCCTCCAGATCTGCACTCGTCGTTATTTCTCAGGTGTGAAATTGCGTGATCGGATTCATGGCGACGCGCACAGCGAAGGGTTGACCTTAATCAAGGGCGCGCACGCAAGCGGGGAAGACCATGCAGGAATACCAGCGACCAACGACCTTCCCGTGCGGACAGAATCGGTCAGCCGCAAGCGAAGTCTCTTGCGAGCGACGGAATACCGGAGCCGGGTTCGCTGAGCGAGACATCCTGTCCGGAGAGGTTGATCCCGGTCGGCGGCAATCAGGCGCGACAAGTTTGTGGAGGTGTGGAATGCATCGAGTTGCTACATTGATTATGGCAAGCGTGATCAGCCTGCTTGCTGCAACAACTGCCGCATATGCGGATGTGCCGACGCAAAGCATCACGGAAAACGGCTTGAAGGTCCACTACGGCGTAATGCCTGCTACGAAAGCGCAAATGGTCGAGCGAGGCGCCGATGCCTCCCAAAAAGGCGCGGTGGCCACACCAGGATCGTCCAGTTATCACCTGGTGGTTGCACTCTTTCGTAGCAACAGCGACGAACGCATCAAGGATGCGACAGTGCTCGCTACGGTCAAGGGACCCAAGGGGCCAAAGGGCAGCGCCCATTCACGCCCCGTCACAAAGCAGCTCCGGCCCATGGTGATCGGTGACGCGGTCACGTACGGAAACTTCTTCGACATGCGTTGGCGAGGGGTTTATCACGTAAGCCTCACTGTCACACGGAAAAACGAGTTAAAACCGGTGAAGGTCAGCTTCGACGTAGATCAGCAGTTCTGATTCCAGCGTTCCGGCGAAGTCGGCGCGAACACCTGCTTATCTGGCGGGCATCCTGGCACCTGCTGGCAACCTTATCACATAGATGCGAGCCGGCAAGTCGCCCGCAACCTCGTCTTCTTTGTATGTGACGTAGACAAGCGAGTGACGTTCAGTGCCCAGTACCCGGAGTATATGGAGCGAGTTGAAAGTTGGATCTGTCTCGGCCGTGAATACCTGCGCCTGCCTGGAAACTGTTTCGGCAATGCGGATGTCGCCTGTCTGATGGCAGGAAGCCGTCAGGTCCGTCCCGTGGGTGTTACGTCCACTTCCCAGTGCGCCATCGGAATGCGCCTCTGACACATAGCAGGTCACGCCTTTCACGAAGGGATCGTCATAAGCCGAAATGGCGATGTGAGAACCATATCGCTGGGTATGCGTCTCGATCGTCGCCAGCTCCCTGGCAGCGACTAAGGAAGACGAAAATATCAGCATTGCACCCGGGATGCTCCACCGCCCTGGAATCAGCTTGATCATCATCCACCTCCGGGTATCCGACAGTCAGATCGCCAGCCGCGCAATGCTGCAATCACGGATCGCTGAGTTCAGGCTATTTCACCCGGAAGTCCGCTGCTTGACGCAGGTCAACGCCTGCGTGTTCGCCTGGCGTCATTCTGAAAATGGATACGTTATCCGCGTAGGGCGCCTGTCGGCAGCGGATTGACCGTCCCTTGTCCAGGCGAGAACAAATGACGACTTCGGTCGCCTGTTTCGTCAGTAAGTTCGCATATCGAGGATTGCCATGTTCAGGAACGCCCGTCTTTCGTTGCTTCTACCTTTCCTTGTCTGCGTCTGTGCAAACGGTTCTGCGCTCGCACAATCGTTACCGCAACCTGCTTCGCAAAACGGCGTCTCCTACATAACCGGCGGTGTGGGCGAAGACGAAGTTCGGGCATTTCGCGCCGCAGCTCCAGGCTACAACCTTCGCATGACGTTCGCGTCGAAGACAGGGAACTATCTGTCCGACGTCGACGTAACGATAACGTCCGGAGCCGGGCGACCAGTCCTGTCCGTTCGGACAGAGGGTCCATTCCTGTTTGTCCGCCTTCCTGCAGGGCGCTATCAGATCGGGGCGAAAACGCGTCACATCACGGAAACCAGAAAGGTGCAGGTGCCCGCGCGCGGCGGGGCCGATTTGCGTTTCTACTGGGAAGATCCGGATCGTCACGGAGTCGTGCACATCTGTAAAAGCTGTCCGGATACAGATACAGGCCGTCCCTGAGCGGCCTGTTCCGTGTCGCAATCCGCGTACTGATGGACACCAGAATGCAAACAAATCGCATAGAGCGCGTCCCGGACGTAATCTCTGGCACCATCGAACCGGCACCGGCGGTCGTACACGCCGACAGGAAGCATGGGCTGTCGAGCGCGCAGGTGGCGGAGCAGCGCGCCCGCTTCGGTCGTAACATCGTGGATTCAACGGCGCGCCGCACCTGGTCGCGAACGCTGTGGGAGGTAATCCGTGAGCCCATGTTCCTTCTGTTGCTCGCGGCGAGCGCTATCTATTTCGTGCTCGGGGACATTTCGGAGGCGCTGACGCTCCTCGCGTTCGTGATGGGGATTGTCTTTCTCACGGTCTTTCAAAGTCACCGCACCGCGCAGGTTCTCGACTCTCTTCGCGAATTGTCCGCGCCCCGCGCGCAGGTACTTCGAGACGGGCAACGGCAACTCGTTTCCGCTGCCGAACTGGTGCCCGGCGACGTGGTTTTCGTCGACGAAGGCGCACGCGTGCCCGCTGACGGCGCCGTGACAGAGGCTCACGAGCTGAGCGTAGACGAGTCGTTACTGACAGGCGAGTCCGTTTCTGTGAGCAAGTCCGTGGCACGACCCGATGCAAATCCAGAGGAAGATCCGGGCGGGCAGCTTTTTTTCGGATCGATGGTGGTGCAGGGTCAGGGGCGGATGATTGTGACTGCGACCGGGCCGAACACGACGCTCGGTCGCATTGGAAAATCGTTGACCGGCATTACGGAAGCCCGCTCGCCGTTGCAACTGGAGACGAGAACATTCGTCAATCGCTTTGCGTTGGCTGCGATCGCAGTGTGTCTGCTCCTCGTCGTGGCCTATCGTTGGCGTTCCGGGGAATGGCTTCCGGGCGTGCTCGCCGGGATCACGCTGGCCATGGGGATTCTTCCCGAAGAGATTCCGGTGATACTGACCGTGTTCATGGCACTTGGGGCTCGCCGCATCGCCAGCGAAGGCGTGCTAACGCGCCGTATGAGCGCCATCGAAACTCTTGGCCAGACCTCAGTGCTGTGCGTCGACAAGACGGGCACATTGACGCAAAACCGCATGTCCGTGCGCGTGCTGTTTGCGCAAGGAAAACAGCAGATCATCGATCAGACGACGCGACGGATTGACGAGGCGTATCACGAACTCATCGAATATCTGGTGCTCGCCAGCGAAATTGAACCGGTCGATCCAATGGAGCGGGCATTTCACGAAACAGGCCGGGTTGGGCTCGCCGGCACCGGACGCCTCCACGAGGACTGGTCTCTGATTCATGAGTACGCGCTGACACCGGAGTTGCCGGCTATGTCTCACGCATGGCACGCGCCAGAACTCAATCATCACGCAGTGGCCTGCAAGGGCGCGCCAGAGGCGGTCTGTGCTTTGTGTCACCTGGGCGAGCGGGACACGCAAACTGTCCTTGATCAGGCCGCGCAGATGGCATCGGGCGGGCTGCGGGTGCTTGGGGTGGCCAAGGCACGGCACTCACATACCGACTGGCCGGAACAGCAGCATGACTTCGAGTTCTCGTTCGTGGGGCTGGTTGGACTTCTGGACCCGGTCCGGCCGGAGGCTGCGGGCGCTATCTCGGAATGTCAGGCAGCCGGCATCCGCGTGGTGATGATCACTGGCGACTATCCGTCGACGGCGCGGGCGATTGCGACCGAAGTCGGCATCGACGCCGCACGGATCGTGACCGGCCAGGAAGTTGCAGCGATGGACGACGCACAGCTTCGCGACACCATAAAAACCATCGGCGTGTTCGCTCGCGTCAAACCGGAGCAGAAGCTACGGCTCGTCAACGCGCTCCGGGCAAGTGGCCAGGTGGTCGCGATGACAGGCGACGGTGTGAACGACGCGCCAGCGCTCAAGGCGGCACACATCGGCATTGCGATGGGACTGCGCGGCGCCGAAGTTGCGCGCGAGGTAGCCTCGCTGGTTCTGCTCCGTGACGACTTCGCACCGATCGTGTCGGCGATCCGGCTGGGCAGGCGTATCTACGCCAATCTCGTGCAGGCGATCAGCTATACGGTTGCCGTTCACATTCCGATGATAGCGGCCACCATGATTCCGGTGCTCGTCGGCTGGCCGCCGATGCTTGGGCCGGTTCATATCGTTTTTCTGCAACTGGTTATCGATCCCGTCTGCTCGGTCGTGTTCGAGAACGAGCCTGAACGCGAGAACCTGATGCGTATGCCACCGCGCCGTGCTGGCGCGCGCCTGCTGTCGAACCGCGCGATGGGCCAAGGGGCGGTGGCGGGCGCGCTGGCCGCCATGCTGGTTCTCGGTCTCTATGCCGGCTTGCTGACTCACGGCTACGACCTTGCCTTCGCGCGCACATTGTCATTCGTGACGCTCGTGGCGTGTAATGTGACGTTGATCTTTGTAATCAGACTCTTTCCGCAGTCGGGGGGCCGTACCCGCGTACGTCAGCCGAATCGCTACCTCTGGATTGTTCTTGGTGTCACCAGTGCGGGGCTTCTGCTGCTTATGACCGTTCCCGCCCTGGCTCGGCTGTTTGGACTGGTTGCGTTGCTGAGGGCCTGAAGGTGCAGATACAAAAGACCTGGAGAATGCTTCTGTGATCACGATGGCAATGCTATTTGCAGCAATTTTGCTGCTCAACGTCATTCCGGCCTTCGCCCGTCCCACGTGGATGGCAATGTCGTGGATCGGATTCAACCAGCCAGACCATAGCCCCTTGTTGCTTGCAGTCATTGCTGCCAGTGCCGCCACCATGGGGCGTCTGATTCTCGCGCGATGCTCCGGATGGCTCGTACGCGGGCACCTGATGCGCGAAGCGGACCGGCAGAACATCGATGTCGTAAAGGCGTGGCTGGAAAAAAGAAAGGCGGTGACTGCCGGTGTGCTGCTGCTGTATGCATTCAGTCCATTTCCATCCAATTATCTGTTCATCGCGTATGGGCTAACCAGCTTGCGACTGTGGCTGATCGGCGTGCCCTTCTTCTTCGGACGCCTCGCGAGCTATGCGTTCTGGACACATTTTGCGCAGGTCGCACACTCGTACCTGGACCCTGAACTGGATCTCGAGGGAGGGTATCTGGGCGCTTACTTCGTTCTTACCCAACTGGCTTTGTTAGGGCTTGTTTTCGCCCTGATGCGAATCGACTGGAGCGTTGCACTTAACGAGCACAAGCTCCGGTTCAGACGCCCCAGGACGCGCGAGAACGCAGGTGCCTGACTAACTGGCTAACGCCACCGAACTGTCGCTCGCATCACTCAGGCGAACGCACAGAATTCAGGAATGGATCAGTTTCTGCATGCATCATGACAAGGATGAAGAATTCAGGTGGGGGCGAACCATCAACAGCGGAGTTTGAGTAATGCGGGCTGTTCGGCCTGCGACGCTTCCGAGAAACCAGCGTGAGAAGCCGCGCCGACCGTGCGTGCCGACGACTACGAGGTCCGCGTGCCATCGCTGAGCCTCGCGAACAATCGTGTGGGGTATGTCATCGCTTGCAGGGTCGGTTTTGACCAGCCCCAATTCTACGGGGTTAATCCGATTGGCAAAAACTTCGGCCGCCGCGGCGAGCACCTTATCCCCCTCTTCGATGAACGTATCCTCGAGAAATCGAACAGCGCGATCGACGACGTAGACAGCTCGTATTGAGAAATCGGATCTTGCGAGACGCAGGCCAGACTTCAGGGCATCGAATGAAGCCTCGCTGCCGTCAAGCGCGAACAGGATTCGTCGCGGATAGGCATGTATCGCGGCCACATAGCTGGCGGGCACGATGAGAATTGAACACGGAGTCTGGCTTGTGACGAATTCGGATACCGTTCCTTCGAACCAGCGCAACATGCCGTCATGTTGACGTGCACCGACCACGAGCAGGTCGGCTTGCCACTCACTTGCAGCATCGATCAACGCATTTTCCGCATAGCCACCTGGCCTCGAAAGTTCGACCACTCGGGCCTCGACGTCGATCTTTGCATCAGCGAAAACTTCTTGTGCCTGTTTAACTGCCTCGCTGGCATCCCGCAAAAGCTCCTCGTGAATCGTCTCGAATACAGCATCCGCCAACAATCCAAGCGGCACGAGCACACGCGGGTTCTCGGCGACACTTACTATACACACCTCAGTGCCTGGGCTCACGAGGCCGCATACATACTTCGCCAGACGTGTGGACATAGGTGTCGAGTCAACACCGATTAGAATCCGCTCGAATCCTGATTTAGGGATACTACTGGCACTCGGTGCAGTCATGTCTTGTGCTCCGCGCAACGCGTGATCTCACACGCATTTGTGGTGCTTGGAAATCAGACCAGCGTACGCTATCGGAAAAACACAAAATCAGAATATTCAAGCGGGCGCTGCCTGTCTAAGACTGGTTCCCTAGCGATCTGATTTCTACTGTCGAGGTCTCCGTCTCTTCATTGTTCTCTGCCTGATCGGCTACTGCCCGTACGAGCAGCAGCGGCGTTGCAGTGATACGCGCGACGCGGTTTGACACGCTGCCAAGCACCCATCCTGCAACGCCACGCCGCCCATGCGTGCCCATGACTAGCAGGTCCGCCGGCCAGCGAACAGCCTCGCGAACTATGGTGTGTGCGATATCGTCACCGCTCCGCTTCGTATGCAGAAAACCGGAGTCGGTGGAAATACCGGGGGCAAGCAATGCAAATACTTTAGCCACCGTGGCGAGGGCCCGTTTCCCCTCGTCAACCAGTGCCGCCTCCCGCACGTCCATTGGAACCAGATCGGTGAAGCTGATGGTCCGATCTACGACAAACACCGCCCTTAGATGCGCCCCTTTCGCGGCGAGCGTCATGCCTGTCAGCAAAGCCTGATGAGACGCCGGGCTTCCGTCAATGGCGAAGAGTATCTTAGTCGGTCCATGCTGGAGTTGCGGCTCGTAGCTCTCCGGGACGATGAGCACGGGGCATTGAACCAGCTTGCTCACGGGTCCAGATACGGCGCCCTCAACCCATCGCGACAGGCCATGATGTTGTCTCGCTCCAAGGACAAGCAGATCCGCATTCCACCTCTGCGCTTCCGATGCGAGGGCATGCGACACATCGCCGCCGTACCTCGCGAGGTCTAGCAGTTCCGCCTCCACCCTCAAACCACGGTCTTCAAAAATGCGTCGAACGTTCGATAACGCGACCTCCGCGGATTCTCTCAACTCGTCGGAGAAAGCCGCGATATTCAGCCCGGTTGTCGAGTGCGCGGAGAGTATCGCCCTGGGGTTTTCGAGCACGCTCACGACACGAACCTGGACGCCTGCAACAACCAGTTGACAGGCGTAGGTGGCCGCATGGATGGACGCGATACTCGAATCTACGCAAAGCAGAAGCCGACTGAAACTGGCCGAAGGCGAATTGGAACTGACTTCCTGGTTCATGGAGAGACTCCGTGATTATCGCGGAAAACGCCCGACGGAAGCATCGTCTAGGCATACCCGTCAAAAGACAGTCTATACGCTACGTATAAGACGCTACGTATAAGACCTTCTCCTTTGCTTTCAATTGATTTGCTAACTAGCGGTGACGACTCGCACAGCGAGGCTATCCACTTCGGGCATATAGGTGTTCAGTGGTTCCGCGCAGGCAGATTTTGCACTCCCGAGCGTACCGGCGAGGAGAGAGCTGAACATCGCCGTCCCACACGTGCACAAAATATCGCGCCAAGAAACCCGCAACTCCTCAGAATATTGCGTCATGGCTGTCTCCAGTCGGATCCGAGGCGAACGGTCGCCTGTTCGGCGCCATCGTCTGCGTCGCCCCTACGCTCGTTGACGGCCTTTGCATGACCGTCGCCGAACCCCGATGGAGAAAACAAAAGCAGCCTCCCAACAGGAGTTATCCGACAATGCTACCGAGAAACAGTCCGATGGTTGCTGCACTGCGGCAATAGCCCGGGCTCATTCGTTTGTATGGTTGACCTAGCATGGATATTGCCGATGTTGCAGCGCGCAGTCGAAATTCCGCTTGCCTCGCTAAAGGATTACTGTGTGCACACTGAGCAGGCAAGTGGGCGTTCGCGGCAATGGTCGCTTCGGAAAACTTGAGTGCCGGCGGTGGGGCAACCTGAACTGCTCAACACTGGGTGTGCCCGCGCATCGCATAAGCAGCGGTTCCAGAAAATGTCATGAAGCCGTTAAAGCAACGATGGCGATATGCACCGGACGATCGCTGGGAATGCTCGACGATTTTCTTGCCGATTACTCCCCGGCAAAATAGAAGGGTTTACCCCCGGTTCATTCAGGCGGGCGAGGGCCAGCGAAAGACTTTCGCTGCCAAAAGCGGTAAAGGACTGACGCCATCCCGTTGAGGTCGAGTCGGCGCTCGGTGATCGGATTGCCTGCGGCGTAACGATCGAGGCGTCCCATAACGGCCGCAACGTTCGCGGACCGGTACGGAGCGATAGTGTACGTGGCATTCACGTTGAAGTGAGCATCGCGCAACCGGAACTGGAACCTGAACAGGCATCGTAATGCGGTAGTCCCGATGCCGCGTTTTCCGGCTGCGTGATGCCGAACATCGTCCCGGTATAGGTCGCTTTGGACTAGGTTACAACGACACTCGTCAAGACGCTGACTAGTGCGTTGTGTCCGACGCGCAGCTTCCGTGAAGTATCGTGATCTGCATCAAATCATCCGCGGGAGGTGGGGCGGTTAATTCAGGAAGCGGGATCGCGCGTTATCGTGGTTGCCACTCGCCATGCCTGATGTCGACTCAACGGCGCGCGTCTGCGCCGGATCCGGCAGGCAAGTAATCGGGAGAATGGAGATGCTACGCGATTTGCTGGTGCACGTGGACGGGAGCGAGTCGGGGCGGCGCAGGGTGCAATTCGCCGTCGACCTGGCAGTGAGCACGGGCGCACGCCTTACTGGAATACATGTGACCCCGCCGGCAGAAGTCCCACCCTTGTACAAGCCGACACGTGTCGCAGAAGTGGCTGCGCATCTCTCCTCCATACTCGCTCGGGACACACGGGCAGCAACAACGGCCTTCGGGGAAGAAGCGATGGCACGCCTCGCTGACGCATGCTGGTTCGAGTCGAGCGGTGACGTAGCCGACGGCGTCAGCGACAGGGCACGGTACGCAGACCTTGTCGTCATCGGCCAATATGAATGGCAAGGCCCGCCCGAAACCCATCCCTTGCCGGTCGCTCACCGGGTCGCCGTGCGAAGCGGTCGCCCGGTCCTGGTCGTGCCTGCCGCCGTACAGTCGAATTCACTGGCCAGGGCCGCCATTGCCTGGGACGGTAGCCGCGAATCCGTGCGGGCAATCCACGACGCTCTGCCGCTACTGCGGCTGTCACGGTCGGTCCAGATCATCACGATTCTTTCCCCGTCAGCGGAGAGCCGCGAGGACGACGCGGAAAGCCTCCTCGCGCACCTCGCCAGACATTCGGTGGCGGTCGGACAAGACCTGATCCGGATGAGAACCGCGGAAGAGCATGCTTCACTGCGGGAGCACATCGAGAAAGGACCATACGACTGGCTGGTGATGGGCGCCTACTCTCACCCGATGTGGATGGAATTCATTTTCGGCGGCGTTACGCAATCCATCCTCCTGTCGTCGAAGATACCCGTGCTTGTTTCCCACTAGCGAGGTGAATGAATGGACGTTAATGGGCAGCAGGGACCGCCGCAAACGAACACTCTTCGGATTCTTTTGCGGCGTCTGAAGGAGCACCCGCTATCGCGGATCGGACCAGGGCTCATCACCGGCGTCGCCGACGATGACCCTAGCGGGATCGCCACGTATTCCCAGGCGGGCGCTCAATTCGGCCTGAACATGCTTTGGACGATGCCGCTAGCTTACCCTTTAATGGTTGCCGTTCAATCGATGTGCGCGAACCTCGGCAGGGTTACAGGGAAGGGGCTCGCGGCCAACATAAAAACCGCATTCCCTCCGATCGTTGTAAGGAGCGTCGTGCTGCTACTGCTCATCGCCAATACGCTCAACATCGCGGCCGACGTAGCAGCCATGGGCGAAGTGGCGGAGCTTGTCTCAGGTTTCAATCGTCACCTCATGACAGCGTTCTTCGTGTTCGCGACGCTTCTGCTGCAGATGTTCGTTCCCTACCATCGGTACGTCTTCTTCCTGAAGTGGTTGACCGTCTCCCTGCTTGCTTACGCGGCAGTTCTCTTTACGGTTCATGTTCCCTGGGGACAGGTCGCACTGCGCACGGTCTGGCCCAAGTTCACACCCAATGCCAGCGCCGCCGCCGTGGTGGTCGGCGTTTTCGGCACGACCATCAGCCCCTACCTGTTTTTCTGGCAGGCGTCCGAGGAGGTCGAGGACATGCAGGCGAAACACGGCAGTGCGCCGCTTGTGCGTGACGCCCGTGCTGCACGCACGGAACTTCGGCGCATCCGGTGGGATACCTGGAGCGGCATGCTCTACTCCGATGTTGCCGCCTACTTCATCATTCTTGCGACCGCCGTCACACTCCATGTGGCTGGAATCACCGACATCAACACGGCGGGGGAGGCAGCCAGTGCGCTGCGGCCGCTCGCGGGTAACTTTGCATACATGCTCTTCGCCTTTGGCATTCTCGGTGTGGGCCTGATTGGCGTGCCGGTGCTGGCAGGTTCTGGGGCATACGCCCTTTCGGAGGTGATGGGTTGGAAGGAAGGGCTTGAACGCAGGGTGGGCGATGCGCGAGGGTTCTACGGCATCATCGCCGTCAGCGTGCTCGCCGGACTCGGTATCCAGTATTCGCCAATCAGTCCGATGAAAGCCTTGTTCTGGAGCGCCGTCATTAACGGCGTCGTCGCCGTACCGCTGATGGTTGTCATCATCATCCTGGTCTCGAAGAAATCGGTAATGGGCGCTTTCACGGCGAGTCGACCGCTTGTCATTCTAGGCTGGATCGCGACAGCCATTATGGGCGTGGCGGCAATGGCGATGTTCATCCCTGGATAGCCATTCGGTGCGCGTTCCGTTCACATTGCGACCGTCGGCTTTCGTGGACATTCGGACGTCGGGTCCGCCCAGACATCGGACCTTGGTGGTCGGGGGCATGTCGCCTGCTTGCAGCAAACGGCTGGAAAAACGGGGGGCGCATTGTCGCCAGACGACTAGGCTGGGTCACCGGGTGAAAAAAAGCCCGTCCATCAGGACGGGCAAAAATACTACGCAGAGAAAGTCGCGTCGGTGCAAGTGAATGCGGACGCTCGTTTCCACATTCACTGCGCCGTGACCGCCGTTTCGTCGGGATCCGCGACAAGAGTCCCGACACATCCGGATCCCACCTTTGAATCAGACAGCATCGGTCGCGTCCGGATGAATTTGCCCCGGCGACTGCTTTGCCGGCGCCTACTGCTCTTGTGTGCTGACGCAGGGCTAAACCACTTCTGCGTCAGGCTTCCTTAGAAGCGGGTCAAGATACCGACCGAACCCATGACCTGATTGGCCGTCGACGAAGCGCCGCCGGCGTTGTACATGACTGCGACGTTCTTGTTGCCGGTTGCGTGCTGATACATGGCTTCACCATACAGCTCCGTGCGCTTGGACAGCGAATAACGCGCAATCGCGTTGACCTGATTCCACTTCGGATCGGCGCCATACGACGTTGTACCACTCAGGTGTGCGTCCGTGTACGCATACGAAACACCGAGCATCAGCGCCGGCGTGAGTGCGTACTTACCGTTGAGTTCGTAGTTGTCGAAATGGGCACCACCATTTTTCAGGCCGAACGCGTTCGTATTCTGGTACTGGCTGTGCGTGTAGACAAAGCCGACCGTCGCAGGACCAAAGCCATAGCTCAGGCCCGCACCGGCCGTACGCTGCACATCCGACGTCAGGCCACCCTTGAACTCGGTCGGATCAGCGGCACCCGTGGTATTCGGATTCGAAGCGCCCGAACCGTTGATCTGCAGGTAGGCGGCTGCCACGTTCAACCCGCCGAACTTGTAGCTGGCGCCCGCGCTGTAGGCGCGATCGACTGCAAAGCCGGTCTGCGTGTTGCTGAATGCGTACATACCCCCAGCCTTGAAGCCGGCATAGTCGACGCTGGCGAACTTGACCGAGTTATTGAAGCGAACGCTGTGTTGCAGGTTGTCGTTGTCATACGGGTGCGCAAAACCCGAATCACCAAATGTGCCTGCCGTGGCCGACAGCGGTGCGACGAAATCGACCATGGAGTCATACTGGCGGCCCAGCGTGACGGTGCCAAAGTCATTGCTGCTCAGGCCAACGTACGCCTGACGGCCGAACATCCGGCCACCTTGACCGAGCGTGCCGTTATTGACGTTAAAACCATTTTCGAGCACGAAGATCGCCTTCAGACCACCACCGAGATCTTCCGAACCGCGCAGGCCGAACCGGCTGCCACTGATGTTGCCGCTCGCCAGGGCTACCCGGCCGCTCCCATGACCGTTACCCGTCGCAACGTTATTCGTATACGTGATGCCAGCGTCGACGAGACCGTACAGCGTGACCGAACTTTGTGCATGGGCAGCCGATGCGGCGAGCGCCGATACGGCGAGGGCGATGGTGATTTTTTTCATAATTTAACTCTGGCTTTTGCTCTACAAGGGTTAGAAACCGCGTGAGTATAGGAAACCGCTCCATCAAACCAGCCCTTTCCGTCCGGTATAACGCTATTGCGATAAATGAAACAATTCGTCACAAACTCGAAACAATTGAGGCGCGACAGCGCTTGGCGGGGTCAGTAAAAGCAAAACGATCGGCATTTGCCTGCAATACCAGTGGAATTGGCGCAACACCGACCATGCCCCGTGGCTGCTTATCGAGGGAGAGGGACTGGAATCGCGCCCAGTCGAGCTGAACGAAATGGGGCGAGGTAAAGCTATGCGCAAGGGCGAAGCGTCCCCTTGCGCCTTTTGATGCGATCGATGATTTTCGCTGCGTTTTTACTGATTCCTGGATGGAGCGGTCACAAAAAAGTCACATCCTGCACTTAAGGTGCAGACCTCCGTAGGGCATTCAAAACACGTGAGGAATCTGGATATGAAGCTCAAGCGACTCGCCGCTGCTCTGTGCGCAATTTGCGCCGCCACCGCACATGCCGCCGATATCACGGGCGCTGGCAGCACCTTCGCAGCGCCGATCTACACGAAGTGGGCCGACGCCTATCAGAAGTCCGGCGGCGGCAAGGTCAACTATCAGGGTATCGGTTCGTCGGGCGGCGTGAAGCAGATTATCGCGAAGACGGTTGATTTCGCGGGCACGGACGCTCCGCTGAAGGACGAAGATCTCGCAAAGGAAGGTCTGTTCCAGTTCCCGACGGTCGTCGGTGGGGTGGTCCCCGTCATCAACGTGCCCGGCGTGAAGGCCGGTGAAGTGACACTGTCGGGCGAAGTTCTCGGCGACATCTACCTGGGCAAGATCAGGAAGTGGAACGACGCGGCAATCGTCGCGCTCAACCCGAAGGTCAAGCTGCCGGATACCGACATCGCGGTAGTGCGCCGCGCCGATGGTTCGGGCACCAGCTTCGTCTGGACGAACTATCTGTCCAAGGTCAATGCGGACTGGAAAACGAAGGTTGGTGAGGGTTCCACGGTCAACTGGCCGACGGGCACGGGCGGCAAGGGCAACGACGGCGTAGCAGCCTTCGTGCAGCGTCTGCCAGGCGCGATCGGCTATGTCGAATGGGCGTACGCGAAGCAAAACCACATGACCTATGTCGACATGAAAAATTCGACAGGTACGGTGGTCGAGCCGAAAACGGACACGTTCAAGGCCGCCGCTGCTGGCGCAGTCTGGTCGAAGTCGTTCTACCAGATCCTGACGAACGAGCCGGGCAAGACCGCATGGCCGATCGTCGCCGCGACGTTCGTGCTGGTGCACACGACGCAGGACAAGCCGGAGCAGGGTAAGGAGACGCTGAAGTTCTTTGACTGGGCGTTCAGGAATGGCGCACAGGCAGCGAACGAACTGGATTACATCTCACTGCCGGAATCGGTTGTGTCGGAAATCCGTGCGCAATGGAAGGCGAAGGTGAAGGACGCGTCGGGTAAGTCGGTGGCCGAGTAAGGCAGGGGACCATCAGGCAAGGCTTTTGAGACCGGCCATCCGGGTGACGCGCCCGGATGCGTTCCTGAGCTTGCACGCCAAACCTAAATGTAAATGCGCAGTAGAGGGTGCTTGCTCTTGTTGGACCTCTGTGAAAAGGGGATGCTGAATAGTACCCGCATAGTGCATACCATTTCATTGCACCGGTACTGCTGGTACGGCCCGGCGGCAGCGGACACGAGAGACACGACGGGGCCTCTGCCTTCCGAAGATTGTCTGGAGGGGGTATGAGTCGCATGCGTGCGGCGACAGGTCAGATCCCGTCGTGCCGCCAGAGATCAGGTCCGCCTTCCGGGACTGACGTTGCCCGCGAATTTCGGATCCCTTAGCTGAGTGAGATTATGCCACCCGTTGGTTCTGGGCAGCGTACCAGTCCCGCTCGAACTGCATCGGACTGACGTAGCCCAACGTCGAGTGCAAGCG
>Ga0255336_101241_pt1 | contig 20717 bp, 19 predicted proteins | sample MeOH1_35cm_T3_17_FD_189102 | JGI IMG/M metagenome (GOLD analysis project Ga0255336, IMG submission 189102) | Sandy soil microbial communities from University of British Columbia, Vancouver, Canada - MeOH1_35cm_T3_179 | ecosystem: Engineered > Artificial ecosystem > Sand microcosm > Unclassified ...
CTCCGTAGTATATGGCGCGAGCATTCGATGCATGTTGCTCCTCGAGCTTCAAAAAGGCTGCCAGAGCCAAGGCCGGCACAGAGATACCGACAAACAATCCATTCAGGAACAGGGGCAGCCAGAGCCGTTGGTCCGGGGTGTCGCTGGTCACGATATATCCCAGCATCGTCATCGAAACCATTTGTGTAGCGAGCGCAAAACCAAGCACAAACCTTCCGCCAAATCTTCCGATGGCGCGAGCCGTATACGGAACCATCAATAGAACCGCAATCGACCCGATGGCGGTAATGCTCATGAGTTCGCCGGTCTGCAAAGCTGAGTGCGACTCAACACGCCGCAGGTATTGCGGAATGATGTAGAGACTGCCGCCGAGCAACATTCCCAACACTGCGCCAAGCACGGCCGCGGAAAAGATGCCGCGATCCCTCAGCATGTGCAGGTGGAGGAGCGGATGATGATTCCGGCTTGTTAGCTGCCATGCGATAAAGAGCAGGTTGAAGAACAACCCAAGAGTCGTGAGCAGGATGATTCGGGAAGAGCCGAACCAATCATCGATCTCTCCACGGCTGAGTACGATCTGGAACGCCGCTACGCCAGCGAGCAGCAGCAGAATGCCCGGAAGGTCAGCCTTGTACGTCTCCGTATCTTCTCTCCATTGATCGGCAGCATACCGATGAAACAACCCAGCAGCGACGATCATCAGAGGCACGTTCACCAGAAACAGAAGCCTCCAACTGATCATGTCCGCAAACCACCCGGAAAGTATCGGAGAGGCAAAGCGTCCGAGAAGAAAGAACAATGCCCCGTATTGCCGCAAGGCTCCGGCCCGCTCCTCACGAGGGAAAGCGTGCGTAACAAAGACCAGTGCTCGTGCAAGAAAGACGCCACCGGCAAAGCCTTGTATTGCACGAAAGGTGAGAAACCATGCCAGCTCCTGGCTACCGGCACACCCCAGCGCAGAGGCCGCATAGAACAGGGCGGCGAGAGAAAGCAATCTCCGATTGCCCAGGATGCTCGACAGCCGATGAGTCAGCGCGACCGACACGGCAAACATGCTGCTGTACAAAGTCACAGCCCAGCTTGCTTCATCTGCTGATGCTCCCAAAGTTCCGGTGAGGTCCGGCAGCGTAACGCTCAGGCCAGATCCGGTCCATTGCTCGACTCCGGTTGCGAGCGTGAGGGCAATCAAGGTGATTCCGCGTTGTGATTTTTCTGCCACGCACTTATGATTCGGGCAGTTCATCATCGGTAGCGATACAAGTTAAGAGCAGTTTTGATATTAGAAATATATGGATTACCCAGATTAAGTAGATTCCCAATCATTCTGAACCTCATAACACCTGTCTTTCATCAGAATGAATGGTTGACCTCGATGATAGAAAATCGCCATTACCGCTATTTCCTTGAAGTCGCTCGCGTCCTGCATATGACTCGTGCAGCAGAGCGCCTCAATATCGCCCAGCCCGCGCTGACACAAAACATCCAACAGTTAGAGGCCGAATTGGGCGTTCCTCTTTTCAGAAGGACTGGTCGAAGATTGACTTTGACCGAAGCCGGAAAGGTATTCACACGCGAGGCAGAGGCGAGCTTACGGTTATTTCAGGCCGCTCAGTTGTCTGCTCAACGTGCTGCTCGTGGAGAAGCAGGAACTTTGGTACTTGGGTTTCAAAGCACTGCGGGACTCCTTACTGTTCCCAGACTCATCCAGCGGTTCCGCACCGCCTGCTCGGAGGTCGAAATTATTCTCCGTGAGATGGGAACGAATGCGCAGCGCATAGCCCTTCGGGGAGCGGAGTTGGATGCTGCTCTTATCTATGCGCCAAGCGATGATGAATTCGCTTCCCGCAAACTGACCCCGGAGCCGTTGCTTATCGCAATGCCCGACGATCATCCACTCGCCGAACGTGATTCGGTGGCCTTCAGCGAATTGGTCCGCGAGAGGTTCGTCCTCCCTTCGCGCGAGGTCGCGGAAGGGTTGCACTATTCGGTTCTCGCGGAGTGTACCGAGAATGGATTCAGGCCAGTTGGTCTGCAGGAAGTATCGACAGCCCAAACAGCACTAGGGCTCGTGGCTGCCCAAGTCGGTATCTCCGTACTTCCCTCATCAGTAAGGGTCCTATCACGGGATGGAGTTGTTTTGAAGACTATCCGCAACAGTCGGATTCAGGCGCAGCTCGAACTCGTTTGGCCTAAGGTTAGCCCATCGCCAATCGTCGAACGACTGCTGGAATACCTTGATTAAGTTCTGCTCCCTTTTCCTGCCATTCTCGATCCAATAGATGGCGACTGAGAGGGCAGGAAAAGGTTCGGTTAACGCGCTCTGATAACCAGCATCGTGTTTAGAACGGATAAACAGCTTGTTCATGGCGCGCCGTAATCCAGTGATCCCTCGTGAACTCACGAAGAATCCACTCGCCCCCAAAGCGCCCTAGCCCACTGTTCTTCTCACCGCCAAATGGCCCGGTTGGCGTATCGTCCACGGTATGGTCGTTTACGTGAGTCATGCCTGCCTGAATACCCAGAGCAAACTTCATGCCACGCTCACGGTCGCGCGTGAACACCGCGCTCGACAGACCATATTGTGTGTCGTTGGCGACACGCAACGCCTCCTCGTCTCCGTTGACCTTGATGATGGGTGCAATGGGACCAAACATCTCGTCCTGTGCGACCTGCATGTTGTTGGTGACATCCACGAAGACATGCGGAGGGAGCACCTGTCCCTGCGGATCTCCACCCACTACCAGCCGGGCTCCTGCTGCGCGTGCCCCGGCGATGTGATCCAGATGGGACTTCAGTTGCTTCTGGTTAATGACAGGACCAATCGAGACGGAAGGGTCTTTGGGATCGCCGAATTTCAGTGCCTTGGCACGAGCCACGAATTGATCCACGAAGTCATCGTAGATTTTGGTATCGACGATGATCCTGTTGGTGCTCATGCAAATCTGGCCCTGATGCAGGAACCTGCCGACTACTGCCGCGTGCGCCGCATACTCCACATCTGCATCCGCCAGCACAACCAACGGAGCATTGCCGCCAAGCTCCAGCGCGACCCGTTTCATGGACGGCCCTGTCATTGCAAGCTGTCCAATATGCCGTCCTACCCGCGTCGATCCCGTAAATGAGATCAGTCTCGGAACGGAATGAAGCGTGAACTCATCTCCTATTTGTGAAATAGGACCAATCACTACATTCAGAAGTCCTGGTGGCAGCCCTGCTTCCTCATAGATTTTTGCGATCAAGAGCGCACCGGTAACAGGCGTATCCTCCGCCGGTTTGACGACTACAGCGTTGCCCAAGGCAAGCGCAGGCCCAATTGAGCGATGTGACAGGTACATGGGAAAGTTCCACGGGCTGATTACGCCGATCACCCCGAGCGGCTGCCGGTAAGCGTAACTCTCCTTACCTGCTTCATCGAGAGGAAGGACCTGCCCTGCGACTCGATGCGGAAAGGACGCGGCTTCTGCCGTTACCGCATACACGAACTGCCACTCAAGTTCGGCCTTTGCCAGGGTGCTGCCTGCCTCACGAACCAGCCAGTCGATGATTTCATCGTGGCGGTCTTTCATGATGTCGAGCGAACGCAACATCACGGCTGCTCTTTCTGCCGGACGGGCGGCGGCCCAGTTTACCTGAGCTTTGGCCGCTGCTCGATACGCCTCATCGAGATCGCTCTTATCGGCCTGCACGATTTCGGTCAGGACTTCGCCTGAATATGGGTCTGTATCGATTGCCCTGCTTCCTTCTTTGCCTGCTCGCCACGAGCCATCGATGAATTGCCCGTCGAAGCCTGCATACCGTTTGGGTGCTGACTGCGTTTGTGTTTCCGTACTTGTACTGATTGCTGTTGCCATTGCGATTCTCCTTGTCACGCACTGTGAAACAGATTCTGTGAACCAACCGACTGTCTCGTGCTGCTACCGTGAATCACAGCCCGGTATAGAGATGCTTATCTGCTGTACAACCGACCGATAGTATTTATCCGTAGTTTTGATAAGTAGCGGATATGAAATAAGCGATGGTTGGCCCTGGTAGCTTCTTCAACCGAAGAAGCTACAGATTGAAGACTCTCCGGGCGGTCTCCCCCAGAATGTTTCGCTTTCCTTCCTCACTGAGAAACGGCAGCCACGCCATGCGACCCGGTGTATCGAAGTCCCAGTGCGGCCAGTCCGATGAGTACATGAGCTGCGTATCCGCATTGATGGCTTTGAAGGTCGCCTGCAACAGGTCGAGGTCGGTCGCTTCCATCGGTTGGGAGGTGTAGTACATCTCGCGCATGTACTCGCTCGGCTTCTTCTTGAGCAAGGGGGCATCCGATTGACGCATGAGGTATTCGTGATCCAAACGCTGCATCATGAATGGAATCCACGCGAGGCCGCTCTCAACCCAAATCACCTTGAGCTTTGGGAACCTCTCTGGAAGTCCGTTGATGACCCAGTTCGTCAAATGAAGCATGTTGCAGGTCACGAAGGACATCGCATGGATCGACAGAAACTTGTTCATGTGGCTCACCATCGAATCCGACAACGTCGGTCCCGCATGAAACGCCAGTGGCAGGCCCAGGTCTTCCAGCTTCTTATAGACGGGCATGAAGGCATTGTCATTGACGGCGACCCGCCGTTGGCTCGTGACCATGAAGCCGATGACCCCTGGGAATCCTGCGTATTCGTCCACCATGCGAAGACATGCAGCAGGGTCTTCAAACGGTAGCGCGAGCATCGACCGCAAGCTTTTGTCTTTGGACAGAATGTTTTTGGTGAACCACTTGTTGTAGGCGAATGTCAGAGCCGTTGCAATCTCCGGCATCGGGTGCATACCAATTTCGAGCATCGGCTGCGGGAAGACGATCTGGATGTCTATGTCCAGAGTTTCCTTTGCACGCCGAATCAGAGTGAGATCACGAACCTCACCGTTCACGCTCTCGACCGGCTCCTGGAGGGATGCCTGATGAAGAATGCGGCCCTGTACATCTTGAAACATAAGACCGGCTGGCTCATTGATAAGTCCCTGCTTCTTGGCAGTGGGCCAGTTCTTTGAGATTTCCTTGCCGTTGAATCGGAGGACCGGATCTTCGATGTATTCAAGGATCTCGTCCCACGAGTCCGTCTCGACGTGATGAGAGTCCACATCGACGATGAAAAGCTTATCCAATCCATAGGTACTGACATCGTGTTTTGCATTGGCGAGAATTTCGCGCGTATCCGTCTGGATCGTGATTTCCTGGACGGGGTGAAGTTGCACTTGCGGGTCTGTCGTTTTCTTAGCCATATATTTCTCCTTCCAAGCTGGGGTTCGCCCGATAGATCAGCGGGGTAAAGGGTTGTGAGCGGCGCGGGAGAACCAGAGCGCGAGGTCGAAAGGATTGAGGTCTTGCGCGCGAAGCAGCGCACACGCAACCATCACGACATCGGTGGCCGTTGCGTCTGGAGTCACAGGCGTAAATTCCTGCCCCGCAGCTTCGCTCGTCGCGGAATACAGCCTTACCAGCGGCGTGAAGAGTCGCTTGAAAGGAAGCGCCTCGCCAGAAACGGCGACCTCGGCGTGAATGACTTGATCCGCGATAGTTTCCAGCCGCTGACCGATCTCTTCGAGTTCGCTAAGAGTGGACAGTGGCGACTTGACATCTGCCAGAGCGCTAGACCTCGACATAGATTCCTCCTTCCGCCTCATGAACGGGGAAAGAGCGGAGATGAATATTGGCATCCCCGGCGTGCTGTCCGGTCTTGATGCTGTATTCAAAACCATGCCAGGGGCAAACGATGTGCATGTCCGATTTGTCCCAATTCTGGCCGTGTACCTTTTTTGCGCTGTCGATGATCTCGACAACGCGCGGCAGGATTCTTCCCTGACATACGGGTCCACCAGAATGAGCACAGATGTTCTCGTATGCATAGAGTTGGTTGTCTAAGCGAAACACACCCACGGTCAGAGACTTGTCGATGTCGATCACAAGCCTGCCTCCCTCCGGGAGTGAGTCGCTGGCTCCGATCAAGACCTTGCGCTTGGCTGATGCGGTGCTTGTGCCACGCGCCTGGTCCTGTTCACCTTTGAATGAAGTTGTTTCCATGTGCTCTCCTTTTGCGTTCGCTATTGCGGTCGCCCGGGTTTCTGTAACACCTGCATAGATTCGTGGGGAGGGTGCCGATTGTATGTTTATTCGCGTATATTGATCGGGAAATAGAAAGAATGTGAATGGACGAACGGCACCTCAAATCCTTCATCGCTATCTCCGATCACCTGCACTTTCGCCGGGCGGCGGAATCGCTGCACATGGCGCAGGCGGCACTGAGCCAAACACTTCGCCACCTTGAAGATGAAGTTGGAACCGCGCTGATATCTCGCACCACGCGAAAGGTAGAACTCACTCCGGCTGGACGGACGTTCTACGAATATGCCCAGCGGACGATACAGACCGTACAGCGCGGAAAGATGCTTGCCTTGAAGGCCGCGCGTGGACAAAACACGATCGCTTTGGGCGCGACGAGCACTGCGTTTCATGGGTGCCTGCCGGAGCTAATCAACTCTTTTTCAAACGACAACCCTACGATCGAATGGCAGTTTCAGGAGATTCAGGCCAGTGCCCCCACCGATCAACTCAAAGCGGGCGTGATCGACCTTGCCGTGTTTTACGGATTCTGCTCTGATCCCTATCTGCGCGGAATCACGGTGGAGAAGGAATCTTGTGTCCTGGCGATTCCGTCACGAAATCCGCTGGCGCGTTCGAAAGATGAAATTGTGTTGGACAAGCTCGAAGGACAACGGCTTCTGGTCCCAGCTCAGCGGACCTCCTTCGGGCTCTACGAGAATCTGATTGCCGCCTGTAGTGAAGTTGCCGCACCTCCCGACATCGTGCCTCAAGTAGGAGGGGCTCACATGCTCTTAGGTCTGGTCGCCGCGAACGTCGGGCTGGTGTGCGTGCCACATTCTCTTGCAATTCCGCACAAAGGGATCGTCTATCGACCTCTTCGCGGACGAGACATCGAGATTGCTTTGCGTTTGTATTGGCGAAAGGCGGAATTGCCATCGGCAGCCGAGACCTTCGTGGAATCAGTCAAGCGAAAAACATTTGAACACAGCCATTGAGTTGGATACCGCAGGGGTCTTCAGTACCCCTGCGGTATCTGGCTGCGCTGGGCTATACCAAGCCTTCCGAATGTGTCGAAAGAAATTCAACACGCTTGAGCCCGTATTCACGTAGCTCGGCGATGCTCGCATAGCAATCGACACCAAGAGTCAGATCCGCTTCCGCCAGGAGGCATTGCAGAACGAACTCAACACCCGCTTGTCCGCCAAGTGCAACGCCATAGACGTAAGGACGTCCGATGCCAACCATCGTCGCTCCCAGCGCCAGCGCTTTTACGATATCGACGCCAGTTCGGACTCCCGAGTCGAAGAGTACAGGATGATTCGGGACTGCCTCAATCACGTCCTCCAGGCTGTCCAGAGCGGGGATGCCACCGTTGGCCTGGCGACCGCCATGATTGGAGCAGATAATTCCATCAACTCCACAGTCAATTGCTTTGCGAGCATCTTCCGGAGCACAGATGCCTTTGATCAAGAGAGGCAGCTTTGTCATGGCCCGAATCTTCTTCACATGGTCCCACGAGAACGTGGGATCAGAGAAGTATCGGTCCCAGGTTGTGACCTTCTTCTCAATCGTCAGCTCTTCTTCACTACGAACTCCAGCGAGACGCCAAAATGCTGGATCGGACGTGTAGTTGGCGAGGCACTGCCCATAGTGCATCGGTAACGATGCCTTCTGCAGATCGTGAGGACGCCATCCAAGTTGTCCAGTATCCACGGTAATCACGATGCCATCAAAGCCTGCGTTGAGGGCTCGGGTGACGAAATGCTCGGAAAGCTCCGGATCATTTGGAGGATAGAGTTGAAAGAAATCAAGGTTGCCTTTGGATGCTGCACGAGTCTCTTCCATGCGACACGCCGAGAGCGTCGAACAGATAAGAGGCACACCCAGTTTCGTAGCAGCCTTTGCTGTTTCGAGGTCGCCCTCCGGATGGACAGCTCCCAATACCCCGACCGGTGCCACGTATATCGGATTCGCCAGCTTCCGGCCAAACAGTGTTACGGAAAGATCACGTACGCTCCGGTCCCGTAGCATGCGCGGCATAATTCCGTAAGTCTGAAAGGCCTCCACATTCTTGGTCTGTGTCAAACCATTTCCCGATCCGCGCGACACATAATCAAAGATGCGGGGATCAAGTATCTCTTGAGCGCGCTTCTTCAGATCACTGTATAGAAATGGGAAGCGCGGTTGCTCGCCGCCGATGCCCGCTGTGTAAATAGCATCTTGAAACTCACCGAAATTTCTCATCGTGTCTCTCCATCTGCTTGTCGGTCACTTTTGAGGTCGACCGAATCCCTTGTTCAGGCCTCACACCTCTCCATTAGGTATCTCAGCCACCGATTAGCCCCACGCGATAAAGAAGAATCGCGATTGGTAACACTAGATAGATTCGGTGAAGGGGCAGGGATTGTACGTGTGTTTAGATAGATTGATCTGAAATCGCGATCAATAGGTATGCAGTCAGGTTTGACTCACTTCAGGCGATCCCCTGGACCGACGCGTCAAGACATTGAGATGACAGTGCTCAGGTATTAAAAAGGGAAAGTGTGACAAGGAGGGATGTCTTGCCTTCGTCCCACAGGGAAACCTTGAGGCGAAATGCATAAGAATGCAGGGAGAAACCAACATAGTTTCTCTCTGCGCTATTGCATTTGAAAGATAAAAAGAAAGGGAGCGCTTCGCCATCCCTCTTTAGGGTATGGATCACGAAGTTCTCACTTTTGTGGCTGAAGAATAAGTCTCCACGTCAAAGTCCCGAACCGGTCGGCGAATCTACTAGTACGGATACGATGACGCTGAGATTAAGGCTTGACTGCCGGATTCAGCGAATAGGTTCCCGTGATGCTGGACTGGGCCAACACATGACCGTTCATTGCTGATATGACCTTATCCGAAGTCAAATCGCCATCGATCACAAGTGAGTTGATATTCAAGGCATACAGTGTGAACACGTAGTGGTGAACTATCGAGTCATTCCATGGAGGGCACGGACCATCATAACCGTAGTAGGTCCCTTCCATTCCGGGATCGCCCGCAAACCACTGAGTATAGTTATTGATCCCATGACGCATTCCACCCGGGGCAGCAGGTCCACCCTTGCCATGCGGAGTCACTCCATCACCTTGGCTCCCCGCTGCAATCTCAGTCAGACTGGCAGGTATATCTAACAGAAGCCAATGATAAAAGTTCACGCGAGGCAGCGAAGCTGGAACAATGCGGCTTTCTTGATTTACATCATCTGCCTTGCTTGGCACATCCGGATCGTGGACCACCAGCACAAACGATTCGGTTCCATTTGGCACATCTAGCCATGCAAGATGTGGATTTCGATTGCTGCTCAGAGCAACGTGATTCTGCACATCCTCAACACCGAATGCGAACTCGCTCGGAATCGGCGCACCGTCTTTAAAACTGTTGCTCGTCAATTTCATTAAGATTAGATTCCTCCAACAACACGAAAGATTGCCTTACCTGATCTGCATAACAACCGTCAGCCGCGATAAATCGGAGCTCCAGCCGGGGCGCCGGTGGAGCCTCCATCAACGACGATCTCTGCCGCCTGAACGTAAGATGAATCCTCCGAAGCCAAAAATAATACAGCCTTGGCGACTTCAGAGGAGTCAGCGATACGCTCTAAGGGGATAGCCTTTCCTAATCTTGCAAACAAGGCAGTTGTTTTTTCCGGGGTATCTGCAAGAGGGGACCAAATGGGGGTATCCACTGCCCCAGGAGAAACCACATTCACCCGGACTCTCAAAGGTGATAGTTCAGAAGCAAGTACACGTCCCATGGCTCTTATGGCACCTTTGCTAGCGGCGTAAGCAGAGAATCCTGGCCGCCCATTGATACTCATAACGGACCCATTCAATATAATCGAAGCGTTGTTATTCAAGTGCGGACGGCAACTCTGTAGCATCGCGAAGACAGATGTGACGTTGACGCGCAGGATATTTTCAAACTTCTCGATCTCGGTGGCACCCAAAGGGGTAGCATCGCTGATTCCAGCGTTCGCAAAGATGATATCCAGCTTTCCATTAAACCGTTGAACGGTGGTCTCGATTGCCTGGGACATAGCGGAGTAATCAGCTATATCCGCCCGGATCGCCAAGACATTGGGTCCGAGATCTTTGGCAGCTTTATCTAGAGATGCTTGATTCCTCCCGATGATTGCAACTCGGGCTCCTTCGGAGACGAATAATTTGGCAGTCGCCAAGCCAATGCCGCTATTCCCGCCAGTTATCAGTGCGATCTTATTTTGCAGCTTCATGAATGAATGCTCCTCACTTTTTCCTAAAGTACCTTTTGTATTCAATGTCCGAGTCCACGATCACTTATGAGTAACGAAGCTCATACTGGGCCAATTTCGCGCGAGACGGATCTCGGAGTCGACAGTCGGAAAGCCGCCACGGCTCGAGGTCATTGGACTCCTTGGTTTGTCGGGATATCGGGCATCGTAACGACGACCTTGCCCTTGGCATGACCTGACTCGAGCTTGGCCATTGCATCGGCGATGCATTCAAAGGGGTAAACGCTATCGAAAATCACATTGACTGCACCAGCCTCAACGAGGCGGGCAAGCTCGGACAAGTCCTCGCCGCTCGGATGCATGAAGAGATAGCGGTATCGCACTCCACGCTGACGGGCACGACGCCTCAGAGAGAAGCTCGCAATCCAAAACAGCGCTTGCAACCCGAGCCCACGCCCCATGTCCTTCGATGCCGTTTGCGGCTCGGGCCTACCGGCGACGCTGACGACGGTGGCACCCGGCCGCACAATGGCAAACGCCTGCTCAAGAGTTTCACCGCCGATCAAATCAAATGCGCAGTCGAATCCGGAAAGAACCGATGCAGGCCGTTCTTTCGTATAGTCGATGACTATGTCTGCGCCAAGCTGTCGCACCGAAGCCTCCCCAAGGGGAGACGCGGTCGTTGCAACCTGGGCACCAAGGTGCTTGGCAATCTGTATCGCGAAGGAGCCGACGCCACCGGCCCCACCGGAGATGAAGACGCGCTGCCCCGTGGTTAGGTGCAGTTCATCGCGCAAAGCCTGCAGCGCAGTAAGCCCCGCAAGAGGAATGGCTGCCGCAGTGACAAAGTCGAGTCTCGGGGGGATTAGGGCCGCATGGTCCTCTTCGACGACCGCAAATTCGGCGAACGCTCCCATTCTGTCCTTGGCAACGCGTGCGAATACACGGTCGCCGACGCGAAAGCGTCGCACTTGGTCTCCGCATGCGATCACTTCGCCCGCTAGTTCGTTGCCGAGCACGGTTGGCAGCCGATAGCGTTGAACGAGCCGCAGGTCGCCTCTGCGCGTTTTGAAGTCCACGGGGTTTAAGCCTGCGGCACGAACCCTGACGAGCAGTTGCCGCGGGCCCCACATCGGGGACGGTACTTTTTCGAGGACTGTATTTTCCGGACCGCCATACGACTTCAGCACGAAAGCCTTCATCTGTTGGGGTAATACGTCCGACAGACTCATCGACGAGTACCTCCCACGATCAACCGTGCTGTAAAGCAACACCCAAGGGCAATGCTCTTATGTGAGGTGCAGCCATTGATGAAACGAGTATGTCTGGAGTTTGCAACTGACATGCTCAAAGGTTAAGCTTCAAGGTAACTTGAAGGTCAAGCCATGTGGGAGAAACCATGCAAATCGGTGAATTGGCCAAGCGCAGCGGACTCACCGCGTCGAGGATTCGCTTCTACGAGGAACAAGGGCTACTGCGTGTGCCCCGGCGCGCCAACGGATATAGGGTCTACTCGCCCGATGCGCTCATAATTTTGAACATCATAGTCTCCGCGCAGCGAGCGGGATTCGCGCTTGAAGAGATCAGCGACCTGCTGCCATCAAAAGACCACAGCTGGCATCTGGACGAGTTGCTCAGCTCATTGCAGAATAAGTTGAAAGAGATCAAGGCAATGCAGAAGCGGCTGTCTCGAACTCGCAAGGAGATTGAGGCGTTGATTGAGTCTATTCAGAGCAGACCCGAGGGCATAACCTGCGCAGAAAACACTGACCGAATCTTGGCCGACTTTATTTGACTTCCGGAAAGTCGTCGACGAGCGCATCATTGCTGAGTATTAAATCTAACAATCCTCGGCTACTTGGTTTATAGCATCAGACAATCGCTACCGCACACACCTCGTTTTGGCCTGTTGTTGCTTGCCCCCTCAACTCCGGGGGAAAGTTGGTCTAGAAGCGGAGATGGAATAGAATGTATCAGTATATAGCGATATATTCATAGTATGAGCGAGATCGCACTTTCAGATCGAACGTTGGAACTGGTGGCACAGCGCTTTCGCGCTCTGGGAGAACCATTCCGTCTACGAATTCTGCAGTCGCTCTCCAGATCAGAAAAGACTGTAAACGAGCTGGTAGATGAGCTGGACGCTGGTCAGCCCAATGTTTCCAAACACCTTCAACTACTGCTCGACGGAGGCCTCGTGTCTCGTAAAAAGCAAGGCACAAGCAACATCTATTCCATTGCCGATCCGATGATTCATCCACTTTGCGATCTGGTGTGCCGCAGTGTTACAGAGAAGGCAAAGGAAGAATTGGCGAGCCTCCAGCAATCCTCGAAAAAGCGCCGCCGCTCCTGAGAAGCCTTCGAAGCAAACTGGCGTTCATGGTTCCCATACCATAGCTCCTGTGCGTACTATATCGCTATATAGTGATATAGTACGCACAGGAGACAAGATCAATGCGCGTCTTTCGACGCTCCTTCCTTACATCCCTCCTTATCGTCGCTCTGGTCTGTGCTGCCGCTCCCTCGGGCCACGCAGAGGTTCCGGCTGCGGTGTCTCCTCTGACGCTCGAAGACGCCATTCGTCTCGGTCTCAAGCACCATCCTCTAGCGCAGTACGCAACTGCGAATATAGCTCTGGCAAAGGCAGGAATCACGCGGGCTAAAGCATCCGCGTTGCCATCGATCGGTGTCTCAGAAGAAGTAATTGTTTCGAATGATCCGGTCTTTGCTTTTGGCACAAAGCTCCGACAAGCACGATTCACAACTTTGGACTTCGGTATTGACAGCCTTAATCATCCGTCGGCGATAGGAAACTTTGAGTCTTCGGCAACAGTGAACTGGACTGCCTATGACTTCGGAGCGACGCAAGCGCAGATTCGTGACGCACGCGCCGCCTTTCGGGCCGCCGAACTAAACCGCAGTTTTACAGACCAGGAAATAGCGGACCGTATCACGATGCTCTTCTACCGTGTCCTGCTCGCGGAATCGCAGGTCACCGCCGCGCAAACAAATCTTGTCCGTTCCCGAGAAATCGCTGCTGACATCCGCGACCGAGTTCACTCCGGCCTGGCGCTGGAAGCGGACGGTATGCGCGCTGATATCGCAGCCCGAAATGCGGAGGATGATTTAGTCTCCGCTCAAGCCAATGTTCATGTAGCCCGCGAAGACTTGTTTGAGGTGATAGGTGAGCCGCAGCAGAAGGGCGTGGCTCTAGTAATCCCTACGTCCAATGCCGAGTCGAAGACTACGGGTACCGCTCCGCTGGCGACTCGGTTGGACCTTCAGGCGTTGGATCTCCAGCGGACTAGCGTACAGCAGAATCTAGTGTCGATACGTGCCTCCGCATGGCCGAAGCTCTCAACCTACGCTCGTGTTGAGTCTGACAATCGGCACTTTACTAGCGGCGGGAGCAGCAACTGGGCGGTCGGAGCGAAACTCGAAATCTCCGTCTTTGATGGTGGTGCGCGCAGAGGACGCGAGCAGGAAGCTGCTGGCGAGTTGGCGAAGATTACTGCGCAGAAAGAACAGACAAAACTCACGGCTGATAGCAGAATTCGGGAGTTGCAGGCCCAGATAAGTGACCTGCAGCGTCGTTATGACACCGCCAGCGACGCAATCGACGCGGACCAGGAGGCTCTCAGGGCATCGCGAGACCGTTATGCGGCGGGTCTTGTCCCTGTGTCTGAAGTGCTTAACGGCGAAGCTGATTTGGCTGCCGCCGAGTTTGCCCGGATACGCAGCTTCTATCAGCTTTGCATCGCGAACTCGAATCTACAGCTCGCAAACGGAACTCTCACGATCTCGAACGCAGGACAGCCTCAATGAAACGAATTCTTACGACTGCACCACTACCCTTCGCGCTTCTGATAGGTTGTCATTCGTCTGCTCCTACGGAGCAACAACTGCTTCCCGCGGTCTTCGCCGAGGTGTTGACCATCGCACCGCAGGTCGTCGATCACGGGATTGGTATAAGCGGCGTGGTGCGTCCACGGCTGGAGGCGGATATTGCCGCGCAGCTCACTGCTCCGATCGTGGTGATCACGAAACATGAGGGCGATCATATTCATCGTGGTGAGACGCTGGTGCGGCTTCACGCTCCGGCACTTGATGCGGGTGTGACACAGGCGAATGCTGCTGTGAATGTTGCCGAACAGCAAAGTTCTGCTGCACGTATCCAGGCAAAGCTCACCGCGGATACATGGATTCGTTACCAGCAACTGCGCGAACGTCACTCTGTCACTCCGTATGAATTGGAACAGATGCAGGCGCAGAGTGCTGCGGCGGAAGCCCAGCAGAAGACCGCAGCGGCCCAGGTGTCTGTCGCTCGTGAAGCGCTTGCTGTACAGCGCGCTCATGCCGGGGATGCGATTCTTGTAGCGCCATTCGATGGAATAGTGACGCAACGGCTGGCCGATCCGGGAACCCTTGCGATACCGGGCGTCCCCATCCTGCATATGCAGTCTACAGGCCAGACCGAGGTGTGGTTTGCTCTGCCGGATACATCGGCCCGCATCGTTCTTCCGGGGAAACAGCTAGAAGTTTCGCTAGGCTCGGATAATTCCGTCGTGAAAGCAACGGTGACTGCCATCTCTCCTGCGGGCGATGCTTCGTCTCACTCGTTTTCGGTGAAAGCATCTCTGCCGCAGTCCGCACCCTGGAATACAGGAACAGTTGTCAGCATATCGCTTCCATTACCCCATCCTGAACCGGCAATTTTCGTTCCGTCCAACGCTCTAACGCAGCAGGGAGGGCTGACTGCTGTGCTTGTGGTAAGAGACGATCACCATGCTGAGGTGCGTTACGTCGCTGTGGGGCGTAAGAGTGGCGATCAAGTGCAGGTACTAAGCGGCCTCAAATCCGGTGAGCGCATTCTGGCCCTTGGCAACCTTGCATCGGCAGGCAGAATCATTGAGGTGCGTCCGTGACTGAAAGAAGTCTGGCCGGACGTATCGCGGCATTCTTTATCGAATCGAAGCTGACTCTGCTCTTCATTTTTGCGGCCGTCGCTATCGGTGGTCTGAGTCTAACCGAAATTCCTCGTGAGGAAGAACCCCAGATTACGGTCCCGATGATCGACATCTTTACGGAGATGCCGGGGGCCTCAGCCAAGGAAGTCGAAGAGCGCATTAGCACTCCGCTGGAGCGCATTCTTCGCAGCAACACGGGGGTTGAGTACACCTATTCGACGAGCCAGCCAGGGATGAGCCTTGTGACCGCTCGCTTTCGCGTGGGTGAAAAAGAAGACGAGGCGATTGTTCAGACCTACAAGCAGATTGACGGACACGCTGACGCTCTACCACCGGGAGCATCTCATCCTCTGCTCAAAGTCAGGTCGATCAACGATGTCCCAATGATGACGTTGACGCTGACCGATTCCAGGTACAGTGTCGTACAGTTGCGGCAGATCGCCGATGAACTCGACCAAGAGATCAAGCGCGTCGATGACGTCGCACAGACAGCAGTGATTGGTGGCCAGTCACGCAAGGTCAATATCTGGTTTGACTCGTCGAAGTTGGCTGCCTATGGATTAACTCCCGAAAACCTCGCTGAGCGTTTGCAGGCGACCAATACGCAAACCACTCCTGCAGCGATCACGATCACGGGGGAGAACGCGCAACTTCAGGTCGGCAGCATCTTCGATTCGGTAAATGACATCAAAGATACCGTCATTGCCGCTAACGCCGGTAAACCTGTCTACCTGCGCGATGTGGCTCGTGTAGAAGACGGTGGTTCCGACATCTCGAACTATGTGCTCTCGGGGACAGGGCTGGGCCGGAAAGATTTGGCCGAATTGCCAGCAGTCACCATCGCGATCTCAAAACGCGCCGGCACGAATGCCACGGTGATTTCCGCACATATCAAGGAGAGGCTTGCACAACTTCAGGGAAGGTTACTGCCTTCTGATCTAAAGGTCACGATTACACGCGACTATGGCGAGACTGCCAAAGATAAAGCCAATGAGCTGCTGTTACACCTCTTCATCGCTACGTTGTCGGTGACGCTCTTGGTGGCAGTTGCACTCGGTTGGCGAGAGGGTGGGGTGGTTCTTGTAGCAATTCCCGTCACCCTCGCTCTAACCATCGCAATGGTCTACTTCTACGGTTATACGATCAATCGGATCACGCTCTTCGCGCTCATCTTTTCTATCGGCATCCTCGTAGACGATGCGATTGTTGTTGTCGAAAACATTGTGCGCCACTTCCGCATGGGCGGAAACGAAGCACGAAGTTTGCGGGAGGTAGCCATTGATGCCGTGGATGAAGTGGGCAATCCGACCATTCTAGCTACCTTTGCCGTCATTGCCGCAATCCTGCCGATGGCATTCGTTCGTGGCTTGATGGGGCCATACATGCGTCCGATTCCTATCGGCGCATCCTCCGCGATGCTGTTCTCGTTACTGGTTGCGTTCTCCGTTACTCCTTGGGCAGCATTGAAGTTTCTGCACAGCCGCACGACGATGCATCATGACAAGGCCGAAGGTAGAGTGACGAAACAATATCGTCGCATCATGGCGAATTTGCTGGACAGCAGGCGGAGCGCTTTGCTCTTTGCTGGCGGTGTCGTTCTGCTTCTTCTGATTGCGATTGCATTGGTCCCACTGAAGGCCGTCAAGGTCAAGATGCTGCCCTTCGACAACAAAAGTGAATTTCAGATCATTCTCAACATGCCGGAAGGATCAACACTGGAACAGACAACAGAGGTTGCGCAGCAGATGGGGCAGCACATTGCAGCTGATCCGGACGTGACCAACTATCAGATTTACTCCGGCGTCGCGGCACCGTTTAACTTCAGCGGCCTCGTGCGTCATTATTACCTGCGCGGGGCTGCCAATCAGGCGGATATCCAGGTAAATCTGAAACCGCGCGACGCTCGAAAGGCACAAAGCCACGACATTGCAAAACGGCTGCGTCCGACGTTAACACAGATTGCCGAGGCCGCACACGCACGTGTCGCAATCGCGGAAGTGCCACCAGGGCCTCCTGTTCAACAGACTCTCGTTGCGGAGATTTACGGTCCCGACTATCAGAAGCAGGTGGAGCTGGCGACTCAGATTAGAAAAGTGTTTGAGCATACCAGCGGCGTGGTCGATACCGATTGGTTTCTAGTATCTCCCGAAAAGCAATACGACATGCATGTGGATACTGCCAGAGCTTCTCTTGCAGGAATCTCCCCCCGGCTGATCGCTGCAAACGTGGCTGATAGCGTAGAAGGCCGTGATATTGGCCTGCTTCACGATCCGCGCTCGCGGGAGGCCATTCCGCTGCACCTTCAGCTGGAACGTCCTTTGCGAGCCAGCCTCGACGGCATTCGGAATATCCAACTCGTTACGCCTGGAGGCAATCCTGTCTCCGTCGGAAGCCTGGGAACGATAACCACTGGCGCCATTGAGCAGCCGGTGCAACATAAGAACTTGTTACCCGTTGTCTATGTGATCGGTGACGTTTCCGGGGCTGTGGAGAGCCCCGTGTATGTCATCCTGAAGATGCAGGAAGAGATTGCAAAATTGAAGGCTCCGGATGGCATGGCCATCACCCAATACTCAACGCAACTTCCTGCGGACACACAATATTTTTCTCTGAAGTGGGACGGAGAATGGCAGATTACCTACGAAGTCTTCCGCGACCTGGGCGCGGCGTTCGCCGTGGTACTGGTGTTGATCTACGTCCTTGTCGTGGGCTGGTTCCGGTCGTTTCTGACACCGCTGGTCATCATGGCTCCCATCCCACTGACTCTGGTGGGCATTCTTCCTGCACATGCGTTGATGGGGGCGTTCTTTACAGCGACTTCAATGATCGGGTTCATTGCAGGTGCCGGTATCATCGTCCGTAACTCGATTATCCTCGTGGACTTTATCGAAGTACGGAGGAGTCACGGGTTATCGTTGCATGACGCTGTAATTGATGCAGGTGCGGTCCGCTTCCGGCCCATGTTGCTGACAGCAGGCGCAGTCGTTCTAGGTTCGTCGGTCATCCTTTCCGATCCTATTTTCCAGGGGCTTGCGATCTCTCTCATGGCCGGGGAGGTCGCTTCGACCCTGCTCTCGCGTCTCGCTATTCCGGTGTTGTACTTCTACACCGATCGATGGAGAGACAAGACGCAGCAGGCGGATGCGTTATGAGACGGAGGGTAGAGTAATGAAGAACAGTTGAACGCCGACGGTTCGAACGCCTGGGGCGACTGTCTCCCACGTTGCAATTCACCGTTCATGATGTATGGGTGAAAGGCGAACCCTGGAATACGGCCGTTATCATGCAGTGGTCCGCAGTACAGGACCTCCCCGATGGCTCACCCTACAACAACCATGGTGTTCACATCATTCGCATGCGCTGGGGCAAGGTGTTCGACATCGATGCCAACGAGGACTCTCAACTGGTTGCCGCATCCTTCTGGTGAGTAGGGTAGACGTTGGGTGAGCCCAAATCGGTTAGCAGAGTGTTGCCGAATGGCAAATTCCTCCGCGTTTAAATCTAGAACGCGAAACTGCGGGTCGGCCAAAACATCATCATCGGGATAAACCAGATCGATGAGCCAAGGAACGTATCCGACACTCGCTCCTAGAACATGGACAAGGAGATAAAGAGTCTCGTGGGAAGCCTCGCATTGTCCAGATTCTTCGAGTTGCCGAATCTCTTCGGCCGACATAACTCGCACAGCATTCATAGATGGATTGAGCTTGAGCTCGTTGAGTCTGGATGACATTGCATCCCCGACATCCTCAAACGTCGCATCTCGTATGGTACGCAGTTCATGTATTATCTCGCTGATGTGAAGCCCATCCATTGTGTTAGGCCTCCTGCATGCTGAATGCGAGGATTATGACATAGGGCTTGTCTCGATTGGCGAATCTTACGCTTGTGAAACCCGGAGCGTAGCCACGTTGCTGTAATTAGGAGTCGCCAATCTTGTGAAAGATTGGCGACCTGTCTCGCTGATTGTAGTTATAGTCTCGGAGGCCCACCGCACAGTCACAGCAAACTGCATAGTCACAACCGCATGCAGAAAATATGTTCCAAGGGTTGCAATCGGAGATTGACCAGGGGCGTTCCTGTTAGTCTGACGGCACTCCGTGCTTGCTGCGGGGCATTCCTTTGGCGAATCAATCCTCCTTTCGTTCATGAAGCCTCAGCGTCGCTGAGGGGTGCCGTCTCATCGGAAGATTGGTGACGGTGGTTCAGAGTGTGACGAGCTCGTCTTTCTACGTCAACCTTTCCGGACTAAGGATTGATTGTTTTAGTTGAGACGGCGTTACACCGATGAGAGCGAGGGATTTCTACCGGCTTCGAAGAAGTCATCAAGATGCAGATAAGTGCTTAGTTTCAAGGAAGATTGTTCTTGCCAAGCTCGGGGACCGGCTATTTCATTTCTATGAGTCGTGAACTTCCAATGGTGCTTCTTATAAGAAACGATGGTGTCGAGCGACTTGCTTATACGAAGCACATCCTATCTTCAAGACAATGTCCTCGGACAAGGATGACTCGACCCCACGGTGATGGTCTAGCCAAGGCACCAACTCTCCCGGCGCAGGTGCGCTCCCTCTCCTACGATGAGGCTGGTCTGACTCCCGAGCTGCCTTGCATGCACCATCCCCGTAAGAGACCACGTAGTGCGCGAGATAGACCTGCCCGACAATCGCTCCCACCCTGGCAGGCTGAACCTCTGGGTAACACTTCAGGAATGTTCCGACTTCGTCCATGAAACGGCTCTGCAGTCCGTCGAGCGATTGCCGATGGTGGTCTTCGGTGGCGGTTCGTGTCATAGTGCATCCTTCCAGGAATGGGAAGCCGACTGCCCGAGGGAAATTAACGCCTGAATCGCACGAGGATCATTCAATTCGGCAGGAATCCAGTCGCCAATTTGATGAGCCTTATCCCAGAGTCACTCGAAGGAGGCCGCTCGACGGGGCCTGTTTATCTCGGAATCGGCGGTACCTATCAAGAAGTGATGCCGGTCCACGGGCGCGGAGATAGACCAAATTTCCGTCGAAACGTTTCTCGTTGATAATCGCTCCGCCTTCAAGAGCGGCGAGGATGGAACCCTCGGATTGCGGAAGGCGAAAACAGGACTCGATAACTGGATCAAGCGTAAGTGCGGCGTCGATGGCATTCAGCAGCTGATTGAGTCCGGTCCGCTGAATAGCGGAGACGGGAATAGCCCCACGATCGCTGGAGAGATGGGCGAGTTCTTGCGACGGCACGAGATCGACTTTATTTAGGACCTGGATCACTGGCTTGGTCGAAACTTCCAGCTCGGTCAGGACTCGCTCAACCTGAGCTTTCTGCTCTTCTCGCACAGGGCTGGCGGCGTCCTGGACATGGAGGAGAACTTCGGCGCGCTCGACCTCTTCGAGGGTTGCGCGGAAACTCGTAACGAGTGTGTGGGGAAGATTGC
>Ga0255336_101242_pt1 | contig 20681 bp, 20 predicted proteins | sample MeOH1_35cm_T3_17_FD_189102 | JGI IMG/M metagenome (GOLD analysis project Ga0255336, IMG submission 189102) | Sandy soil microbial communities from University of British Columbia, Vancouver, Canada - MeOH1_35cm_T3_179 | ecosystem: Engineered > Artificial ecosystem > Sand microcosm > Unclassified ...
CGCAGCGAACGCTCGCCCACGCGTTAAAACGGCTTGATCACCACCAACGCCACCGCCGCCAACATCCCCAGCACCGGCAACTCATTAAACATCCGATACCACTTGTCCGACCGGCGATTCTCACCGCGCTCAAAAGTCCGCAACAACACACCGCAATACGCGTGATAACCGATCAGCAGCACCACCACACCAACCTTCGCGTGAATCCACCCCTGCCCGCTGCCGATGCCAATCACCAACCACAGCCACAGCCCACACGCGAGCGCCGGCACCGCGATAAACGTCATGAAGCGAAACAGCTTGCGCGCCATCGTCAACAGACGCGCCGTGGCCGCGGGTTCCGTTTCCATCGCCAGATTGACGAAGATGCGCGGCAGATAGAACAGGCCGGCGAACCACGAAGCAACCAGAACGATATGAAACGTTTTGACCCAAAGCATCGACGATCCTTGTACAGCGTATTGGCGTAAAGAGAAGCGCGCGTATCAGCGCGCCTCAGGCGAAGAACGAGCCCGCGAAGGCGCCCTTATTGACGGCCTTCGCCGTGCCCGAGCACGACGTACTTCATCGACGTCAACCCGTCGAGTCCCACCGGACCGCGCGCATGCAGCTTGTCGTTCGAAATGCCGATCTCCGCGCCCAGACCGAATTCGAAACCATCGGCAAACCGTGTCGACGCATTGACCATCACGCTCGCCGAGTCCACTTCGCGCAGGAAGCGCATCGCGCGATCGTGGTCTTCGGTGACGATCGCGTCGGTGTGCTGCGAGCTGTACTTGTTGATGTGCTCGATCGCCGCATCGAGATCGTCCACCACCTTGATCGCCAGCACCGGCGCGAGATATTCGGTGCGCCAGTCTTCTTCGGTCGCATCGACGAGCGGACCCACGCCCGCATCCGCCAGCACCGCGCGCGCCGCGGCGTCCACCCGCAGTTCGACTTCCTTGGCGCGATACAGCTTGCCCAACGGCGGCAGCACCTGGGCCGCCACACCGCGCGCGACCAGCAGCGTTTCCATCGTATTGCAGGTGCCGTAGCGGTGCGTCTTGGCGTTGTCGCAGACGGTCAGCGCTTTGGTCAGGTCCGCGCGATCGTCGACGTACACGTGGCAGATGCCGTCGAGATGCTTGATCATCGGCACGCGCGCTTCGTTCATCAGGCGCTCGATCAGGCTCTTGCCGCCGCGCGGCACGATCACGTCGACGTATTCGGTCATGGTGATCAGCTTGCCGACCGCCGCGCGATCCGAGGTGGCCACCACTTGCACGGCGTCCTGCGGCAATCCGGCGGCTTCCAGACCTTCGCCGATCAGCTTCGCCAGCGCCGTATTGCATTCGAGCGCTTCGGAACCGCCGCGCAGAATGGTCGCGTTGCCCGACTTGAGGCAAAGCGCCGCGGCGTCGATCGTCACGTTCGGACGCGATTCGTAGATGATGCCGATCACGCCGAGCGGCACGCGCATCTGACCGACCTGAATGCCGCTCGGCCGGTACTTCAGATTGCTGATCTCGCCGATCGGATCGGCCAGCGCGGCGACTTGCCGCAAGCCTTCCACCATCGTCTTCAGCGCTTTGTCCGACAGCGTCAAACGGTCGATGAACGCGGCATCGTGGCCTTTCTCGCGAGCCTTGGCGACGTCGCGCGCATTCGCTTCTTTCAGCGCGGCCGCGTCACGCTCGATCGCCTCGGCGACGGCTGCGAGCGCGGCGTTCTTCGCCGCCGTCGACGCCCGCGCCATGGCCCGCGATGCTTGGCGGGCGCGACGGCCGAGGTCGGTCATGTACTGGTCGATATCCATGGAAATTCTCGTGGTGCCGCGCCCATTGAGGTGCGGCGGACGGACAGAATGAGCGAATGATTCAACGATTGTAAGTCGGGCGAAGGCGCTTTGCTTGCCGCCGGGCGGGTTGCGCTTCACGCCGGCGCACGGTGAAGGTAGCGGGCTTGCCGGTTCACTCGCGACTCAGGAGCGCATTGCGAAGCGACTCAAGAGCGCCTTAAGACCAACCCACAAGCGCCCTCAAGAGCTGCCGGCTGGCCTGGCGTTGCCGTTCAGGCCGGCCTTCGTGCCGGTGCAGCAGTCCCGGGCCGAGGTCGTGGCGGTGGCACGGGCGACGTTTTCGGCGCCGCCACCGTCATGGCCAATTCGAACAGGCCATCCCACGGATCAGGCGGCGGATCGTTGCGATGATTACCCGGCGTGCCGCCCGACAAACCCTTCACCTGCCGATCGAGCCGCGCCGCCAGCGCAAGCGCCTTTTCCAGCGTGCCTTCGCTGACACGCGACAACGCCGGGCCGATCAACCGTTCGCGCGGCCCCCAAACACGATTCTCGCGCACCAGCATCGCGAGCGGCTTGCCGGCCGCGACGCCGCGTTTGATCCGCAGCAGCGTGCGGACTTCTTCCACCACCGCCCACAGCACCAGCACCGCGGCCTCGCCTTCTCCGCGCAAGCCGTCGAGCATGCGCGACAGACGGCCGACGTCGCCGGCCAGCATCGCTTCGTTCAACTTGAAAACGTCATAACGGGCGACGTTGAGCACGGCGTCCTGAACGTGCTCGAAGCTCAGCGACCCGGCCGGATACAGCAGCCCCAGCTTCTGGATTTCCTGATGCGCGGCGAGCAGATTGCCCTCCACACGCTCGGCGATGAAAGCCAGCGCGCGCCGCCCTTCTTCACCGGCGGCCACGCGTTGACCCTGCGCCGCGAGCCGCTGGCCAACCCAATTGGGCAACTGCGCACGCTCGACCGGATCGATCTTCAACGCGACGCCCGCGTCGGACAACGACGTGAACCACGCCGACTTCTGCGTGGCCGCGTCGAGCCGCGGCAGTGTGATCATGGTGAGCACATCTTCATTCACGGCAGCGGCCAGCGCTTTCAGCGCGTCCGCGCCTTCCTTGCCGGGCTTGCCCGACGGAATGCGCAATTCGACCAGTTGACGGTCGCCGAACAGTGACATCGACTGGCTCGCGCCCAGCAGCGAACTCCAGTCGAAGCCGCGCTCCACCGTGAACACCGAGCGATCGGTGAAGCCGGCCGCGCGCGCGGTGGCGCGGATGCGGTCGCACGCTTCCTGCGCGAGCAGGTGCTCGTCGCCGTACACGACGTACAGTCCGGCGAGTCCCTTGGCGAGATGCGCTTCGAGCGCGTCAAGTCGCAGTTGCATGGCTACCGATCGGCAAGGTTGAACAGGTGCGGCACATTGAACGAAGCACGACGCTCACAGCGGCGGCGGCGGCAACGGCGCGCGCGGCACGACTGCCGGCACTTCCTGGCCCGGCGCCGGATGCATAGAACGCACGACCGACAGGCGGCGTGAGAGCTGGTCGATCGCGTCGTTTTCCATATCGGCGAAGAGAATGTCGCTCTCGGCGGCTTTCGCTTGCGAAAACTGATCGCTATAGGTCATCGCGCGGTTCAGCGCGATCACGCTCGACGGAATCAGCAGCGTGCCGTCTTTGGCGGTCAGCGAATAGGTCATCGAGAGATTCAATCCATACTCTTCGACCGCACCCAGCGAATTCAGCGTCAGCGTGTTGATGCCACGGCCTTCGGTGATCTGCAACGTGGCGTCGGCATTCGCGACCGAAGTGACCACGACCGTGTCGCTGCCGCCTTGCACGATACGCGTCAAGCGCGCGGCCGCCGCCGGCGAACCGCCGGCGATGAAGAGGCGTTTGAATGCGTAGTCCTGCTGACCGCGCAACTGGAAGCCGCAGGCGGACAACATCAGCACGCTGCAAGCCAGCGTCAAAAACGATCTGCGAGTCACATTGGCTCCTGGTTCGCAGTAGATTCCGCAGCGGGCAAGAGCGCCGCCGCACGCGACGGCGTCCTGCCTGCTGTCATTTCTTCGTCGGTCCTCACACCACCACGTTCACGAGGCGCCCCGGCACCACGATGATCTTCTTGGGCGCCTTGCCTTCGCTGAACTTCGCGACCATCTCGTGAGCGGCCGCGAGCTGTTCGATCGCTTCACGCGAGGCGTCTTTCGCCACCGTGATCGCGCCGCGCACCTTGCCGTTCACCTGCAGCACGAGTTCGATCTCGGACTGCTCCAGCGCCTTCTCGTCGACCTTCGGCCACGGCGCGTCGAGCAGCGAGCCGAGTTCGTCGGCGTAACCGAGTTCCCGCCACAACTGGAACGTGAGGTGCGGCACGACCGGATACAACACGCGCAGCATCACGCTGCAGGTTTCGCGCAGCACGGCCGGGCGGGCGCCCTTCGCGCTGTCGAGCGCGTTGAGCATCTTCATCGCCGCCGACACCACCGTGTTGTATTGCAGACGCTGATAGTCGAAGTCGGCCTGCTTCAGCACGGTGTAGATTTCGCGGCGCAAGACTTTCTCGACGTCGCTCAGTTGCGCGGCGTCGAACCTGCCGCCCTGGCGCAATGCGGCTTCGTTGGTCTGGCTGAAGCTCCACACGCGGCGCAGGAAGCGGCTCGCGCCTTCCACGCCCGAGCCGGACCATTCGAGCGACTGCTCCGGCGGTGCGGCGAACATCACGAACAGACGCGCGGTGTCCGCGCCGTGCTGATCGATCAGCAGTTGCGGGTCGACGCCGTTGTTCTTCGACTTCGACATCTTCTCGACACCGCCGAGCACCACCGGCTGGCCGTCCTCGTTTAGGATCGCGCCGACCGGGCGGCCCTTGTCGTCGAACGAAACGGTTACGTCGGCCGGGTTGTACCAGGTCTTCTTGCCCGCTTCGTTTTCACGATAGTAGGTTTCGTTGAGCACCATGCCCTGCGTCAGCAGATTTTTGGCCGGCTCACCGAACTTGATCAGCCCGAGGTCGCGCATCACCTTCGCCCAGAAGCGCGAGTACAACAGGTGAAGAATCGCGTGCTCGATGCCGCCGATGTACTGATCCATCGGCGCCCAGTAGTCGGTGCGCTCGTCGACCATGGTCTTCGCACCCGGCGACGCATAGCGGTAGAAGTACCACGACGAATCGACGAAGGTGTCCATCGTGTCGGTTTCGCGTTTGGCCGCGCCGCCGCAGGTCGGGCAGGTGCAGTTCACGAACGCTTCAGACTTGGCGAGCGGATTGCCCGTGCCGTCCGGCACGAGGTCTTCCGGCAGCACCACCGGCAGATCTTTTTCCGGCACCGGCACGTCGCCGCACTTCGGGCAATGGATGATCGGAATCGGCGTGCCCCAGTAGCGCTGGCGCGACACGCCCCAGTCACGCAGACGCCACGTGATCTGCTTGTCGCCGAGGCCCAGTTCCTTCAGGTCGGCGGCGATCTGGTCCACTGCCTGTTCGTAGTTGAGGCCGTCGTACTTGCCGCTGTTGATCAGCGTGCCGGTCTTCTCGCCGTACCATTCCTGCCAGGCTTCGGTCGAAAATTCCTTGCCTTCGACCGCGACCACCTGCTTGACCGGCAGACCATATTTCTTCACGAACGCGAAGTCGCGCTCGTCGTGAGCCGGCACGCCCATCACCGCGCCTTCGCCGTAGCTCATCAGCACGTAGTTGCCGATCCACACTTCGACCTGTTCCTGCGTCAGCGGATGCGTGACGTAGAAGCCGGTGGCCATGCCCTTCTTTTCCATGGTCGCGACGTCGGCCTCAGCCACGCCGCCGCGCTTGCATTCCTCAATGAAGGCCTGCAGTTCCGGCTTGTCTTTCGCGAGACGCGTGGCGAGCGGATGCTCGGCGGCGATCGCGCAGAAGGTGACGCCCATGATCGTGTCGGCGCGCGTAGTGAACACGCGCAGCAGCTTCTGTTCACCGTCGATTTCGTACGGGAAGCCGAAGTTCACGCCGAAGCTCTTGCCGATCCAGTTCTGCTGCATGATCTTGACGCGCTCGGGCCAGCCGAGGCCTTCGAGGTCGTTCAGCAGTTCGTCCGCGTACTGCGTGATGCGCATGTAGTACATCGGGATTTCGCGCTTTTCGACGAGCGCACCCGAACGCCAGCCGCGGCCGTCGATCACCTGCTCGTTGGCGAGCACGGTCTGATCGACCGGATCCCAGTTGACGGTGCCGGTTTTCTTGTACGCGATGCCCTTTTCCAGCATCTTCAGGAACAGCCACTGGTTCCACTTGTAGTAGTCCGGGCTGCAGGTCGCGACTTCGCGCGACCAGTCGATCGCGAGGCCCATCGACTGCATCTGCTTCTTCATGTAAGCGATGTTGTCGTAGGTCCACTTGGCCGGCGGCACGTTGTTGGCCATCGCCGCATTTTCCGCCGGCATGCCGAACGCGTCCCAACCCATCGGCATCAGCACGTTGTAGCCGTTCATCCGCAGATAGCGGTACATCACGTCGTTGATCGTGTAATTGCGCACGTGACCCATGTGCAACTTGCCCGACGGGTACGGCAGCATCGAGACGCAATAGAACTTGGGCTTGTCGGTGACTTCCGTCGTCTTGTACGCGTCGATGGCGCGCCATTGCCCTTGCGCGGCGGATTCGACGTCGGAGGGAACGTATTTTTCGTGCATGGTGTGATGGGATCGCTGGGTTCGGTGCTTTCGCACCGGGCCTGGTGCTCTGCTGGATGAAATGGCGTCGATTCCCCTTCTGCGGGGGAAAGGGCTGATTATACCGTCCGCGGACGGGTACGCCGCGCGCGTAGTACGCGTAACGACCGGTCGGCCTGGGGCGCAGCATGGCGGGCTCGGCAGGTCTCAGCGCCCCGCACTGCGATGGGGGCTCGCGCGCAATCCAGGAACTGCGGCGGCATGATGAGCGGCCGTCCCGCCAGACACAGCACGCCTAGGGCCTGGCAGCGGGCGGCGGCGGGTCGGTCACGAAGCCGATCCGCTCCAGGCCCGCCTGCTGCGCCGCGCCCATGACCTGCGCGATCACTTCGTAGCGCGTGGAGCGCTCGGCGCTCAGATGGATCTCCGGCTGGTCGCTCTGCTTTCCCGCTTGTGCGAAGCGCGTGCGCGTCTGCTCAAGCGTGATGACAGTGCCGTTCCAGTAGAGTTTGCCGGCGGCGTCGATGGAAAGGGAAATGGTTTGCGGCGTCTGGCGCGCGGGCGCGGCGGCGACTTTCGGCAAATCGAGCCGGATCGCATGCGTGAATAAAGGCGCGGTAATGATAAAAATCACCAGCAGCACCAGCATCACGTCGATCAACGGCGTCATGTTGATCTCGGCCATCGGCGCGGCCGCCTGCTTTTTGTCGAGTCCGCCGAATGCCATGTCGCCTCCTTCTGCCTGAGCGGCGCGCCTAGTGCGTCGAGATCTGCGGGGCGCGCGCGGGTGCCTGCGCCTGTTCCGCCGGCGCGCAGACGTAGGCGTGCAGATCGTGCGCGAAGCCGTCGAGCTCCTCCGACAACTGCCGCACCAGCCGGCCGAGCACGTTGTACGCCAGCACCGCCGGAATCGCCACCACGAGGCCGAAAGCGGTCATGATGAGCGCCTCGCCAACCGGCCCGGCGACGTTTTCGATCTGCGCCTGACCGCTCGCCGCAATGCTGCCGAGCGCGTGATAGATGCCCCACACGGTGCCGAGCAAGCCGACGAACGGTGCCGTGCTGCCCACCGAGGCCAGCAAAACCTGGCCGAATTCGAGCCGCCGCTGCGACGCACTGAGCGCCTGGCGCAACGCCCGCAGCACCCGCTCGCCACGTTCGACGCGGGCCAACAGCGCACCCGGAATGTCCACTTCAGCCGCATGAAGCGCCGCTTCCGCAAGTGGCGTGAAAACCCGCTCGCGGTCCGTGCGCCTTAACGCCGCGACGCCTTCGGACAGCGTGGGCGCCTGCCAGAACTGGGCAATCGCGCGCGTGGCCTGACGTTTGGCGCGAGTGAGTATCCAGCTTTTGACGATCAGAAAGCACCAGCTAGCAATCGACATGGCCAGCAGCACGTAAGCGACGCCATGCGTGATCGCGTCGCTGGTTTGCAGGTAATGGATGATGCCGCTGCTGCCTGCCATCTGACCTCGCCGTGGAGTAGTGATTGCACGAGCGCGCCGGGAAACGCAATGCGCCCCGACATCCGCTCAGAATACGTTCAACTCAGCGTTCAACGCAGGCCAAGTACGTCCTGCATGTCGAAAAAGCCGGTTGCGTGGCCTTCGAGGAAACGTACAGCACGAAGCGCGCCTTGCGCATACGACAGACGGCTCGCCGACTTGTGCGTGATCTCGATGCGCTCGCCGATGCCCGCAAACAGCACCGTATGGTCGCCGACGATATCGCCGCCGCGAATCGCCGAAAAACCGATGGTGGACGGATCGCGCTCGCCGGTCACGCCTTCGCGGCTGTAGACCGCGCAGTCGTCGAGATTGCGACCGAGCGCGTGGGCGATCACTTCGCCCATCGTCAATGCCGTGCCGGACGGCGCATCGACCTTGTGACGATGATGCGCCTCGATGATTTCGATGTCGTAGCCGGTCGCGAAATGCTTCGCGGCGTATTCGAGCAGCTTCAGCGTGACGTTCACGCCGACGCTCATGTTCGACGCGAACATGATGGCGATTCTGTCCGCCGCGGCGCGCAGTTGCGCCTTCTGCTCGTTGTCGAAGCCGGTCGTGCCGATCACCATTTTCACCTTGTGACGCTGCGCCGCTTCCAGATGCACCAGCGTGCCTTCGGGGCGCGTGAAGTCGATCAGGTAGTCGGATTCGGCGAATACGCGCTCGATGTCGTCGGTCAGCACGACGCCCGTCTGTTTGCCGAGAAATGCGCCCGCATCCTGACCGAGCTGCGGGGAGCCCACGCGGTCGAGTGCGCCGGACAGCGTAGCGTCGGCATCGTTGAGGACAGTTTCGATGAGCATGCGGCCCATACGGCCCGATGCGCCAGCAATGGCAATTTTCATGGCTACGAGGGTTCGAAAAGGCAAAACCCGGCAAAGGCGGGCGAAAGCGGCGGCGGGCAGCACCCGTGCGCCGCGCATGACTGAAACAGGCAGAGAGCCGCACGGACGCCGCACACCGCGTTGCCCGTGCGCGGCGCCCGTCTTAAGCGTGAGCCTTAAGACAGGGACAGCGCGATTAGCCGCCCGTTCCCGAAGCCGGCGAAGAGGTCAACGGCGTGTTGTACGTCGGGCCGCCGTTGCTGCTCTGCGGGCCCGTCGGGCCTACCGGATTGCTGTTGTCCGTACCCGGATTCTGCGGCGGCGGCGGACGATGGAACTGGAACTGCGGCTGCCCATTGCCCGTGGGGCTTTGCTGCGGGATGCCGCCGCCGTTGGCGGTCGGCGCGCTCGGCACGGACGGACGCGCGGGCGACAACTGCACCGCATTGGTCGCACGATTGGCGGCTTGCGCGGCTTCCGCGTTGGCGTCCGTGGACGGCACCGCCGCTGCGGCTGCGCCGGCGACGGACGGCGAACGCGTGGTGTCCAGCGTGACCGGCGCCGCAGCGGAGGCGGCCTCGCTCGCACCGCTGGCACTGGTCGCCACGGCGGCCGCGGCCTTCTTCTTGCCCAGCTTGTCGCCGTCGATTTCAGCCAGCAACTCGAGGTTGGACGGCAGATCTTCGCCACCCGACCAGCTGGCGACGCGGTCGCCTGCGAAGAGAATCACGAAGTCGCGCTGCTGCACGACGTTAGTCGAGCCGCGCTTGAAATAGAACACGTAGTCCCAGCGGTCCGCGTGGAACATGTCGGCCAGCAGCGGCGTGCCGAGCAATTGCTTGACCTGCGCGCGGGTCAGGCCGACCTGCATCTGCGCCGCCGCTTCTTTCGAAACGAAATTACCCTGCACTACCGTGATCCGGTACGGCGTGATGCTTTGGGCAATGCGCTGTGTCAGGCTGTCGTAAGTGGAACATCCGGCAAGAACCGCGACAGTCGCAACAGCGATCAAGGTACCCCGCATGCGGCTCCCCCGGTAGATCAATTGAGATTTTGAAATCATTTCACTCACCGTGCGGGCCCGCTGACGAGCCGCGCGAGTTTCATTCCATCGAAGATGACCAGAACGGCAAAAACACATTACTATGAGAGCCCAGCATTGTACTCTAGGGATCCCTTGTCATGACCAATCCAACCGATCTCAAGAATATCGGGCTCAAGGCGACCCTTCCGCGCCTCAAAATCCTTGAGATTTTTCAGCACAGCCCGGTGCGCCACCTGACGGCCGAAGACGTCTACCGCAACCTGCTGCACGAAGAACTCGATATCGGGCTTGCAACCGTGTATCGCGTGCTGACGCAATTCGAGCAGGCCGGCCTGCTCTCGCGCAGCAATTTCGAGTCGGGTAAGGCGGTGTTCGAACTGAATGAGGGGTCGCACCATGACCACCTCGTGTGTCTCGATTGCGGGCTCGTCGAAGAATTTTTCGACTCCGAAATCGAGGCCCGTCAGCAGTCCATCGCGAAGGAACGCGGCTTCAAGCTGCAGGAGCACGCGTTGGCTTTGTACGGCGCCTGCACCAAGGAAAACTGCCCGCATCGCAAGCACTGACGCGATATCGGCCGCGCTGGGGTGCGCGGTCCGGTGGGCAAAAAAAGACCCGGCCGATGCGAATCGGCCGGGCTTTTTGTTTGCGGCAGCGCTCGTGCGCGGGCGCTTATGCCGCTATTCCACCAGTTCGGCGTTCGCTTCGAACGTCAACCGCCACGGCTGCGCCAATGACAATTCGTCGCAATTGGGCTGCTCGCCGCCACGATCCACCACCACGAAATCGCTCACCTGATCGAGTGCGAGCAACGGGTGATGCCAGACGCCTTTCGCATAATTCACGCCCTGCCATGCATCGGTCCAGAAAGCGCGCATCCGCGCCGGGTCGAATTCGCCGGCCGGTGCGACCACCACCAGATAGCGAGCCGCCTTCAAGGGAATGAAAGCCTGGCTACCGAGCGGGTGCCGCTCCATCATCGTGATTTCGACAGGCAGCGTGCGCGGCTGCGCGCGAAACAGGTTGATCAACGGCCGGCCGCCGTTTTCCATCACGTCGACGCAAGCGAGGTCGTGATAGCGCTCGGTCGTCCCGCCGTTGATGGCGAAATGACGCGCACCGTCCAGCTCGATGACGTCGCCGAACGGTGCGAAGGCCGCGCGCGTGAGCCGTTCCATCTGCAATGTCTTCATCGACGCCGCTCCGTTATGCGATTTCGCCCCACAGGCGCAGGCGCGACACCCCGCCGTCCGGAAGGATATTGAAACGCACATGCGTGACCGGGCCCAGCGACGCGAGATCGTCCGCGAAGGTGTGGACGTGGTCCATCTGCAGTTTCTGTTCGCCGAGCAGCACCGGCCAGAACATGGCTTGCGTGACGAGCGAGTCGTCCGTGCCGCCCGTCACCGACGCGGCTTGCAGCGAACAGCGGTCCGGGAAGTTGCCCTTGAAGTGCGCCGTATCTACTTCGATTTTGCGGATCACGCCCGGCCGCGCCAGCGCGACGATCGCCCAATCGTTGCCCGGCTCGCGGCGGCGGCGAGTTTCCCAGCCGTCGCCCATGTTGACGCCGCGGCCCGGCATCAGCATCTGCGAGGCCGGCCCGAAATGCTGGTTGTTCGCCGCGACCAGATAGGCGCCGTTCTCGATGGCGGCCAGATCCAGCAGCGTCCCGCGCTCCACGCGCTCCCAATCGCGCTTCGGCTGACCGTACACGCGCAGGCGCGCGAGGCCGCCGTCCGGGTACAGATTCACGCGCAGATGGGTAAACGCGCGCGTGTCGTTCACATCGACATAGTGGTGCTGGTTGCCCTGCAGCGTGGTCGCCGGCACGAGGGTTTGCCAGTCGGCGTTGTCGGGCGGCACATCACCTTCCACGTAGCAGGCGTCGATCGATGCGGCCGGCGGAAAGTTGCCGGTGAAGTGGCTCGTATCCAGATCCACGCCGTGCACGACGCCCGGGCGCGCGAGGCGGATCACACAGTAATCGTGACCGGTGGTTCGCTTGCGGCGGGTTTCCCAGCCGTCCATCCACTTGCCGTGGTCGTCGTACTTACCGGGAATGAACACCGCCGGTTGCGGCTCGAGCATGCGTTCTTTCGGCGCGAAGAATTCGTCGCTGGCAAAGAGCGCCTTCGCGCCCAAACGCGGGTCGGCGAGGTTCATATAGCGGCGGGTGAAAGCGGGAGCGTTGGGGTCGAGGATCGGATTAGCCATAGTCTCTAGTCTCGGTCAGGCGGCGAAAAAGTGAAGGAGAGCCGGGTTATGCTGCCTCTGCCGGCGCAGAAAGCGCGCTGCGTTGGCGCGCGGAGTCAGATACGGTTTCTCAGGTTCAGACGGCCGGAGCGTGTTCGCCCGCGGCGGGTTCGGCGTCTTCACCGGCCGGCACGTAGCGCAACGCCTCGTCGCGGTTCAATACGCGATGCGCGCGCGCCCGGTCGATATCGTTTTCCCACACGGCGACCACCACCGTCGCCACGCAGTTGCCGATCAGGTTGGTGAGCGCGCGCGCAATGCCGACGAACCAGTCGACCGGCAGGATCAGCACGAGGCCGAGCACGGGAATCGCCGGAATCGCGGACAACGTCGCGGCCAGAATCACGATGGCCGAGCCGGGAATGCCGTGCGCGCCCTTCGACGTCACCAGCGAAACCAGCACCACCACGATCAGGTCATGCACGGACAGCGGCGTATTGGTGGCCTGCGCGATGAAAATCACTGCGAGCGTGAGATAGATGGAGAAGCCGTCGAGATTGAACGAGTAGCCGGTCGGAATGACGAGCCCGACGGTCGAATCCTTGACGCCCATCCATTCGAGCTTGCGCATGATCTGCGGCAGCACGGCATCGGACGAAGCGGTGCCGAGCACGATCGACAGTTCTTCGCGCAGATAGCGGATCAGCTTGAAGATGCTGAAGCCGGCGAGCCGCATGACCACGCCCAGCACCACGGCCACGAACACGAAGCAACTCACGTAGAACACGAGCACCAGCATGCCGAGTTGCTTGAGCGACTCGACGCCGTACGTGCCAGTGGTGAAGGCGATCGCCCCGAGCACGCCGAGCGGCGCGAGCTTGATGATGAAACCCATCACGCGGAAAAACACCTGCGACAGTTCGTCGATCAGGCTGCTCACGCGCTGCGCCTTATTGCCGAGCAGCGACAGCGCCGAGCCGAACAGCACCGAAAACACGAGAATCTGCAGGATGTCGCCGGTAGCGAACGCGTTGATCGCCGTATCGGGGATGATCTTCAGCAGGAAGCCGGCCGTGTCCTTCAGGCTCTTCGCGTTTTCGGTGTAAGTCGAGAGCGACGAAGGATCCAGCGAGCGCAGATCGATGTTCATGCCGACGCCGGGGCGCGTGACGTACGCCAGGATTGCGCCGATCACGAGCGCGATCGTCGTCATCACCTCGAAGTAGATCACGGCCTTCAGGCCGACGCGCCCCACCTTGCGCAAGTCGCCGGCATGCGCCATGCCGCTCACCACGACGCAGAACACGATTGGACCGATCACCATCTTGATCAGCTTGAGAAAACCGTCGCCGAGCGGGCGCAGCGATTGGGCGAAATGCGGGTACACAGCGCCGATCACGATACCCGCCACCAGCGCTATGACGACCCGGCCAAACAGCGAATTGAAAAATTTCAACACGGCTTCCTCCTGGTTGCGATTCCCACCTGTTCAGACTGGTCCGACCAGTGCTGTTATGTCGAATAGTAGGAAGCCGATATACTGGCGTCAAGGGTTCATGGAACAGTGTTTACCCGCTGTTTTTACAGCGCTTTCAGACCGGATGCGCGGCGATGAACGGTAAGCCGCACGAGCGTTCGGACCGCGTATTACAATGCTGGTCAGACCGCACTTTAAAGTGAGCCCATCATGAAAAACGTCCCGCATACCGTTACCGATGCCGCGATCGCGACCATCCGCGAACGGATCGAAGCGGGCGTTTATCCCGTGGGCAGTCTGCTGCCGGCGCAGCGCCAGCTTTCCGAGGAACTCGCGATCAGCCGCGCTTCGTTGCGCGAAGCGCTGTCCACGCTCGAAGCGCTCGGCCTGCTGGTGATCCGACCGGGCAAGGGCGTCTATGTGGAAAGCGCGCAGGCATCGGCCGCGCAATCGTGGCGCTTCTCGGAGCAGTCGTCGCTGCCGGATACCTATCAGATGCGCTTCGCGCTGGAAGGCTTTATCGCGCGCATGGCGGCGCTTGCGGTCAGCGATTCCGACCTCGCCTGGTTCGAAGAAAACATCACGGCCATGCAATCGGCGCTCGCGTGCGACGAACTCGACGAAGCCGCGCGCCTCGACTACGACTTCCACATGCGGATCGTCAGCATTGCCGGCAACGCGGCGATCGAGTCGATTCTGAGCAGCAGCGCGGAGATCATGAAGGAAAGCCAGCGCATGCCGTATTACCGGCGCGAACTGGTACTGTCCACGTACAACGAACACCGTGTGATTCTGGACGCGCTCAAGGCGCGCGATTCCGCCGCAGCCGGCAGAGCCATCGAGACGCATATTTCGAACGCCGCGCAGCGCGCCGGCGTCTATTTCCCAACTCCGCCGGCCCAGCCGCAGACGTAAAAAAGCCGCTCCGTAGAGCGGCTTTGCTTGCCCTGTGCCACCGCCGGCTCAAAGCCGGCTTTGGCGGGCATAGCGCACGAAGCGCCGTGATTTACTTCGCGTGGGCGAGCGCCACAGCCGTGTCCAGCATGCGGTTCGAGAAGCCCCATTCGTTGTCGTACCAGCTCGACACCTTCACCAGACGGCCCGACACCTTGGTGAGCGTGGCGTCGAACGTCGACGAAGCCGGGTTGTGGTTGAAGTCGATCGACACCAGCGGTGCCTGGTTGTAGCCGAGAATGCCCTTCAGCGAGCCTTCCGACGCTTCCTTCATGATCGCGTTGACTTCTTCGACCGTCGTGTCGCGCGCGGCGATGAACGACAGATCGACGATCGACACGTTGATCGTCGGGACGCGAATCGCGTAGCCGTCCAGCTTGCCGTTCAGTTCCGGCAGCACCAGGCCGACCGCCGATGCCGCGCCGGTCTTGGTCGGGATCTGGCTGTGCGTGGCCGAGCGCGCGCGGCGCAGGTCTTCGTGGTACACGTCCGTCAGAACCTGGTCGTTCGTGTACGCGTGGATCGTGGTCATCAGACCGTTCACGAGGCCGATCTTGTCGTTCAACGGCTTGACGAGCGGCGCGAGGCAGTTCGTCGTGCACGATGCGTTCGAGATCACCGTGTCCGAGGCCTTCAGCACGTTGTGGTTCACGCCGTAGACGATCGTGGCGTCGACGTCTTTGCCGCCCGGCGCCGAGATGATCACCTTCTTTGCGCCGCCCTTGATGTGCGCGCTGGCCTTTTCCTTGGTCGTGAAAAAGCCCGTGCATTCCATCACGACGTCGACGTTCAGCTCGCCCCACGGCAGTTCAGCCGGGTTGCGGTTGGCCAGCACGCGGATCTTGTCGCCGTTGACAACCAGGTAGTCGCCGTCCACCGACACTTCGCCCGGGAACTTGCCGTGCGCCGTGTCGTATTGCGTCAGGTGAGCGTTGGTCTTGGCATCGCCGAGATCGTTGATGGCGACGATTTCGATATCGTGCTTCTTGCCGTTTTCATAGAAGGCGCGCAGCGTGTTGCGGCCAATACGGCCGTAGCCGTTGATTGCGACGCGAATCGTCATGGTCTATCTCCTGATGGCTGAAAAAATACTTCCAGGTTCGTCTGACCGGCAGCGTTGCCGCGCGTTCGCACGCGGAACGGCAACGCTTGTCCAGGATCAGCCGAGTGCGGCTTTTGCCGTCTCTACCACGTGTTCGACGGTGAAGCCGAAATGCTTGAACAGCACGCCAGCCGGGGCCGATTCGCCGAACGTGTCGATGCCGACCACGCCGCCTTCCAGACCCACGTACTTGCGCCAGAAATCCGTCACGCCCGCTTCGATCGCCACGCGGCGTACGCCTTGCGGCAGCACGCGTTCACGGTACTCGGCGTCCTGCTTGTCGAACACGGTGGTCGACGGCATGGACACGACGCGCGCCGCGATGCCTTCGCGCGCCAGCGGCTCGACCGCGTTGAGCGCCAGTTCGACTTCCGAACCGGTGGCAATCAGGATGATCTTGCGCGCAACGATCTCGTCGTTCCAGTCGCGCAGCACGTAACCGCCCTTCTCGATGTTGGCGATCTGCGCGTCGGTGCGCTCCGAAAACGGCAGGTTCTGACGGCTGAAGATCAGGCACGACGGGCCGTGATGCTCGACCGCGTGGGTCCAGGCCACCGCGGTCTCAACGGTATCAGCCGGACGCCACACTTGCAGGTGCGGAATCAGACGCAGGCTCGCAACATGTTCGATCGACTGGTGGGTCGGGCCGTCTTCGCCCAGACCGATCGAGTCGTGCGTGAACACGAAGATCGACGGCGCTTTCATCAGTGCGGCGACACGCAGTGCGTTGCGGCTGTAGTCCGAGAACGTCAGGAACGTGCCGCCGAACGCCTTGAAGCCACCATGCAGCGCGACGCCGTTGATCGCGGCGCTCATGCCGAATTCGCGCACGCCGTAGTTGACGTAGTTGCCGGCAGCCTTGCCTTCGGCGTTCACGCGCACCGGTTTGGCGGCCTTCCAGTTGGTCAGGTTCGAGCCAGTCAGGTCGGCGGAGCCGCCGAGCAGTTCCGGCAGCACGGCCGACAAAGCTTCGATAGCCTGTTGCGAGGCCTTGCGCGTCGCGACAGTTTCCGCGCGCTCGTTCGCGCCGGCAATGATCGCCTTGGCCTTTTCCTTCCAGTCGGCGGGCAATTGCTTCGCGTTGCGGCGCGTGAATTCAGCGGCTTCCTGCGGATATTTGGCGGCGTACGCCGCAAACGCCTTGTCCCACTCGGATTCGTTGCGTGCGCCGGCTTCCTTCGCGTCCCACGCTGCATAGACTTCTTGCGGGATCACGAACGGCTCCCACTTCCAGCCGATCTTTTCGCGCGTGGCCGCGATTTCCTTGTCGCCAAGCGGCGCGCCGTGCGAATCATGGCTGCCGGCCTTGGTCGGGGCGCCTTCGCCGATCACCGTCTTGCAGCAGATCAGCGTGGGCCGGTCGGATTGCTTGGCCTGCTTGATGGCTGCGTCGACCGCGTCGACGTCGTGGCCGACCACGTTCGGGATCACGTTCCAGCCGTACGCTTCGAAGCGCTTGGGCGTGTCGTCGTGGAACCAGTGCACCACTTCGCCGTCGATCGAGATGCCGTTGTCGTCGTAGAACGCGATCAGCTTGTTCAGCTTCAGCACGCCCGCCAACGAGCAGGCTTCGTGCGAGATGCCTTCCATCAGGCAGCCGTCGCCGACGAACACGTACGTGTGGTGGTCGACGATCGTTGCGTCGGGCTTGTTGAATTCGGTGGCGAGCAGCGACTCGGCGAGCGCCATGCCGACCGCATTCGCCAGACCCTGGCCGAGCGGGCCGGTGGTCGTCTCGACGCCAGGCGTGATGCCGTATTCCGGGTGGCCCGGCGTCTTCGAATGCATCTGGCGGAAGTTCTTCAGCTCTTCGATCGGCAGATCGTAGCCGGTCAGGTGCAGCAGCGAATACAGCAGCATCGAGCCGTGGCCGTTCGACAGCACGAAACGGTCGCGATCGGCCCACTGCGGGTTCTTCGGGTTGTGGCGCAGATGACGCGACCACAAAGCCACGCCGATTTCGGCCATGCCCATCGGCATGCCGGGGTGGCCGGAATTCGCTTTTTGAACGGCGTCCATAGACAGCGCGCGGATCGCGTTGGCCATCAAGGAAGTGGGTGCGGGAGACGGGGTCGTCATGTCGAGTCCGGAGACAGAGTCAGAAAGCGGTGTGCGCTTGAGGCCCGGATGCTCGAATGCCAGCTCACTCGGGCGCACGGTGCGGCGCCAGGAGACGCGAAACGGGCAGAGCAAACGGACAAGGCTGAAAGCGTGACATTCTAACAGATCGTTGCCGGCCTCCCGACCCGAAAGCCGCCTGGTCATGCGGCTCGATGCATGCGCCGGGGCCGCGCCGTGCTTCGCCCTTTACAATTGCACAACCTTAACCCACCGCGCTCCGCACGGAGCCCGCCAACCGTGAGCGCTCCGCTGCTGTTCCGACCGAGTCCCGATGCCGTCTACGGATTTCCGCACGCGAAGCGCGTGGCGCAAGTCGTATCGCCTTACCAGCGGATAGAAGTCTGGGACACGCCGCAGCTCGGCCGGCTCTTCACGCTCGACGGCCGCCCCATGACGTCCACCGGCGACGAGTTCATCTATCACGAATGCATGGTGCATCCGGCCGCGCTGGCGCATCCGTTGCCGAAAGCGGCGCTCGTGCTGGGCGGCGGCGACGGTGGCGCCGCGCGGCAACTGTTGCGGCACGCGGGCATCGAACGGATCGTGGTGGCGGAACTCGACGCCGAAGTGATGCGCCTGACGCGCGAGCATCTGCCCGAAGTGCACGGCGGCGCCTTCGACGATCCGCGCGTCGAGCTCGTGATCGGCGACGCCGCGCATTACGTCGCGAACGCCGCGCCAGCGCAGTTCGATCTCGTCGTGTTCGACCTGACGCCGCCCGATTCGCCCGCCGCCGGTCTTTACACGCAAGACTTCTATCAGCAGCTCAAGCGGGTCATGAGCCCGATCGCCGTGGTCTCCGTGCATCTCGGCTCGCCGTATTTTCATGCCGGGCGCATCGCGCGCCTGCTCGACGACTTGCGCGCGGCGTTCGCCGTCGTCCGCACCATGAATACGTTTATTCCGCTGTACGGCTCGCTCTGGATGATGGCGACGGCGAGCGACACGCTCGACCCTGCCGCCCTCTCTGCCGATACGCTCACAGAGCGCCTCGATGCACGCCGAATCGACGCCCTGATGCATTACGACGCGGCCATGCACGCGGGACTGTTCTCGGCATCCCGCGCGGTGCGCGATAAACTAAGTCAATTCTTAAAGCCAGCAAGCTAACGCGTGGGCAAAATGCACGGTTCCGTCGGACTGCACTATCGGCACACCGATACGCGACCATCCGCCCGGGCTCGCAGCCTGTGCCCCGCCAACCCCTTAGATCCGGAGAATCCCATGACCGCCTTCCGCCCAGCCGGTGTGCCCTGGTTGACCCCCTATCTGACGGTGCGCGACGCACGTGCAGCGTCCGCGTTCTTTACTGCGGCGTTCGGCTTCGAAGTTCGCGACAGTGTTCAGGACGACGGTGTAGTGATGCATGTCGAGATGACCTATCAAGACCAGTTGATCGTGATGTTCGCACCGGAAGGCGCGTTCGGCTCGGCGGCGAAAACACCCAAAAGCGCGGGCGCAATCGCACCGCAATCGTTCTATGTCTATGTCGACGATGTCGACGCGATTTACGCGCGGGCGCTGGCCGCCGGCGCAAAATCGCTGAGCGAGCCACAGGATCAGTTCTGGGGCGACCGCTTCGCCCAGGTCGAAGATCTGGACGGCTACCGCTGGGCGCTCGCTCGCCACCTTTCGTGAACCAATGAGTATTTTCCTGATGCCACGTTTCTTCGTCGGTACGCCTCTCCAGTCCGACGACATCATGCAGCTTCCCGATGACGTCGTTCGGCATGTGCTCGTGCTGCGGTTGCAGCCCGGCGATTCGATCGTTCTTTTCAACGGCGAAGGCGGCGAATACAGCGCCGAACTCGTCGAGGTCGAACGTCGGTCGGCCAAGGTAAGAATTCGTGAATTCCGCAACATCGAAGTGGAAGCGCCGTATCGTCTCACGCTGGCGCAGGGTATCGCCGGCGGCGACAAGATGGACTGGCTGATCGAAAAAGCCGTCGAACTCGGCGCATCTGCCTTCGTGCCGCTCACCACCACGCGCAGCGTCGTGCGTCTCTCCGGCGAGCGCGCGCAGCGGCGGCATGCGCACTGGCAAGGCATCGTGCGGGCGTCGTGCGAGCAGTGCGGGCGCAACCGGCTGCCGGAAGTCATGCCGGTGCGCGAAATCGCCACCTGGCTGGGCGCCATGCCTCGCACGCCTGAAGAGGGCGACTTGCGCATTCTGCTGTCGCCGCGCGCGAGCATCAGCTTTTCCGCGTTGCCCGCCGAGCCGCCGCAAGGGCGCGTGACGGTGCTGGTCGGACCGGAAGGCGGCTTCTCCGCCGCTGAAGAAGCGGCCGCAACCGATCATGGTTTCACTGCCGTCGGTCTTGGTCCGCGCGTCATGCGCACCGAGACCGCCGGCATCGCAGTGCTCTCGGCGCTGGCCGCGGGCTGGGGCGGCTGGTAAGCCGCCTGGCCGCCGCACGTGCCACCTTGCTTGATCTGATCGAAAGCGGCAACTCATGCCGGCATTGGCGCAGCGGCAAAAGCAAAGGCCCGCCGACTGGCGGGCCTTTCTCATTTAGCCTGAACTGGCAACACCCAGGCTAAAACTCCAACTCAAACATCAGGCGAACGAGTAAAACACACGGAACGCCACTTTGCGCTCGGCCCAGAACTCGGCGGCCTCGCGGAACACGTCCAGCAGCGTCTCGCGCCCTTCCTTGTCGAACTTCTGGGCGACTGGCAACTGCTCGAGCACGATCACGAAGCCCGGCTGCGCACCCGCCTTATGAACCAGATCGGTCAAACAGTCGTAGAGCGCGTCGTAATTCTTGCCGAAATGTTTCGGAAACAGGAACGACGTCGCGATGGTTTCAAGCACTTCCTGTTTGGACTGCGCATTGGCGCAATACGCATACAGAAAATGCTGGCCGAGCTGGTGGGCCTCTTCGGCCAGATCCTGCACGCGGAACGCGCGGATCGACTGTACGATGTTCGGTCGTACGGTCTTGAAAAGACTCATGGGCTCCTCGTTCGATGAAACCACAGTGCCTGCTGCTTCGCTCTGGTTCTCGCGGCCCT
>Ga0255336_101244_pt1 | contig 20587 bp, 16 predicted proteins | sample MeOH1_35cm_T3_17_FD_189102 | JGI IMG/M metagenome (GOLD analysis project Ga0255336, IMG submission 189102) | Sandy soil microbial communities from University of British Columbia, Vancouver, Canada - MeOH1_35cm_T3_179 | ecosystem: Engineered > Artificial ecosystem > Sand microcosm > Unclassified ...
AGACTGCCATTCCTTCCATTCCTTTGATTTCTTGAGTGCAACTTCTGCTCTCCTGATTTGGTTTTCAGAGAATCTTGTGCCCAGAGACATCTTGCTATGAAGATTCTCAAAAATAGAGGTTTCGGACTCGTCGACGCATGTCATGTAGCGAAGGTTGTGAACGAAAATAGGTAACCGATCAACTTGGGTGAAAGGCGCAGCCTTCGTTGGCCTCTGGGGCGTCTGGTTGGAAACATTGCCTGTTTGCTTCTGGAGTGTCTCGCCCGAAACACCGCTTGTTGTCTTCTTGGGCGTCTGGAAGACGGGCACAACGTGTGACCCCCTCCCTGGCGAGGCCATATTCCCTAGGGTTTTAACCGCACTCTTCGATCGAGGCCAGGTATTGTACGGGTTCAGATTTCCGGTTCGGTGGCGTTTTGAATAAGGTATCGAGATCTCGATGCAAACTTGGTCGGAATTCTGTTTGAACGCCGTATTTGCTATTTCACTCTTGTGGCTCAAAAGTTCGAGGCTTACCTATGGTCGCAGCTGGGGATTTTATGCGTGGTGCGGAACTGCTATTGGTGGTGGCGCGTCGATCGATGTCCAAGTCAACCTTCGATGTTGCACCTCAGCGGAGCGGTTAAGCGCATCCTACCTTCGACACGAGCCGGGAAAAGCAGGGGAGGGGCCGAACAGTTCGAGGACAGACTTGAGAAGAGGATGAGATTTTAAAAATCGAGAGCAGACTGAGCAGCATATATACCTTTGAAGTGACACACGTTCTTGGAGTGACACACGTTCTTGGCAAAGCCATTCACTCGGCGAGAGCTTCAGCTGGTGAATACGCTGTGTCCAGCGCTGTGATTGGCTACAACATTTCAGAGCCATGGACTTACCGATTGAATGACTGGTTCAGCTCTTGAGAGTTCAAGTGTTTCGCTCGACCGGCCAGCTGTAGCCAGGTTGGCCGATCCCAACACCACAGTGAGATGGGATGACAATTGCTCTCTCACAAAGGATATGTTGTCGCCCGCATTCCAAGGTCGACCAGCGAGCGTAGGTGAACGAGGAGAACTTAACAGTGTGGTCATGTCTGCGGTCGACCGAGCTGAGGAGATCGGCTTGCAGCTGGTCACCTGCACCAGAACTGTGAGAGGGATGTGGAGGGCGTCTCGAGTTCTCTGACCAGGGCTCCACCGCAGGAAGAGAGGACTGGGAGAATGGTGGCTGTTGTTAGACTGAAGATCACGTCAGCTCAATACTACCAAATAGGAGATTCCGAGGTGGCCTGCCATGTTTGGATCATGTATGAACGAAACTTGGATCATGGAAGAGGACGGCAGTGTCGATATTCCGCACTCACTGTAGACGGAGAGGAAATGCTGGTATAACGACAGGGTAGATTTAAGGAAAGATCTGAGGTCAAACACAAGTAGGCTCTGAGTTACTGGTAATTCACTAAGTTATGGTCTTCTCAACGACTCCGAGGCTCATCACAATCCAGATCCTGACGGTTTGGCTTGTGCTAGGACGGTGCTGTTCGTGATCGGATTGAAATCCAAGGAGCACTGATCGGTTAGCTCCCGAGGTGAGGCCGTCAAGGCTTGAGCGGAATCACAACCAAGGTCACCGCATGCTGGGCAACCGAATCCTCCCACCAAGCCGTTCCCATTTCCGCTAGAGACATCATGGTAAACTCTGCACAATGCTGTGCACAGAGGGTACAGCCTTGATGGGTGACAGCGTCGGGCTTTTGTTTGCAGTATCTTCGCAACCCTGCAGAAACTCCGTCCAGTTCCATGTTATCAAGGTCGGTGGTCGATGTTGGCGTGTTTCCTGACCCTGTACTGCTCTGCGGGCTTTCATCATGTTGCCGGTTGGTCTCGGCGGTCCGTTGAGCGCACATACCCGTCGATTCTTCCACTACCACGGCAGGGTCCGCGCCGGCATTCTCGTGGAGATCGACGACAGCAGTGTGATGCTTTTGGCTGTTGAAATCCTCAAACCGTGCACATTTTGCACAAATCAGTCTCCGATCACGGCTCTCTCGCCATCGTTCCTCAAAACTCGTGATCGCCTCCTGTTATCTAGCGACGGTGCGCAAAGCTTGGCCAGTTGGAGTTTTGCGAGGCTGGCTTCGTCTTCGGCCTTCGCTTGCCGCGCTTTGAGGGATTGCAATGCGTCCGTGGCCGAATCCAACGCTTGCTTCGTCTGCCCGAGTTCGGCCTGGAGAGCTAACAGCAGCCCGTCGGCTTTCGCTGCTTCCTCCTGTGCAGCGCAGATGGCACTGCCAGCCCGGCGTGCTTGTGTTGTTCTTTCTGGGTCACACGGAGCTGACTTTTGAGTGATGTGATTTCATCTCGATGTTCGCCGATAGTTTGTTCGGCCGCTGCAAGTCGAGGTCGTGACATCAGACGGTGTGCAAAGCCGGTCGTGGAACCACAGCTGATTCTAATCCGAGCAGTGCCAAGTCGCTGTCAGGGAGATATCATGAAAGAGCAGATGGAGGAGAGGTCTAAAAAGTGAAGGTGGTAAAACTGTCAGCGGGATGAACTGATGTCTGTTGTTGGCCTTCTTGGCGGACAGAATAAGCACATATGCGCCAGTGCCTTAACTTGGCGAGATGCCACCTACGGCGGCAGGTCAGCGATAGGATCTCGGGTTGGTATGAAAAGCGGAAAGGGAAAGGAGGTGAGTGAGATGTCCTACAGCACGTCGCGTTTGAGGGTCGCGTCATGATTCAGAATCGCCTTCTTTTCGTGCTTCCCGTTCCCACGGACTTGCTCTGTATGTGCTCCCTGGCTGTAGACGTTGGCTTCGGCCTGGGCCAACAGTTCGTCGGCAAGGCAGCCGCTCATCTTGAGGAGGACAATGACAAGGGCGAGGGCGACGAGAGGAGAGGATTCGAGGGTAGGAAACGTCCTGCAAGGAAACTAAAATTCTTGAGAACTCTTCGGCCGCCGGCCGAAGGGGGAGAGGCCTTTTTGTACATGGAAGGTCAGTCAAACGGTGGGATTGGAAAGGGCGAACACCGAATCAAGGTCGTCGCGCTGCCGGCCATTTTTGGATCTTTTGGGGTTTTTGGTTCCTAAGTTGAGACGTGGTCCCACAGGCTAAAAGGCCACCGTCGCCAAAGGGTGAGTGGGAGAGTGAGGTAGGAGGAGTCGAGGGTGAGCGTGGACGCGACCGAGAGATGTGGTGGTTTAAAAGCGGCGACGTTTGGGTGAGGGTCGAAGTAAGGCTCCTCTGCCGCCAAGCAACACATTCGGAGTAAAAAAAAGTTTATCTCCGTGTCGAACTTTCTCTGCGCCTAGACAGTGGTGTCTCTATGTTGTCAGCGATAGCACGGCACGACTCGCGATAAATATGGGTCGGCAGGCTCATGGAAAGCCGCTGCAGAGAAGCGGTCCAGCGAGACCACGGAAGAGAAAGCCAGCCGCCAACCGAGGGTTGAATGCGCTGGAACTGGCCGAGCAGCAAAATCCTGACAAGATCAAGATCCGACAACATCGACTGGGGGAGGTGGAACATGACCCTGCAGAGCACCGCGGTCACGGAGATCGAGATGAGCGGTCATCTAAAAGGAGAAAAACCATCGCCGAGCAAGAAGAAGACGAACAAGAGGAGGATGGATCAGACCTAGAGGGCAACCGATGGCATCTCGGTGTGGATGAAGACGATGCGGATAGTGACATCGACAGTGAAGCAGCATTTGGAGAAAGTGATGAGGAACTTGTGGCCGGTTTCACGTTCCGGGGCAGCAAGAGCATGAATACTAAAATATCGCGAACGGACCGGAAACACCGTCGATCGCCCTCTGATGATGTGGGCCCCTCCGAGAGTGGAATAGGGCAGGATGGTCGCATCGATGGTGCAAATGATTCCGACGGTACGGATGGGGACGATCTTGGAGAAGACGCTGTGGACTTGGCTACCGCCTGGGACCTGAACGACGCGGCAGAACAGGAAGCCGTAGCCCACAAGCAAGCAAGACAGGCCAGAGGTGGAGACATGGAACAGGAGAGCGATCAGAGCTCGGCCGCAAGTGAGGACTCGGAAGAATTGGAATCAGAATCAGACGAGGTGGACGCCGAGTCCCAGCTGTCAGTATCTGATGAGGACGATGGAGACCATTCCAAACTACAACGATTTGTCGAAGGACTTGGCTCCAGCTCAAAGGCTTCTTCACGACTTCCAGCGCGACCGGATGCGAAGAGCGTGCCAGGCACGCCATCGCAATTTGGCGCCTCATCGTCGAAATTGTCGGCTGCTGATCTGCTTCAATATATCAAGGATCCACAGCAACGTCGTTCATTGAAAATCTTGCAGACCAGCGAGGAGAGAGGTGCAGAGCTATACCAGGGGGGCGTCCCTGGGAAGCTGGCACCCCCGCTGGCTAAACGCCAGCAAGATCGACTGGACAGGGAAGCGGCATATGAAGAGAGCAAGAAAGAACTGAGCAAATGGATCGAAACCGTCAAGCGAAACCGAAGAGCAGAGCATCTCTCGTTTCCGTTGGCCGACCCAGCGGCGGTCACGCCTTCAAGTGCGAAGCAGCTTGCACCCACTTCCCAATCACAGCCGATGACCTCTCTTGAATCGACCATTCAAGAAATACTGATGGAGAGCGGCATTTACTCCAAGGAGAGCGGGTCAGCGGAAGGGCAGGAACAAGCGTACGAAGCACTCCTGGAGAAGAAGATGCCGTTGGAAGAAGTGCAAGCTCGACGAGCAGAGCTGCGAAAAGCCAGAGACTTGATGTTCCGGGAAGAAATCCGAGCGCGGCGGATTAAGAAAATCAAAAGCAAAGCATATCGACGCGTACATCGCAAAGAACGGGACACGGCCAATCTTGAGAGGAAGCTCTTAGGGGGACAAGGGCTGATCGATTCAGAGGAGGAACGAGAACAAAACGATCGTCGACGCGCGGAAGAGCGTATGGGAGCACGACATCGGGAGAGCAAATGGGCCAAAAGCGTCAAAGCTTCCGGAAGAGCTGGATGGGACGAGGATGCCCGCCATGGAGTCACCGACCTTGCACGGCGAGATGAAGAGCTGCGTCGACGGATTGAAGGCCGCCACACAGGAACGGGCACGGATGGTTCTGGCGCGGAGAGCTCGGACTCGGACGACTTAGAGACTGATGGTGATGATGCATCTCGATTATATCTGGAAGGCAAGCTTGATGAGATTGAACAGGAAGGGCGGCCAGAGCCCTCTTTGAGTCGGCTTGGGTCAATGGCATTTATGCAGAAAGCCGAAGCCGCGAGGAAGGCCGCCAATGACGAGGAAATCCGCGGCCTCCGGCGGAGTCTTGGTGGCCCAGGGCAAGGAAACGGAGCTTCCACAGACGACGAGGACGAAGCCCGCGTTGGACGTCAAAGGTTCGGAGTGACCGAGAACACAGACGACGTTACTCCTCCACGAGGTCGACTTCCAAAGAGCGAATTCGAAGAGCGGTTATCCGACGATGACGGTGAGACTGACGAAGATGGCCCTCCTCGGGGAGCCGACCTGAAATCGCAGCCGTCAGCTCATCACAGAAACCCGCCCAGGTCTCAGGGAGCGGCCAACGTGGCCTCGTCGACAAGGACACCAGCCGATGAAACGTTGGCGGGTCGTGCTCCACCACGTTCTCAACACACCAGGCTGCCCCAGCCGCGGCCAGCCAAAGCATCATCCTCAACGACGGTCAAGCTGGACGACAATACGGTGGATGATTACACCAGTCCGTCCGAGTCCGACAATGAGGATGATGCGACACCCGCCGCTCTCGCAAAGGCCATCTTTGCTGGACCTGACGACGTCGTGCATGACTTTGAGGAAGAGAAGAAGGAGACGGTTGACGAAGAAGGTGACCACGTCATTGACAATACACTCCCCGGCTGGGGCAGCTGGACCGGGGCCGGCATCAGCAAAAAGGAGCAAAAGCGCGCCAAAGGTCGCTTTCTCACCACGATCAAGGGCGTGTCGGCAGACAAGCGACAAGACGCCACGCTCGACCGCGTTATCATTAATGAGAAAAGAGTCAAGAAGAACACCAAGTACCTGGCAACGGAACTGCCTCACCCATTCGAGACGCGGCAACAGTATGAACGATCACTCCGCCTCCCGCTGGGACCGGAGTGGACAACCAAGAGCACATTCCAGGATGCCACCAAGCCGAGGGTACTCATCAAACAAGGCATTATCAGACCAATGACACACCCTCTAGCGTGAGCTGGCCGTCGTTGCTGCGGCTCAAGCTTACGCTGAGGGCAGAGGAGGGCTGAGGTGGTCCAGCGCTAAAGCCCACAAGCTCTGGACTTGATATTGGTGCCCACATCTGGGGACCAAGCTTGGATCCGTGGTAACCCATGTACCGGCAGACGATGACGCAAGCAGAACCCACGCCGTTATGATTCCTCAAAACCGACCCGACTCCGTTGTCTCTCGCTCCTTGGAGGGATGGACCTCGTATCTTGTGTGATTGCGCGTTTCAATCATCGTGGAGGAGCTGGCCGAAGCTGAGCCTCATCACGGACGGACCATTTTTCCAGCTCTCTTTGAGATCGCTGATTGGCTTATGACCCGCAGTACGTAAACGAAGTACAGATTAGGTTTAAGAGTGGCTTAACCGAAATTAACCGCGATCCAAACCCTGGATCTGGATAAACAGGGTCAACCACAAACTATCAAACTTAGTTTTCCCGCAATCTTTCCACCCCATACGTAAGTATGACCCGCTGGCGGCAGATAAACATGAGGGAGATGCGCGTGGCGGACTGTTGTGTTGCTCCGGAGGGTGGCGTCTGTCAGTTGACGGCGTGGGCTTGACGCTCCTGATTCTCATTCAGCGTCAACGGACAAGGCAAATTCTTGCAGAGTGAGTACATGATAAGGTCGTGCGACGACATTCTCCAGTGTTGTTGCTGGGTTGCCCTCTACGATATTCAAAAAGGACTGCTGGAGTCAACAAGACCACGGGCCGACCAGCCGCAAAGTTTCTACCACCCTTCTCTTGTCACTAGCAACAAGCGCATCGTGGCTCATCACCATTGCCAATCATTTCCCTTGCTCTCCGCCTCGTATCAAAGTTGTACCTCAGGTTTCTTGCCCTATTTCTGCCGGTGTCAACAAACCGGGATCTATATGCTTCACTTGCAGACGCTTGGTCCAAGGTGCCGCGCGCCGTCTCCGTTGGCGACCGGGCCCTCAGTTGGCCAGATCGCAGGATGAGCAGGACATGTTCGCACCAAATCGTCCTGGGTCTTTGCCCTTGGATTCTGGCCCCGCTTGCTCCGCTTTCTTGATGCGGCAATGTGTTGTTCCTCTCCCTGGGCGTCAGAGGTGGGTATCAAGAAGATGTCGTCAATGTTTTGGGGGACGCACCATTCAAGCTGGTCGAGCTCCGGAACAAATACAGCGCGCTGTCCAGCGGGCAGTACTTGTGCTCAACGATCTTTGCCTGCTTTGGGTCCCTCAAACTCTTGGTTCTCACCCAATCCGACGTCTCCCTGACTCCATCATCCAGACTGACATCTCCCCCCTTGACACGCGCAAAAATTCGGCACCTGCAATATCGATCTTTTTGCGACCGTTCAAAGGCTTGGAACTTTTCACGATTTCAGACATTCCCCATTCATTTGGCATGCATACATCATGGATACCACTTGTGCTAACTGTTTGCCAGGCTCTTCTCGCGGATGCTTTACCTGCACCCCCATTCAGCCAGTTACAGAAGCGGGAGGACCCAGACTGTCCCGAATACGGGGGTCGCGGTCCTTTCGATGAGAGACTGACAGTCCCTTTCGTGCACACACGCCTCACTTCTGCCCCAACTTCCTCGCCCTCTGACCTCGATACCCCAGCTCCCTCGCTGTTCGCCTCGGCAGATTTTCAGTCAGGGCCTCATGCGTCGCCGATCCTGAATACCTCACCGGCTGCCGCTTCTGCGTCCTCGTCATTGAGTGGCGACTCTTCGCCTGATCCAACCCCAGGATCGCCTCGGACATTTGGCGGTGAATTCGCAGAGAGCCAGGCATCTCGCTATGAGTCTGTCATCGTGTTCGGAGATCCGCATCTAAATCTCCAGACGGTCATTTCGACTGATCTGCCATCAGTACAGAGCCCGACTTTCACATCGGCGGCACAGAGTTTTCCAGACACCACGGGCGTGGGTCATTGCACAATTCAGACGAATCTCCACTGACGTGTTGCAGTCTGTGATGACGACACTTCAGACCGACGGCAACCCTCCGATGCAGCCGTTTCCAACAAGTCTGCCCAGCGTGACGGTCTCTACTTTGCAGCCGTTGACGGGCGCTCCATTTACGCTCTATAATGCCACTGCAACGGAACCGGAGAACACCCTGACGCAGACAGTGACCCTGCCACTGACCACCTTTGAAACGATCGTGGTCACTCAGACCGTCACCACCGTGGCCGTCGAGACAATTGCGACCCTGACAGCGACCACCGTGCTCAACACCACGGTCACGGCCAATGGAACCACGATCACAACGTCATCGGTGGGCACCACCGTGGTGGCGACCACCGCGACGGTTCTGACCGAGACCACACTGTCCGCATCGTCGACCATTACCGGCACGATTGCCACGACGGTCACGACGAATGGCTCCTTGACCGTTCTCCCTACGTCGAGTGCTTCGTGCCTGCTGAGCATGGGCTGCTCCGGCCAAGACATCTTCGAGCCGGTCGCTGTTGATCAGCCGCCCGCCAACATTGAACAACGCAGCGGACATCCTGTCCCGCGGCTGGGGATCAACAACACCACCGGACCCATCGAGACCAACAAATTCTACGCCAACTTCTTCCTGGGCTCACAAGGCTCGCCGAGTTTCGTGATGCCCTATAGTTTGACGTGGAGTCAAGGGAGCGGCAACGCCCAGAGCTGGGGGATGTCGATTTCGCATATTGCCGACAGCCAGAGGGTGTTCGGACCGCCAGACACGCAGATTCCGACCGCACCGGACTCGTATTACATCAACCCCCTGGGAATCCAGTCTGTCATTCTCTCCGCGGCTGAACTAGGTTCGAGCACAATCCTCACCTCGGACTCGTTACTCGCCTTTTCTGCCAACATTCACCTCCAGCCGTCCTCAGACTCGTCAGATTCGATCACTTTCCCGATCGTCCAGGGGATGGGATTTGTCACTGGCCTGTACACGAACCTTCAGCCGGCCATCCAAAGCAGTGTCTTCTTCAACGATGTTTCATCGGCCGACTCTCCAAAGTCGGGGGTGTACAAGTACCGCTTAACTCTGGCCGACGGCACGACCTGGCTCCTCTACGCCATTCCGACCAACGGTGTCAGCCCCAATTTCGAACTCGTGTCAAGCAGCCTTCTTCAGGGTCTGCCCAACTGGTCGGGAGAAATTCAGGTGGCGAAACTACCGGCCAATGCTTCCGAGTCCATATACGACGATGCCGCCGGTGTCTATCCGACTGGTGGAAACGTTGCGGGCTATGCCCAGGATTCGCAAGCTCAGTACAGCCTTTCATGGAACAAGGGAGGCGCATATGCCAGCAACACGCCGCTCTTGATGTTTGCGCTGCCTCATCATATCCAGTCGTTTGACAGCGCGACTCAGAACAAGACCACCACGCTCCAACTCGACACCACCACCACCGGTACTGCCACCGCGGTCATGGCGGATTACTGGGTGATGGAAGAAGACGAGCTGCCGGTCACCATGGGCTTCGCGCCGTGGCGGCCGGGAAACTCTCAGAACATCTCGAGCTTGTCGGCCGCCGCCGTCACGGCCATCCAGAATGTGTCGGCGATCGAGGCTTCGCAGAACATGTCGGCCCAAACCAATCTCAACAGCATGTACTACAGTGGCAAAGGCCTCAGCAAGTTCGCGACTCTGGTCTACACCATGCATGACTTGGCCGATCAGCAATCACTCGCCGCTGCGGCCCTGGTCGAGTTGGAGAGTGCATTCGCCGTCTTTACCAACAACCAGCAACAGTACCCATTGCTCTACGATACCGATTGGAAAGGCTTGGTCTCGTCCGCCAGCTACGTCACCGGAGATTCGGGTGATGATTTTGGCAACTCCTATTACAATGATCACCACTTCCACTATGGTTATTTCGTCCACGCGGCCGCCGTCATTGGCTATCTCGATCCATCGTGGCTGGCGGAGAACAAGGATTATGTCAATGGCTTGGTTCGCGACGTCGCCAACCCGAGCGCTCTAGACCAGTATTTCCCTGTGTTCCGGTCGTTTGACTGGTACCACGGCCATTCCTGGGCCAAGGGACTGTTTGAATCTGGAGATGGCAAGGATGAAGAATCGTCTTCCGAGGACACCATGTTTGCGTACGGTCTCAAGATGTGGGGCAAGACCATTGGCGACGCCTCGATGGAAGCACGCGGCAATCTGATGCTCTCCGTTCTGGCACGGAGTCTGCAGAGCTACTTCTTGATGGAGTCGAGCAACGTCAATCAGCCATCGTCTTTCATTGGAAACAAAGTCTCGGGCATCTTGTTCGAGAACAAAGTCGACCATACGACCTATTTTGGAACGGACTTGAGTTACATCGAAGGGTAGGAGATTTTAACGGCTCCATTGGAAGACAGCTACTCACTGCTGCCAGCATTCACATGATACCCGTCATGCCTTTTTCAACCTTGACCAGGACCCGTAAGTGACCGCCGGCGTGATGGGAACCGCCCACTGACTTGGCATGTGATAGAACAATTTGTCACGGAGGAATGGGACACCTACTTCGCAGATGGCGCGGTAAGGCAAGCATCTGATATCGATGGTGGCTGGAAAGGTACCAGAACTGTTCATCAAGACGTTGATGATCACGTCCTAATATTGACGCAGGTATCGTATATGCAAATTTGGCAAATATTAACCCCACCGCAGCGTACGATTTCTTCACGCAGCCCAACTTCAATTTCACTTGGATCGACGGTGGCGCTTCGCTAACCTGGTACATTGCACTGAGTGCCATGCTTGGCGGAGAGCCATCTTGACACAGAGGAGCTCAACGTACAGAGTGTATCACAATATTTGGATTCGGCATAGCGACGGTTTCGGAGGCACTCTCACCGCATTTTCGGCGTTTTGAGAGAACCGGAAAGGAAGGTCGGGGTAGGGCGGATCACAGGACGCGGGTAAGGGTAGCGAGTCCGGGGCAGGCAGGACGGAATCAGGTAGGACAGGACCAACAGGCATGACAAGGTTACGATAGGAAGAATACATGGACGGACATGTAGTTGACTAGACACCCCAGACCAATCTGGCCACTTTCCTCTGCGGCTGAAATTCCCAGCGAGGATCCAACAGGTGATGAGAGCGCCTATCAATGCTCAACAGATGGACCAATTTATTCACATGTTCCTCTACCACCTCATTCCTCTTTGTGTGGAAGCCCATCTCACCTTGTCGGCCGTCAAAGTCTAAGGTCAGATTTGCCAAGCCTGGCACGGCAACACAATTTCCTCTGGCTTGGACTTTTGAGACCCAATGCGGTCTTTTGGTTTTCTCGAAGCGATCATGCCTTCTTAGTTACGACATCGGCTTGAGCTAGGATTGAATTGTGAGCTTGCTAGTGGAGCAGGAGCCATGCCTTCACACAGCTAGACCGACAACATACTTCCTTGACCGTTACCCCTTCTGACCCTAGCTTTTACTGTACTTGGACTCCTGTGGGCTCACGCAACAACGGCTTGACGAACCGGCCGCGATGGAAGACACGCTGCGGCAGAATCCTTCTCAGAGAGAATCAGACACTGACCTGGCATCGGCGTCAACTAACTCGCAGCCAATCTCGACGAATCTGGGGGCCATTGAGATGGTCAATACGGTGGCCACTGGCGGCGTCCATCAACAACCATCTCAACCACTTCAAAACGGCGCGATGCCACCAGATGCTGCCACGTCACCAGCAAAGGACGACAACAAGGGTTCTCTTGAAGGCTCGGGAGACAGTATTCCGCCCGCTCTAGGGCCACGACTCGAAGTTCCGGGATATAGCGATGGAGATCAGGCCAATGACCATCAATCGACTACCAAAGTCATCACACGCCGGAAGAAAACCATCACAAAGACACCTCATACGTTTGAGCTGGCCGACGACCTTCAGCCAACGGCGTCGACAACGCAGGCAGAGGCACAGCCACCGTCTGCAACAGAGGACCTGACCACTACGCCAAAGAAACCGGTCAAACGGCGGTCTCGTCCAGTAGATGCAGCGGCCAGTCCTTATTTCGCCTTCAGCCCAGTCAGAACGACGCTGGACTTGCACCCAATTGACGGTGGGCCAACGTCTCCTCGCAGACCCAAGTCCACGGTCGCCCCCAAGAACCCCTTTACAGCGCCGGCCTCAACTGACACCACCTGGCGCCAGTCCTCTTCCCTCTCCCAAACTCAAGGTATTGGCGTGAGGTCAAACCCGTGTCGTTTCACACCTCCGGCTCTAAACCCGGCCAGCTTTTCTGGCAAAGTCGTCGTCCTCACCCATGGCGCTTCTCTCATCGGGCGGTCCATAGTCCGCCACTTCCATGGCGCCGGGTCCCGCGTCGTCTTCGGTGACCCAAACCCCGAGCAGGCGAGAAAATTCGTTGGTTCGCTTGGGCCACCACATATCGTCCACTTCAACCGCTGCGACGTGAGCAAGTACGAGGACATGCTGGAGCTCTTCAAGCTGGCCATGACGATGTACGGCAGAGTGGACCATGCCATTTTCGGCGTCGGGGATGACGGCGCGCAAGTAGGGACGGTCGGTGAGGGCGAGAAAGAGTGGTTCGAGTCGCTCCAGGCGGCAGAGAGGACCGCCAAGGCACAAATCGATGAGGTGCAGATCGAGCCGGTCATAGGGTTGGGAGACACGCTTGGCGCGAGTGTGAGGTTCGCGAGAATCGCGCTGGCTTACCTCAAGCACATGCCCAAGACCAAAAGCAAGAGAAGAACAGGGTCCGGAGGTGTGGTTGACTCGGCGACCGTGAGGGAGGAGGATAAGAGTGTCACGTTCGTCACGAGCGTGGCGGCTTTCAAAGAGACGCCAGGCCTGCCCATCTACCAGACCGCTCAACATGGCATCCTGGGTCTGGTGAGGAGTCTGAGCTCGAGCATCGACCTAGACAGAGACCGGGTGAGGGTCAACGCGGTCATCACGAACATAATGATCGCGCGGGCGATGGCACAAGTTGATGGCCGCATAAGCGTGCAGCTACCGCCGGACAGACCCGAGGACGTGAGCAGAGTGGTCGTTGGCATTGCCGCTGCAGGATCAGGGTCCGGGGATGAGCATGGTCCTGGAGCGATATGGTATGAGAAAGGGAGCGAAAGAGTGGTCACCGAGAGAGACCTGCACGGCAGAGTCATATATGCAGTCGGAGAAGAGTGCTGGGACATGCAGGAGGGGCTGGACATGTCGGAAATCGCCTGGCTTGGGCTGAGGCCGAGTGAGGCGTTGAAAAAGACACAAGAGGGGCTGGGCCGTGGGAGTCAATGGATTTTGGACGTCCAATATCCCCCATGACGGATGGACCGGGATGTGCGAAAAGCATTCAGCGTAGGTATGTATATATCTGCAATTGCAGTGAGGATTTCCTGTTGGAAGCTGTTGGGGGTGAATTGGTTGGTTGGATCGGACAGGTCTGATGTATAGTCACGTGACCGCCAGTTCATATCCTTGTTTCCTTCTGGATTTCACAACTGCCTGAGATACAAGATGTGTACTTGGCTTATTCAAATAGCTATAAAGTAGATAGAAGCTCTCCTAGAACAAGGAGAGTGGTGATGTCCAAGTAGGCCACTTTTGGCTTGATATAGATTCACCCGGCAGGTAGGCCGTTGACAGACATAAACTCTTGCACCTCTAAACAGCGCAGATACTATCACTAGGAGACCCCAAGCCTAGGAGCGTGCAAACCCATTTCAAAGCTTTCCCCTATGGATCCCCGAACTGATTTCATCTTGCGATGTACGTCTATTCTCTCGTTGACTCCGTGGGCAGGTTGGTTGTAATCGTCCCTAAGCTCTGTAACTTGGATTCTATTCTGGCTGATCATCCTACAGCTGTCACAACTGAGGTTGCAGGCCTGACCCTTGGCGGGCGAAAACACCAGAATCTTGCCAACTCCTGTACACATTCAGTGCGATACTTGTCCATTTCATTACATCATCCCTTCAACGCGAGTATTCTATCTTTCAACTGCAAGCCAAAGATTCTTTGACCTCTGCCTTGTCAACAGCGACCGTTCTTCGACGAGAATTTGACCCATGAGCAAGTATTTCACTCGTGTCGAGATTTGAAGCCACCACTGCTAATCCGCGCTGGTAAAGGTGGTTCTTTCGATGAATGATAAACCCTAATATCTCCCATATTGCGAGGCAAAAAAGAAAGCCATCAAAGCGATCGACACCTGTATCATGGTGAATTCTGGTACCAAAAGGCGGCGTGCGTCAACTTACAGAGACTCTGGCCGCTCGCGGAAGGCCCGCTTTAGGACTCCCTCACCACCTGCAAAAGAGGATACTGGAAGCGTTAGCTCATCATTCTACAAGACACCCACCACTAAGCGCACGGCCTTTCATGCCGGCTTGACAGAGCAAGGGACCACAGTCTACGCGAAGAACATGGAAACACAGATTGCCGCTGAAGCCCGTGGAGTAACGAGGAAGAATGTCCCGTTGGACGAATTCCGTTCGATATATCTTTGTGACCTCACTACGAAAGCTGAACAGAAGCTCGACGTCAAACCCATAAAGAGAGTTGGCGAAGGTAGTTGGGACGAGCCTCAATTCTGGGGTCGACTGCGCCACTGGCTTTCCGACGAGGTTCGTTTCATACGTCTCTCAGTTCTCTGCTGACTTACTGAGCAGGTTCTTTTTGACCTCAAGATATTCTACAGCGGTACCAAGACTTTAGCCGATACTGCCAGGGATAAGGAGGTGCCTTCTAAGCCCGATTTCGTCCTCCATGTCGGTGAAGACTCTCCTGCATGGGCAGATGTGGAGCTTCTGTTCGAGCATACGCGGAGCCGCTCCCAAGATGCGGTCACCACGAAATTCTCGCAGTGGTTGCGCGGTGCCTGGAGTGTGTTCCACCATCAACCTTACCGCCGTCACTTCTATGGGATCATGTTTATACAACCTCGTGCCTATGTCTGCTATGCTGATCACGGCTGCGCTGTGTACTCCGAACCTCTCTATTTCACGAACAATCAGCACGCCAAATTCCTAGGAGACTTTCTGACACGGTTCATAGCAAATCCAGGACGCCGTGGAAGGGATCCGACAGTCGAAAATGAGGACGGAATACATATTCGTCATGCAAGGACAACATTGACTGAAGTGCCCAACGGTCGGCTCTGTTACCGGCCTTGCCTCGTCGGGAGACATCTCCGAGTCGCGCTGGTGCAGGACCAAAGCGGCAAATTTCCAAAAACGATGGTAATGAAAAGCACCTGGGAAGAGAAACTTCCCCCGGGATCATCACCGCCGTTGGAGGTGGAGGTTTACAAAATTCTCCTTGAGGCAAACGTCCGAGGTCTTCCACACCCCTATGCCTTAGAGAGTGCGATCGTGAGAGACGGCCGCAATAGGGAGGTAGAGACCCGCCACTTCCCTGCAAATTGCGAGGTTGCCCTGTCGGCATCAACTGCGAACCTCATGGCCAAGATGCAGGCAAGCTTCGCTTCTAGTCACACCTCGAAACGTTTGGCCCCCGGTGCGAATGTTGGCGATCCTCTCTTAGGCCGAGTCAAAGCTCAGAGACAACAATTCAACGAACCCCTTCAGGTCCGCAGACGTCTTACTCGAGTTTTGATGTCATACTGTGTGCCGTTGAAGGAGGCCATGCGCGCTCGCGGCCCGGAATCACTCATACGAATCATACGTGACGCCATGATCGTGTATTATGAGGCGTACAAACTTCCAAAATCTGGGTTCATCCACGGCGGTATGCACTTTGTGAATGGTTTGTGTGCTGGGTGCTAATGAGTAATTTACACAGATATCTCCATTGAGAACATCGTGGTTCCTATGGAAAATAGTGTACTCACCGGTGGCCTTACGTATAAGGATCGGAATGGCACATTGATTGACTGGAACTTATGTTTCAACGCTCAAGGACGATCATCTAACAGAACTTTTAGAAGCGGCACTCTTGCCTTCATGGCACTAGCTCTCCTTGCAGACGACAAAATCACTCGACGAACCTTGGGTCATGATATGGAATCATTCTTCTCAGTCATGATCTGGATAGCATCACTCGATCTTATTAATGAAGCCACGTTTCTGGACAAGCCTCTGGCTATGATGCTCGACAAGAACAAAGATCGGAAGGATATTGCGAATGCTAAGAGGCTTTGGTTCGAGCGTTCGAATGTGTTCAAGGACTTGATAATTGATCACTTTGAGCCCCAATATCGCAAAGATTTACGGTTTGTCATATGCTTATTTAAGCTACGCGAAATCCTGTACCCGGATGAAACGTATGACTTGAACGCATTACTGTCCGACTTCGTTGGCGGAAAAGACAAAGTGACGGAAGATGCTGATCCGATGAAGGAGGGCCTGTTCCGGGAGTGCACGAAGGAGATGGATGACTACCTCCACGAAACAAAGGGCTGTGATGAGATGCGGTGGATCGATTCTCAGGCAGTAGCTCGAGATACTCCGGAGAGTCTTGTGGAGGAGGGAAATAGAGGTGACTAACTTGGCGCTAGGGACTTGATATCGTGGCAAAGGAAGAGTTGGTGATTGAAGGGTCGGTCCAAGACAGCACAGAGGGCAGGTTGAGGGGCAAGAGCGTGCAGAGCTCCGGCTACATCGTGTAAAAGCAGAGCAAGAGTGCAAGGGGGGCCAGAATGGAGAGAGATTCCCAAAGGGACAGGCGGATTTCCCGGTCGCAACTTTACGGGAACAGGTTTGCTGACTGATGGTTTTCAGGTAGGATACCACCTTCCTGCAGGTATCATAGGTATCATGACAACAATAGACCACAGAGGTAGACCGGCAACAGTCGGTAGGAGCAGTATTTCAGGAAAGGGGCAGAATATCGAGCTATTCATATACTCCCCGCCCGCGGCTCTGAAGATTTGAGGCAAGCGAGAATTGAGAAGTCTCATCCGTCTGATTATCCACTGTTTGCCTCAGGAATCAAAGCAAGTACTGTCAAACTTTGGAGGCGCCAGACCTTATGTCCGTCCCAGGTTTACCTGCTTATGTTCATGCCAAGCCAAGATGGTGCTAGTCCAATTTTGAATGACATTCCAACCATCTAGAGATCATAACCCTTCGTGTGCAAGGACTTACCTAGGGCTTCAGATACTACCGTGTTCTGTGAGCTGGCAGTTCCCCGATTCAATTACTCTCCGCTGATCCATTCGTCGAATGCTTTGACCCTTGGCCGGCAGAGTCGTCGTCTGTGAGAAACGATGCGGGTGGCCAAGTGTGACATGGGAACGAATACCAGACGAGAAATTGTGTGATAGATTGATGAGGAAGATGGTCAGCCACATGGAGGATGTATTCGAGGTGCGGCAGAGCAGTCTATCTTTGAGGGACCGAGGAGGGTGGGCCTTGGAACAAGAGTTATGACCGGCTGTCCAATGTCGGTCAATGTCCTTTCGGTTGCTTCATTGATAGGGATAAAGACTCAGGTGTCAGCGGAGTGCCGTCAATCGTAAACTTTGCTCAGTCAAATAACACTCTTGCTTGCACGGGGTTTGGAGCTGCTACCCGATGGCGGCTGGATCGTCCCTCTTCCCATCTGACCGCGATTCCCTGCTTTGACTCACTCATTTCGGTCAGGGGTGTATGCTTGAGAACAACTCGGGCCATCTGCCGTCGCATAAACCTGGCGGTGATCTTGTGTGGTCGTCCGTTGACATATGGCTTGAACCTTTTGCCAGGCTTGGGGCCTTCCAACAGCACTTGGCCCGACTCATGGATGTCACTGTCGGCACTGCTGTAGCCCAATGGGCGGCGCGGTTTGACCGGAGACCACTTCTTCAGGCCCGTGGCCAACTGTTTCACTTCCATCCACTCGCTTTCCGGCAGGGGAGGAAGGACGATGGCCGCGTTCCTAGCGTACCACCTCTTTGTTGCATTTTTCACTCTGCTCTTTGGCATGGGCTTGCCCCAAATCGTTGTCTCTGCAACCTCCAGCTTTGGCTTCAACTTCAGAGTTGTGCCGACTCGATCGAGGTACGGTTGATGCCTCGCCTGGCTTCGCATCAAGGCCTCCATGACACCAGGCGGTTTCCAGCCGCGGGTAAATTTCTCTGTCGCCTTCTGGCCCTCTGTGGTTTGTTCCTGCCGCGTTTCAGGCGTCATGAGTTTGCTAATCAGCTCCCGTCGTCTGCGGCCGACCCTCCCATACGCCAACCGGAGCACTTTCTCAAGAGGCCTGACGTATCCTTCATTTGCTCGACGGAGGCTGGACTGAAACTTGCGACCCTCGGCGAGAAGGCTCAACTGCTTCTGGAGGGGTATTTCCGGACGGCATTTTGGACCCTCGGCTCTGGGGACGTGGCGACGGAATCGAGAGATGACATAGTCCTTGATGTATGAGCGCGCCCGTGCATCCGGTAGGTAAGTGCACTCGCGAAGGAGAGATCGGTACAGATGAACTGGATTCGTCGTCATCCCATTCTCGGTGCTGCGGTCCTGCTCACCCACCGCAAGGCTTTGCCTCGCGTGCTTTGATTGGGGCAAAACCGTCTCCCGAGGGGGGGGCGACAAAGGCTCGGCGGAGGTGCGAGAAACACGCTAAGGGGAAGACGCGCCCCCGCTCCACCACCAACCAATTTCGACCTGCAAGACATGCACGGCACATCGCAAGGGCTAAGGCGCAGTGTGAGGCCTTGATCAAAAGCCGAGAGGTCAGTTCTCTCTCTCCCTACCAATGTTTGTCCCAGTTTGACGGTGGATGGAAGACCGTTGCGCTCCCAGCTTCGTCCTAGCGCTGCCTCCTTTCGTCCCGTTGGTGAATCGAAGCACACGACATCGGCTCTGGGTGCCTCTGAGACAGAGCGAGCACTTGTCAACACCATCGACGGATTACCGTCCGATCTGATCGGTCAGACGACCCCCCAACAGTCCCGCAGCCTGGCGACTTCATGAGCGGGCGGTCCCCTCCCTGATCGAAGCTTTATCGCATTTCGCAACCGTTATGTGCTAGCAATTAATTGTCTTGGAGCGAATATCCCACCGAGTCCTCGTGCGATGATGGCATCCGGCGTACACTCTGCAGTCTATCCACAAGCGCCACCTTCCTTCCCGCAACACGGTCACTCCGGCTCAATCAGTAATTCTTTTTCTCAGCCCGCGCTCGGCTCGTTTGATGCGCATTCTGTCGCGTCCACGCCGGCGCCGACACCGCCTCCACCACGACCAGGGTCGCAGCAACAGCAAATGGCCTACGGCATGAACGGTGGCCCGATGGCGAACGGGATGATGGCGGCGGGGGCCAATAGCTACAGTGGATATCCTGATCCTAATGTGTATGCCCAACCGCAGTTCTACGGCAACGGCGTCAAACCTCAAATCTATACTGCAGTCTACTCGAACGTGTCGGTTTTTGAGATGGAGGTGAATGGTGTGGCGGTCATGCGACGGCGAGCAGACTCCTGGCTCAATGCGACCCAAATTTTAAAGGTCGCCGGAGTGGACAAGGGCAAGCGGACCAAAGTGCTCGAGAAGGAAGTGCAGACGGGTGAACATGAAAAGGTCCAAGGCGGCTACGGCAAGTACCAAGGCACGTGGATCAACTACCAACGAGGCCGGGAGTTTTGCCGACAGTACGGCGTGGAACAGCTTCTGCTCCCCCTTCTGGAGTATGACATTAATTCGGATGGCATGCCCGGCATGCCCCAAGGGATGGGGACGCCGACCAAGGAGCAGGCCATGGCGGCGCAGAGGAAGAGAATGTACGGTGGTGACAATCGGCCGATGGCGCAACCGTCCGGCGGCACCTTTTTCAAAAACATGTCGAGCACGGCGGCCAACGCCATCCACGCCTTGAACCGGACCCGTCTGGATTCCCCCAGTCAGATGGATGGGAGACGGTCCATCGGTCCCCGACGACCGTCGCAACAGTTTTACAACCTGGACTCGATGTATCAAGGAGGCAGCCAACAAAGCCTGCAGAGCATGCCCTCTCAAGACAGCTTCGGCTCCAACGGGGGCATCCTCAGTCAGGGGGCGAGCTTTACAGACTTCCCCAACACCGAGGCACAGGAGCCGCCGCGCAAACGAATCCGACCATCGCCTCAGAGTTCATTTCTCAATCCCTATGATGGGAACCTGGACTTGTCCATGCAAGAGGGGAGCCCGACCGAGCCGAGTCAATCCTTTTTCTCTCAGCACGGTCCCTCTTTCATGGCGGCACAGCCCGTGTACTATGGCTTAGAACCTCTGCCTCATCCGAGTGGCCCGCTGGAAGAACAGAAGAAGGAGCTTCTCCTCGATCTGTTCATCGATTCCGGCCGAACGGACTTTGACGATCACCCGGCCTTTCTGCGCTTGAGCGGGGACGAATTTGAGTTGCCCATTGACGGCTCATGCAATACCGCCCTCCATTGGGCGGCGACGTTGGCACGCATCCCGTTGGTCCGCAAACTGCTGGAGAA
>Ga0255336_101245_pt1 | contig 20529 bp, 18 predicted proteins | sample MeOH1_35cm_T3_17_FD_189102 | JGI IMG/M metagenome (GOLD analysis project Ga0255336, IMG submission 189102) | Sandy soil microbial communities from University of British Columbia, Vancouver, Canada - MeOH1_35cm_T3_179 | ecosystem: Engineered > Artificial ecosystem > Sand microcosm > Unclassified ...
GATGGGAAGCTTGGGCGGGGCGGTAGGATGATGGGAAGCAAAGGCAGAAACCTGTGAGGTGGAACGTACGGCTAACCCCACATATGCCAAAAGACGGCATATGTGGGCCACCTGGGTGCCTGTTGAGCCGGGAACGGAGCGCGTGGGGCGGTCTGGTAAACTGCGATTGCCCCAGGTTGGCACACGTTCACCTATGAATACACTGGAAGCCATTCGCATTGCCCTGCAATCGTTATGGGCGAACAAGCTGCGTTCCGTGCTCACTCTGCTCGGGGTGGTCATCGCGGTGGCGACGGTGATTGCGGTAGAGACGTTCGTCAACGGCATCAACGGGTACGTGGCGGAAAAGATCTTTAACCTCGGCGCGGACGTGTTCATTGTCTCCAAGGCTCCGAACGTGATCACGAACGTGGATCAATACCTGGACAGCCAGAAGCGCAAAGATATTCATTACGAAGATTTCCTCGCGGTGCAGGAGGCATGCACCGCGTGCAAGAACGTGGGAGCCACGGCATCGCAGAACAACGTGAATGTGAAGTACAACGAACAGAACAGCACGGATACGACGGCTCGCGGATGGACTCCGGGGATGACCGCGATCTATGACCTGGATTTGCAATCGGGACGAGCGTTGACGGAAAGCGATGTGAATGCGGGTTCCAGCATTGCGGTGATCGGCAACGACGTGGCGGAGAACCTGATGGCGGGGGTGGACCCGTTAGGCAAAGAGATCCGCGTCAACGGACACCTCTACAGCGTGATAGGCGTGGCGAAACCGAAGGGCAAGACGCTGGGGCAGAGCCAGGACAACTGGGTGGTGATGCCGCTGACCTCGTGGTACAAGCAGTTTGGCTCGCAAAAGGTATCTCTGCGCATTTGGGGAAAAGCTACGGGCGTGGGAGTTCCGCTGGAAAAAGCTATCGACGAAGTGCGGGTGGTGATGCGCTCGCGGCGTCACGATGCACCGGGAAAACCGGACAGCTTTGAGGCGGAGACGAATCAGAGCTTTCTTTCGATTTGGGCAAACTTGAGTGGAACATTCTTCCTGGTAGCGGTGGCGCTGGCGTCGATTTCACTGATCGTGGGCGGCGTGGTGATTATGAACATCATGCTGGTGTCGGTGACGGAACGCACACGGGAGATCGGCATACGAAAAGCACTGGGAGCGCGGTCGGGCGATGTGATGCGGCAATTCCTGATTGAGTCCTCGACACTGTCGCTGGTGGGCGGCGCGATTGGCGTGATTCTGGGAGTAGTGGTGGCAAAGACGGTGACGATTCTGATCGGAATGCCGAGCGAAGTGAAGCTTTGGACGATTTTTGCGGGACTGTTGACAGCAGGATCGGTGGGCGTGTTCTTCGGTGTGTATCCGGCACGACAGGCGGCGAAGCTGGACCCGATCACGGCGCTGAGGTTTGAGTTGTGAGGAAAGGCAAGGTTGCAAGGTTTCGCAAGGTTTCAAGGTTTCAAGGTTTCAAGGTTAGAAGCAAAGGCAAGAGCAGGAGCAAGGTCAACTGCCCCACGTCAGCCCGATAAAGCCGGGCGGGACGTGGGGCACCTTCGAGGAACTGGATTTTTGGTACGGGAGCGTTGAATGGCTTCGCGCGGGGATTTCGGGGAGATATTGCGACTGGCATTCACAACACTGGTGCGCAATAAGATGCGCTCAGGGTTGACGATCCTCGGAATAGTGATCGGGGTGACGACCGTGATCACGATCTCCTCGGTTGTGCGCGGACTGAATAGCAACGTGCAGAACATGGTGCAGCAGATGGGATCGAATATCGTGTTCGCATTCCATATGGACGTGATGAATTTTGGGCGCCCCACGGCGGAGATGCTGAACCGCAAAGAGCTGACGTACGAAGACGCTGAGGCGATGAAAGACCTGCCGCATGTGAAGGCCGCGGCTCCGTCGATTCGGCTGTTTCTGCCGCAGTTCGGGACGGGTAGCTATTCGGTGAAGTACGAAGGACACGTGGCGAAAAACACGATTCTGGAAGGCGACACGTTCGACACCAAAGAAGTGTATGACTACGGCGTGGCCAAGGGGCGATGGTTTACGCAGACGGAAGACGAGCAGCGGATGCCGGTAATCGTGATTGGAAACGATACGGCGAATGAACTGTTCGCTGAAACAGATCCGATCGGTAAGGAAATCAATATCGAGGGCGAGTTGTTCACGGTGGTGGGGGTTTCCGAGAAGAAAAAAGACGCGTTCAGCGGAGGCGCGAATCCGGAAGACAATATCGTGATGTTTCCCTACTTCACGTTCAAGAAGCTGCATCCGGAGCTGAAGCAGAACTGGATTTCCGTGAAAGCCACTTCGCAGCCGGATATGGCGAAGGCACAGGACGAGATGCGCGATTTGCTGCGGCGGCGGCGCAAGCTGAAACCGGATCAGGCGGATAACTTCGCGGTCTTCAGCCAGGATTCTATTGTGCAGGTGTGGAACCAGGTGACGGGCGGAGTGTTCGTGTTCATGTTCGCGGTGTCGAGCGTGGCACTGATTGTGGGCGGCGTGGGAGTGATGAATATCATGCTGGTGTCCGTTACCGAACGGACGCGTGAGATTGGAGTGCGCAAGGCAGTGGGCGCGCGCAAAGGCGATGTACTGCTGCAATTCACGCTGGAAGCCATGGTGCTGACGGCGGTGGGTGGAGTGGTGGGGATAGTGGTCGGCGGAATCATCACGTATCTGATCGCGGCACTGATGCCGGCGCTGCCGGCAACGATGAGTTTGCAGTGGACTGTCTTTGCGTTTATGTCATCGGCAATCATAGGGCTGGTGTTTGGGATTTATCCGGCGTGGAAAGCGGCGAATCTGGATCCGATTGAGGCGCTAAGGTACGAGTAGAAAGGCAAGGTTTCAAAGTTTCAAGGTTGCGCAAGGTTAAGAGCAAAGGCAACAGCCGGGTGCCCCAGGTTCCGCGCCGCTTTTTGGCGCTAACCTGGGAGATCAGAAAGCCGTGTTCTGGCCGTCCACTCGGATTCGATTTCGACCATTCCCGGTGTACCCGTGAAGTAGTGATGGAAACTGCTCCATGGCCACTGCTCTGGAGATTGGCAAAGGCCGCGCTTGACTGGATTGCGATGAAGGTAACGCAGCTTTACGGTGAACTCATGATAATCGCGAATGTTGCGGTCGTAGTAGCGCGCTTGCCAGAACGGGGTGCGCTTCGCGTCGCAGTAAGTTACTGGCCGCAACAACTTCGAAGTGGATAACTTGAGGAAATGAATCGCTTCGGCAAGTGGGGCCGATTCTGGCTCGCTCAACAGAAGGTGGACGTGCTCCGGCATGAGGACGTAACCGTAGATGCGAATTGCGAAGCGGGTTCGCGCAGCTTCGATGGTTTCCAGAAAGATGCGGCAGGCTTCGGGATTCGTCAGCTTTGGGCGGCGGTGGTAACAACTGAAGGTGATGAAGTGCGACTGTCCGGATTGATGTAGGCGCTTCAGGCCTTGCGGCATGACGATGATGCTACAACAACTTCGCGCGACGTCAAAAGATCAAATTCACGTTGGCCAAGCGTTTCGGTATCCCGGGTTATCGCCGCAAAGACGGCGGCGCGAACCCGGGGCACCCGCATTTTCTGCTAAGGATGACATTTGAAGACAAGAACAAGCCTATGGGGTAATGCGATGGGCACGGCCGAGGCCGTGCCCATCGTGTGCGGAGAAGTAATTAGTTAATCGTGGACGCCGTCCATGAAGGCGCGGAGTTTACGAGAGCGCGAGGGGTGACGCAGCTTGCGCAGGGCCTTCGCTTCGATCTGGCGGATACGCTCGCGGGTGACGGCGAAGGACTGGCCAACTTCTTCCAGTGTGTGTTCGCTGCCATCTTCGAGGCCGAAGCGCATCTTGATGACCTTCTCTTCGCGAGGAGTCAGGGTGCGTAGAACCTGCGAGGTTTGATCCTTGAGGTTCACGTTGATGACGGCCTCGGCGGGCGAGACTACGGCGCGATCTTCGATGAAATCTCCAAGGTGCGAATCTTCCTCTTCGCCGATTGGGGTTTCGAGGGAGATGGGCTCCTGAGCGATCTTCAAGACCTTGCGGACCTTGGCGACAGGGATGTCCATGCGGCGGGCAATCTCTTCGCTGGTTGGCTCGCGGCCAAGCTCCTGCACTAGCTGACGGCTGGTGCGGATGAGCTTGTTGATCGTCTCGATCATGTGCACCGGGATGCGGATGGTGCGGGCCTGATCGGCGATGGCGCGCGTGATCGCCTGACGAATCCACCAGGTGGCGTAGGTCGAGAATTTGTAGCCGCGGCGATACTCGAACTTATCGACGGCCTTCATGAGTCCGATGTTGCCCTCTTGAATGAGGTCGAGGAACTGGAGGCCGCGGTTGGTGTACTTTTTGGCAATGGAGACGACGAGGCGCAGGTTGGCCTCGATGAGCTCGCGCTTGGCGTGCTCGGCATCCATGTCGCCCTGAATGATTTCGCGCTGAGTGCGCTTGAGTTCGGTGAAGACGGCTCCGGCTTCGACTTCGATGCGCTCCATATCGGTGCGCACGGTCTTGATCTGCTTGCGGATTTCCTTCTTCTGCTCTTCGTTCTTGGTGAACTCGCAACGCTTTTCAAGATTCAGGACCTGACGGTCGAGGGCCTTCATGTTCTCGACCGTTTTGTTGACGCGGTCGATGAGGCGCTTGCGCTCCTGATTGGTAAAGCGGAGGTTGCGGATGGAGCGGCTGACCTCTACCTGGGCGCGTCCGAGTCCCCAGTGAATCTTGCGATAGTCTTTCTGCTTCTTTTTGTCTTTGCCCGCGGGGCCGAGTTCGGCGAGTTTGGTGGCGAGGGCGAGTCCCTTTTTGTAATGGCGGCCAAGGTCGTCGATCTTTCCGGTGATTTCCTTGAGACGGCCAAGCATGACTTCGTCGGTGATCTCTTCTTCGTCGAAGACCACGACTTCTTTTACGGAACGGACACTTCGCTTGAGATCGTCACCGATGGCGAGAACTTCGCGAATGACGATGGCCGAACGCGATAGAGATTTGAGAACGCGGATCTGTCCGCGCTCAATGCGCTTTGCAATTTCGACTTCACCCTCGCGGGTGAGAAGGGGGACGGTGCCCATTTCGCGCAGATACATGCGAACGGGGTCGTTGGTCTTCTCCAGCGCGCCGGGGGTGAGGTCGAGTTCAACGTCATCGGACTCCTCGGCATCGGGATCGAACTTTTTCTCCGAGGGAAGCTTGGTGTCTTCCAGGACGTTGATTCCCTGGGTTCCAATCATGCCGAGCAGATCGTCGAGATCGTCGGGGGAGTTGATGTCGTTCGGCAGAAGGTCGTTCACCTCGTTATAGGTGAGGAAGCCTTTTTCCTTGCCGGTATCGATCAACTTTTGAATATCTTCGTATTTATCGTCGAGAGCCAAGAGCAATATCCTTCACTGGCGCCGTAGGCAGCCGAAAAAATCATCTGAGGTGGAGGAGACCCCAAAAAAGTCACAATTCGGCTGTTCGATCGCAACCCGGACCGAAAACAAGCCGAAAACCTCGTAATTTACCGCGCAGTACACAAGAAAGCCCGCTCCGCTACGGGAAAGTCGCCTATTGGGCGAGAAGGCCTTAAGCCTTTAGATGGCGGAGAGTTGCCCCAAGGTTCGGGAACTCAACCATTTTTGCAGAGGAAGCTGAGGAAATCAAGGGGGCTGGCGGGGAAGGTTCAAGGTTTCGCAAAGTTTCAAAGTTTCGCAAGGTTAAGAGCAAAGGCAAGGGCAGCAGCAAAGACAAGGGCAACAGCAAAGACAACTACCCAACCCGCGCGGGTGACCCGGCACAGGGAATCAGGGAAAAAGCGGCAACTTAACGGCGGCGCTTGGCGGAGAGGTGGCGAACCTGGAGGGCGAAGGCGCGGGTGGAGCCTTGGGCTTCGGCGATGTATTCCATTCCCTGGGGAATGGAGTTGGGGGAGTACTTTTGGATGAGCAGGCCGAGGGCGGCCTGTTTTTCTTCGCCTTCAAGTTCGCGGACTTCGCCGGATGCAATGGCACTCTCGTAGCGGGTGCTGAACATTTCGGGCTGTACTTCCGTGGCTCCGACGACGCAAAAGCTGGCGTGCGGGACCGCGTTGAGGTGTTCGATCTTGCGGCCCTCGGGGGCGGAGTGAAAGTAAATGACTCCGTCGTGGAAGGCGTAGCTGATGGGGACTCCATATGGCGAGCCGTCGGAACCCACGGTGCTGAGAACTCCGTACCTGCCGGATTTCAAAATCTGGCGAGCTTCGACGTCGTCAATTTCGCGGTCTTTGCGCCGCATGGTCCATAGTTGTTCCATTCACTCACCCCCACAGGTTTGCTGGTGCGAAATTTTGTCCTGTTTTGCGGCTGATTGCAAGCAGGTTCTTCAAACAGTTTTGGCCAGGCGGAGGGCGGAGTCAACTTCCTGCTTTTCCTTGTTCAGGCGGGCGACAGTGGCGTAGTCGTTATTGCGCGCAGCTTCGACAGTCTGTTGGACGAGTTCGCGCTGGCGGTGCTTTAGGCGGCGGACGCGCAGGGACTCGATGGCGCCGTGGAGAAGCTCGGCGGTGAGTTGTTCGTGGTCCTTCATGAGGACGGACATGAAGAGCGTCCGGTCCTCATCGGAGAGCGGAAGTGTCATGAGGTCGGTGCCTTCGGCGAGGCCCTTGAGAACGGCGTCGATGACGGCTTCGGCGCGGAGGCCCTTGTGCAACTGCTCGGAGCTGAGGGTGTAGTAGGCCTGCTCGGCGGGGTTGTAAACCTGTTCCTGACCGTTCTCGTCCAGGAAGGCGAAGGCCAGTTCGGAGCCGGAGGTGAGAGCCTGCAGCAGGAGCCGTTCGGCTTCGGTGAGCGATGCCTCGGGACGGGGCGCGAGTTTGGTGGAGGTGCGGGCTCCGGCGACATGGCGAAGTTCCTGGCGCAGGACGGCAGAGTCGATTTGAAGTTTCTGCGACACGTCGGCGGCGAGTTCGTCACGGACAATGCGGCTGGGGATGCGCTGGATGTGGGGCAGAAGGTAGTTGACGGCCTTTACCTTGCCTTCGGCGGTGCGCGGGAACTGGGCCTGGGCGCGCTCGATGAGGTAGTCGAAATATTTCTGCGAACCCTGCAGAGCTAGACCGTAGGCGGGGGCTCCCTTGCGGCGGACGTAGAGGTCGGGGTCGTATCCCTGTTCGAGGGTGACGATACGGATTTCGAAATCCTCGCTGACGAGCAGGGAGAGCGAGCGCTCGGCGGCGGCGGCTCCGGCGGTGTCGGGGTCGAAATTTACGACAATCTTCTTGCTGAAGCGGGCGAGCAGGCGGGCCTGGGGTTCGGTGAAGGCAGTGCCGCTGGAAGCGATAACATTGTGGTATCCGGCGTTGAAGACCGAGATGCAGTCCATTTGGCCTTCGACGAGGATGATGTAGTCGAGGCGGCGAATCGCTTCTTTCGCCAAATGCAAGTTGAACAAGACGCGGGACTTACTGTAGATGGGAGTCTCGGGCGAGTTGAGGTACTTGGGGCCGGATTTGTCATCGGTGGCGAGGGTGCGAGCCGTAAAAGCAATGACCTTGCCGCTCTCATTGCAAATGGGGAACATGATCCGGTTGCGGAACTTGCTGTAAAGGGCGGCAGGGGCGGGCCTGGATGGCTCGCCACGCGTATCGTCCTTTTCCTTCCAGCTGAAAAGGCCGCTTTCGCGCAGGGCATCTTCGTCGGCAAGGCCTTTGAGTTTGTCGCGGAGGAGGAAGCCGGATTCGGGAGCGAAGCCGATACGGAAACGGGCGATTGCTTCATCGTCAAGGCCGCGACCGTGGAGGTATTCGCGAGCGGCAGCCGCTTCGGGACGGCGGAGTTGCTCCTGGAACCAGAGGCAGGCCGCTTCGTGGAGATCGAGCAGAAGGCCGCGGGTGCGTGCCTCTTTGGCTTCCTGTGGAGAGTTGAACTGGGCCTTGGGAGCGGCGATTCCGAGCTTCTGGGCGATGGCGCGAACGGCTTCGGGGAAGGTTACGTTTTCGATCTTCTGGACGAAGGTGAAAACGTCTCCCGAGACGCCGCAGCCGAAGCAATGGAAGTACTGTCGGCTGGCATGGACGGAAAACGAAGGGGTCTTTTCGCCATGAAAGGGGCAGAGCCCGGAGTAGTTCTGGGCCCCGGCTTTGCGCAGCTTGACGTACTCGCCGATGATGCGGACGATGTCGGCCTGCTGCTTGACCGTATAAGCGAAGTCTCCGGGGTTAGCCACGGTACTAGTCTGCCCCATTGAGGCGGATGGGTGGGCGGGATTGGGCCGTAAGTCTGTGGAAAAGCTGTTACAAAGGGGTTTTTGGCCCTGAGAGGTTGTGCAAAATTGCTACTTGATTGGTGCATATAAATCTTTTACCTGAGACTCAGGAAGGCAGCCAGCCTCGCTCACTGGCATCATCAACGATGGCCAGAACCGTGGTCCATAGCTCGGGAAGGCCGGTGCGAATGGGCTCCATGCGGATGAGAACCTGGTCGCGAGTGACGTGGTGATTGCGCCAGGAACCGCCTCCGGTGCGGGAGTTGAGAAGGAGCGGTTGCAGACGGTCGAGGGCGTTGGCGTAGCGCGATTCGGAAGTGTCGAAGGCTTCGAATTCGTCCCAGAGAGCGCGAAGTTCGGCGGACTGAGCGGCAGGAAGGAGTCCGAAAAGACGGTCGGCGGCGAGGCGCTCGCGTTCCTCTTTGTCGGAGTATCCGGCAGCGTCGTAGGCGAAGGTGTCTCCGGCATCGATCTCGACGATGTCATGGATTAGCAGCATTCTGGTGACTCGGGAGACATCGATGGGAGCAGGAGCGTACTCGACGAGCAGCGAGGCCATGACGGCAATGTGCCAGGAGTGTTCGGCGTCGTTCTCCTGACGGCGCTCGGGGCCGGTGATGGGCGTTTGCCGCAGGATGGACTTGAGCTTATCGATTTCGAGAATAAAGGCGAGCTGCTGTGAGAGTTGGGTCATAGTGGATATCTAATCACAGAGGTGTTTCCAGATTCCATGCAAGCGATGCGGCACTGCATTATAATGTTTATTATATAATTAAAAAGAAATGGAGACTCAGATGCCTAAATTCAAGATCACTACTGTAGGCGCGTCGGCGGGGATAATCCTCACCAAAGAGGTGATGGCGCGACTGCATGTGAAAAGGGGGGATTCCCTGTACCTGACAGAATCGCCCGGTGGCTATCGGCTTACTCCGTATGATCCTGATTTTGAACGTCAGATGAAACTGGCGGAAGAGATCATGCACGACGATCGTGAGGTTCTGAGAGCGCTTTCCAAGTGACATCTTGGCGATGGGTTCGCAAAGACATTCTCTACGCCGTGCATGACCGTCAACTGGCGGAACATGGAGGCTTGAGCGGTGTGCTGGATGACAGCCGTCTGGAAGCTGCTTTGTCACGACCTCAGAATGTATCCGCTTACGAGTCTGCGGATGCGGCAACACTGGCGGCTGCTTATGCCTGCGGATTGGCAAGGAATCATGGATTTGCCGACGGCAACAAACGCACAGCTTGGGTGGTTGCGCGACTTTTTCTTGCCGATAACGGTTATAATTTGCGCTTCGATCCGGCTAACGCCGTGGTTACCATGGAATCCGTGGCCGGGAGTACGCTCAGCGAGTCAGAACTGGCGGAGTGGTTCCGACAGAGAATTTCTGGATAAGGGTTGCGGAACCGGGTGAGCGACTTCCCCGCCCCCCATATTTGCCAAAAAAGAAGGCGAACGTGGGGGCCGCCTCGTCGAATCGCTCCTCTTGACAGTCATTTCAGCGACTCCAATACGTCCGCTTCAAATTCTTCCAAGAACTTAATGTGCAAGTCTTTGGGAAGCGGGGCCTCGGAAATCGCGGGCCGGCGTTGATCGCTGCTGAAACTGCTCTAAGTCCTACACCTTTAACTCCACCTCGGTGGCTCCCCCTCCGCCTTGATTCTGCGGCGGCTCGGTTACGTTTACGACTTGCGGGTGGCGCTTGAGGTATTCGCGGAGAGCGCGGCGCAGGATGCCCATGCCGGAGCCGTGGACGATGCGGATGTGGGTGAGTCCGGCGAGGAAGGCGCGGTCGATGAACTTCTCTACCTCGGCGGTGGCTTCGTCAACGTTACGACCGATGACGTTGAGTTCGGTGGGGGCGCTGGAGTCTTCGTCGCGGAGTTGGACGTAGATGCCTTTATTGCGCGCGGCCTGGACGGGATTGTTGGCGGCCTGGCCGATGACGGCAGCGATGTCGTCGAGAGGAATGCGCATTTTCATGGGGCCGATCTGGACTTCGAGGGCTTCGCCTTCTAGTTTGCGGACTACCCTGCCGGTGCGGCCAATGGATTTGAGCTGGACGGTGTCTCCGACGGAGACGCGAGCGACGACGTAAGGGCGGGCGTTTTCGTCTCCCTCGTCGGCTCCGGTGGTATGGGCGACTACGGTTTGATTGAACTGCTCGCGAAATTCGCGGCGAGCTTTGGCGATGCGGCGCTCGGCTTCCTTGCCTAGCTTCTGGGCGGCGGCGCGGTCTTGCACGGAGGCGACGGCCTCGCGGGCGTGGTACTCGAAATCGCGCATGAGGGAGTCGAGCTTCTTTTCGAGATCGCGGATTTTATCGCGCTGCTCTTTGAGGCCTTCGGCTTCGAGGCGGCTTCGCTCGCGCGCTACTTCCTGCTCGCGCTGGCGAAGATGGAGGCGCTCGATTTCAATCTCGCGAATGTCGGAGTGGAGCTGGTCCAGGAATCCGGCGATGTCCTGGGTTTGGGTGCTGAGGCGGCGACGGGCGTCGGCGACGATCTGGGGATTGAGCCCAATCTGCTGCGCGATGTTGATTCCGGCGGAGGCTCCGGGAACTCCGACGCGAAGCTCGTAGGTGGGGGCGAGCGTCTTTTCGTCGAAGCCTACGGCGGCGTTGAGGACTCCGTGGGAATTGGTCGCGTAAATCTTGAGCGCGGTGTGGTGAGTGCTGATGATGGTGAGGGCCGCTGCTTGGCGGAAGTGTTCGGCGATGGCAACGGCGAGGGCGGCTCCCTCTTCGGGGTCGGTGGCAGAGCCAAGTTCGTCGAGCAGGACGAGCGAGTGCGCGGTAGCCGTGTGAGAGATGAAATCGATGTTGGTGACGTGCGCGGAAAACGTCGAGAGATTTTGCTCGATGGATTGCGAGTCGCCAATGTCGGCAAGAACCGCGTCGCAGATGGGAAGATCGGCGCGTTCGGCGGGAACGGGGATTCCGGCCTGGGCCATGAGAGTGAGCAGCCCGACAGTCTTGAGCGCAACGGTTTTGCCGCCCGTGTTGGGGCCGCTGATGATGAGTTGGCGCTGAGTGCGGTCCATCTCAAGGGTGAGCGGGACGACCGTGCGTCCGCGCGAGCGCAGGTTGCGTTCCATTACTGGATGGCGAGCATCGATAAGCACGAGCGAGTTGGCAGAGTCGTCGGTGAGTAGCTTGACGCGGGCGCACTGATACTGTTCGGCAAAGCGGGCCTTGGCGAACTGCAATTCGAGTTCGCGGAGGACCTCGACGGCGCCGAGGATGGCCTCGGATTGCTGGCCGAGGTGCGAGGTCATTTCGAGAAGGATGCGCTGGATTTCGCGCTGCTCGTCTTCGAGGAGGCGAACAAGTTCGTTGTTCTGCTCGATGGTTTCAAGCGGCTCGACGAAGACGGTTTGGCCAGAGGAGCTGGCTCCGTGGACGACGCCCTGGACGCGGCGCTTCTGCTCGGTCTTGACAGGGATGACGAAGCGGTCGCCACGGATGGTGACGAGTTCGTCCTGAAGCGCATCGCCTTCGGAGAGGCGGCGGAGATAGCTGCGGAGAGAGTTCTGGATGCCGCGTCGTTGCTTTTCGATTTCGCGACGGATGCTGCCGAGGGCAGACGAGGCGTTGTCGTCGAGGGTGCCGTCGGGGGCGAACTTGTTGGCGAAATAGCGCAGGAGCGGCGTGAAATCCTCGATGGCGGAAGAGAGTTCTTCGATGGCGGGCCAAGGTTCGCGTAGGGCTTGCGGCGGATGCATGACGGCTTCGCGCCATTCGGCGGCACGGTCGATGAGGAGGATGGCGTCGCGAAGTTCGATGGTTTCGAGCGTTGCTCCCTTGATGCGGGCACGCTGGATGAGCTGTGTGGTATCTATGAGGCCGCCAAAGTCGAAGCGACCACCGGCGTGGAGAAAGGCACGCACTTCGGTGGTGAGTTGCTGCTGACGGTCGATCCACGCGGCATCGGTGGTGGGGGCGAGCGAGTCAACGGCATGCTGGCCGAGTTCGCTCTGGCAGCAGCCGCGGACGATTTCGCGGAGGCGTTCGAACTCAAGGGCAGCAGCGCTGGTGTGAAGGAGTTGGGGCATAAGGTTTCGCAAGGTTGGCAAGCTTTCGCAAGGTTAGAACCTGCCGCACGACCTCTGCGACCATTATCGCAGAGAGAGGTTGGCGTTGGGAGACACGGTCAGGTGGGCTTGCTGGAACCCTTTACGAGTAACTTGAACATGCGCGTGAACTGGAGAAGTATTCCTGCGGTCGCGATCAGAAGTGCTATCCACTGCTTATCCTGAATGAATCCGGCGGCGAAGATGATGAGTATCGTGGTCCCGATCGCCCACCATGAAATCCTGATCCAGAATGTGCTTTGCTTCGAGTCTCCAGCGTCGTCAAGCGTCCAGAGTTGCGATACGAGCACGGCTGCCAGAGCCTGCACGGCGCTGTGCTCTGCGAGGAATTGTCCCAGTGGTGAGAGATCCATATCAGGGAACATCATAGCCCGCGTCTCGCGGGAGACGGGCGGAATTCAGCTAGAAAGATTCCGGCCATCGTTGTGCGCCGTGATAGAGGGCGAGGATTACGATGCGGCCCTTCTGGACCGCATATGCGGCGATGAAGGGAGTGCTGGGGATGGCCAGTTCACGAGTTCCGGGAACTCGCCCCGGTCTGCCGGACTGGGTAGAGGTGACAAGTTTCTCGACGGTGCTGACGATTTGCGTCATGATCCGGACGGCGACATCCTCGCGGTTGGAAAGGGCGATGTAATCGTAAGCCTGATCGAGTTGCCCGGCAGCCTGCTTGGTCCATTCGATCATCAGCTTGCTCGTCTCATTCTCTTCTTGAGACGCTTTAAGACATCGGCATGGCTGACAATCTGGCCCTTGCGCATCTGCTCCATTCCCTTGCGCGCCAGTTCGTCCTGGCAGGAGCGCAGTTCGATGTAGTTGTTGATCGCCTCGTTGATGAGATAGCTGCGGGAACGGTCCTGCGCAGCTGCAAGCGAGTCGAGTGCATCGATCTTTTCTGCGTCGGCGCGGAAGCTGATGGTCTTCTCAGTCTTGGCCATAATACGCGAAAGATACCACGTATTATTTTGTAATACAAGACTCAGACCGGTAGCACGAGTGCGGCTTCCAGGCCAAGTGAGAGGGCATACGTGGGTACCTGCGATCACCTCTGTTCGAGACGGCCACTACACCATTGGACAACTTTCTCATGAGACATGGATGAGAGCTTTCGCAGTCCCGGAAGATCCGCCAATCGAAGCTGGCAGCCAAGTTGGTGTTCCCCCTCGGAGAGAGCCACCAAAAACAGTTCAGGCTTCGTCGAGAAGTCAGGAGGCCGCCACCCTGGCTCCCGAAGGTTCTGAGATCCTACGGCAATCCAGATTGAGAGCCGCAGCTCATTCCCAAGCATGGCCTCGGCATCGACGCAGACCGGAACGCTTTCCTGGTTGCCCGATCCATCTTGTTCGCCGCAATCATTCGTTTCCCAGATAATCGAGGTGTTTGGCCTTACCGTGCTCTTCAGCCAATCCACAAACGGCATGTCTGGCAATCCGTGTTCTATTTCTGATGCCGGGGCGAATTGCACGCGTCGAATGCTCTCCGCATCAATTGCTTTGGACGGACCGGTCTGGATGGGATACGCACAGAGATAGAGATTCGCCCCAACAATTCCCGCTACGAGAAGGGCGAGTCGTGGGAGGTTCTTCATGCGGAGATGATGGTAAGTCAGCCAGTGAACCGCGTCAATCGAGACTTCGATCTGTCGGCAAGAGTGAAGCGGGAGGCGGCTAAATCACGCCAAGTGGATGTCGTCGGAGGCGATGCGGCGCTCGTTTTCCGGGGCGCGGGCGGGAGTGTCTTCGGGAGGGGCTTCGGGAGACCCTTCGGGGAGAAGATCGTGGATGGATTCGAGCCAGAGCATTTGGGAGCCCCAGAGTTCGCCAAAGGTGCGGGAAGCGATGGTCATCACTTCGTCGAGCGAGGGGCGTAGGCCGGTTTCGTATTCGATGGAGGTGACGGGCTTGGTGAGTCCGCAGGGAACGATGAGGTTGAAGAAATCCAGTTCGGTGGTGACATTGAGGGCGAAGCCGTGGGAGGTGACTCCGCGCGAGATGTGGACGCCGATGGCGGCGATTTTGCGTTCGGAGCAGGTGGGCTGGAGAGAGGAGGCTGATGCCTTGTCCTCACATATGCCAGAAAAGGGCATATGTGGGCCACCAGTTTTGTTTGAAACATCACTTTCGACGAAGGGGGTGTAGTCGCGGCCAATGACACGGCCGTTGAGGCGCGGGGGAGGGGTGGCGTAGGTCCAGACTCCGGTCATGCCGGCGATGCGTTGGGTTTCGATGGTGTATTGGGCGCAGATGCGCATGAGGATTTCTTCGAGGCGGCGGACGTAGTCAATGACTCCTAGCTTCGGTTCAAAGGAACGCAGGTCGAAGATGGGATAGGCGACGAGTTGTCCGGGACCGTGGAAGGTAACGTCGCCGCCACGGTTGATCTCGTGGACTGAGACGCCGTGGGCAGCTAGCTGCTCACGGGAGGCAATGATGTTCGATTCGCGAGCGTTGCGACCGAGAGTGATGACCGGAGGGTGCTCGACGAAGAGCAAAACGTTGGGGATAGTTCCCTGCTTGCGGAGATCGACGAGGGTCTCCTGGAGACGGAGGGCGGTCGAGTAGTCACAACGGCCGAGATTGAGGATGGAGATCATGAAAGGCAAGGTTTCAAGGTTTCGCAAGGTTTCAAGGTTTCAAGGTTAAACCTATTCTCTGCGCGCGGCCAGTTTGAAGACAATGGTTGCCGATAGAGAAACACACAGGGATTCGTTTCAGGGTTCTACGCGATCTAGGCGATGGAATCGCCCGCGTAGAATCCTGCCCTGACTGCGTTTCCAACCTTCCCAATCCCCGTGCAGTCGCCTACCAGGCGCGTCTTCGGCAAGTATCTGTCGCGAATACTCTTGGCGGATTTCTCATTGGGGATCATGCCAGAGGCGACGACGACCGTGTCACCCTTGATTTCTACTTCCTCTCCAGTTTTTGTTGTGGCGACGACACCTTCCGGGCCAATGGAGACCACCTTGTGTCCGGGGAGCAGCTTAACGCCGTACTCGCCGAGCAGTCTGAACAGCGAGATGGCATTGATGAACATGAGATCTCTCGCCATGGTGTCCATCATTTCAATGAGGGTGACGCTCTTGCCCTCCATGGCGAATTCCAGAGCGCTGTCGCAGCCGGACAATCCCCCGCCTAGCACGATGATGTTTCCACCCTTCAGCCGGGTTTTATCCAAGTGAGCGGAGATCACGTCCACGACATTCGCGCCATTGATTCCGGGTATCGGCGGAATGAGCGGAGATGCGCCAGTCCCGGCAATGATGCGGTCCGCGGCTCTCAGTTCGGGAGTGTCAACGGTGGCCTCAGTATTCAATCGCAGGTCCACGTTCAGCTTCTTCAATTGAACCTCATACCATGTGATTAGCCGGTTCAACTGCAGTTTGAACGAAGGTGTGGCAGCGGCGGCTACCTGGCCGCCAAGTATGCCCTGCTTTTCAAAGAGAGTTACCTTGTGTCCCTTTGCCGCTGCGGCTCGGGCAGCTTCAAGCCCCGCCGGTCCGCCTCCGACTACGACAACTTGCCTGGGTTCGTCTGTCTTTCTCAGGGCGAAACGTTTCTCCGCGAAGGCAACGGGATTGACTGAACAACTGATGCAGGTAGAGCGGGTGAGAATTCTTCCGACGCACTCCTCATTACATCGAATGCAAGGCCGCACGTCTTCCGGCCTGCCGTCCATGAGCTTGTTTGGCATTTGCGGATCTGCGATGAGCTGGCGCCCGAAGATCACGAAGTCGGTATTTCCCGACTCAAGAGCTTTGAGCGCGCTATCGGGCGTATGATTGCCCGCATTCAGCAGGGGTATGGAAACAGTCTTTCTGGCGGGCTCGCAGACATAGTTCATGCAGGCGTCGTCGAGATAGGTTGTCGGAAAGATGTAGTCCATCGACTCATATGCCCCGGCGTCCACGTCCAGCGCGTCCACTCCGGCATCCTGCAGAATCTTCAGCAGGGGCAAGCTTTCTTCCAGCGTCCTGCCGCCTTGGAAACGATGATCGCACGAGATTCTAAAGAGCACCGGCATGTCCGGGCCAACCACGCCACGAATGGTTTTTACCATCTCGACAGCGAAGCGCATTCTCTTTTCCGGAGTTCCGCCATATTCGTCGTCGCGCTTGTTCCAGACGGGAGACATGAACTGGTCGATGAGATAACCGGCATGAGCGTGAACTTCAATGGCGTCGAAACCGGCCTTGCGGACAATCAGAGCCGATGCCGCAACCTGCTCCATGATGTCCTTGATTTCGTCGATGGTTAGCGCATGGCAGTCGAGGCTTGGATCGAGCATGGCTGGTATCGCCGAAGCGGAAATCGGTTTTGCCCCGCGTAATTCAGGCGGGTAGGCGTTGCGTCCGGTACCACAGCTGATTTGCGCGCACACCCTGGCTCCGTGACGCTGCACGGCTTCGCAAAGAGCGGTCAGCCGCGGTATCACATAGGTGTGCTCCAGCAATCCCTGTACGGTTCCCTGAGCCAGTCTCTCATTGAGGAAGAGGCAGCCTGTCAGGATCATTCCCGCGCCTCCTCGAGCTCTCTCTTCAAAGTAGTCGATCTCTTCGAGGGCAAGCGTCCCATCTACGTTTGCGGATGCGGTAGCCATGGCAGACATAACGATGCGGTTCTTTACTTCCATCTTGCCGATTTTGAAGGGTGTGAATAGCTTTTCGTACTTATTGTTCATGAACCATTCTCCATGAGCCATTGAGAGAAATTGCATTACAATTTGGGCGGGCATCATCAGTTTTGCAACTGGCGAGGGCGGTCACACGCATTCCACACGAAGGGTCGCTCGCGGGCGGCCCTTCGTGTGACACAAATTGAGTGAGACTATCCGATCAGCTTTGCCGCTTCCTTGGCAAAGTAGGTGAGGATGATGGAGGCTCCGGCGCGCTGAATGCTTAGTAGTGATTCGAGCATGACGCGATCGTGGTCGATCCAACCATTCTGGGCGGCGGCCTTGATCATGGCGTATTCGCCGCTGACCTGGTAGGCGCCTAGAGGAACATCGAAACGCATGCGGGCTTCGGCAATGACGTCGAGGTAGGCGATGGCGGGCTTGACCATAATCATGTCGGCGCCTTCCTGCATGTCTAGCTCGATTTCGCGCATGGCTTCGCGGGCGTTGGCCGGGTCCATCTGGTAGCTGCGGCGGTCGCCGAAGGATGGCGCGGAGTCGGCTGCTTCGCGGAAGGGTCCGTAGAAGCCGCTGGCGAACTTGGCGGCGTAGCTCATGATGGGCGTGTTTTCGTATCCGTGGGCGTCGAGCGCGGTGCGCAGAGCGTCGATGCGTCCATCCATCATGTCGGACGGGGCGATGATGTCGATTCCGGCCTTGGCCTGTGAGACGGCGGTTTTGGCGAGGATGTCGAGCGAAGCATCGTTGACGATCTCGTACTCGGTCTCCGGTGTGGCGCCGTTGACCTTCTTGACGATGCCGCAGTGTCCGTGGGACATGTATTCGCAGAGGCAGACGTCTCCCATGATGAGAAGGTTGGGAACAGCGGCCTTGATGGCGCGGGCAGCACGCTGCACAATGCCGTCTTCAGCCCAGGCTCCGGTGGCGATCTCATCCTTTACTTCGGGGAGCCCAAAAAGGATGATGGCCGGAATGCCGAGCGAATAGACCTCCTGGCACTCCTTAACCGCCTCATCGACGGAGAGGTTGAAGACGCCAGGCATGGAGCGGACTTCCTTGCGGATGCCTTCGCCGGGACAAATGAAAAGAGGATAGACGAATCCTGCGGGAGAAAGACGGGTTTCGCGCACAAACGAGCGCAAGGTTTCGGTGCGGCGTAGACGGCGCTGACGATTAATTGGGAAGGCCATGACAAGGAAAAGTATAGTCCCGCGCGGGGGACGAGGGGATGTGATGAGGGTCACAGGGGGAAAGGCAAGGTTTCAAGGTTTCGCAAGGTTCAAGGCAAGGCAAAAGCAACGCCAAGAGGCAGAGCTGGCTACAGGGATCTTACGTATGATGGATGACATGGATAGCGGCCGGGAGTTGGTGGTGGTGGCTCAGTTCCTGATGGAGCAGGAGTTTCTGTTTGCGCGAGGGAGGCTGGAGTCGGCGGGGATCGAGTGCTTTTGCTCGAACGAGTACCTCAGCCGTATCAGCAGCGGCATCTATAACGGCATGACTGGAGGAATTGCGCTGAAGGTGAGGCAGGAAGATGTGGCCGACGCCCGCGCTATTCTGGACGATCCTGGCCAGCCCTACCTTGTGCGTTGAAAGGCGAACACATTCCGTATGAGCAACGAACGTCGTTTCATCCTGAAAGTTTGGACAAGCTGGAAGATCCTGACCGGAGTCAACAATTTCCCGTGAACATGACTGTGGACGCTGTTGGAGCGTGCGATTGGGGCGTGGCGAAAAGCGATCGGACTTGACTTCCATTGTAGTGGGGAAGAGACAGAGAGCAGATTCTTCGGCCGACGTGAATCCCAGGCCGGGTTCTGCCACTCTATCGTGATGTGCGGAGAAACGTTGTTCGCTGCGCGTATATAATTTTGGATTGGCGTTATAGAAGACCAGAAACAGTGCGGAAGGAAGAGCATGCCGACTGACGTAGTTATGCCTCAGATGGGCGAATCCATCTTTGAAGGCACCATCACCAAGTGGTTGAAACAGCCCGGCGACAAGATCACCCGGGACGAACCATTGTTCGAAATCTCAACTGACAAGGTCGACGCCGAGATTCCTGCGCCAGCCTCCGGCGTGCTGAAACAGATTATGGCCGAGGCAGGAAAGACAGTGCAGGTGAACGCCGTGGTCGCCGTCATCGATGAATCCGGGAACGGGACTGGAAGCGCTCCGCGCGCGACGCCGAAAACTGCCGAGACCACGACCGCGCCCGCGATTGGCTCGCCAACTCCGACTCCAGTCGCGAATAACGCTCCAGGCAAAGCGCATGCAGAAAGCGGTCCGGGTACCGACGTCGTGATGCCTCAGATGGGCGAATCGATTTTCGAAGGCACCATCACGAAATGGCTCAAGAAGGTAGGCGAGCAGGTTACGCGTGACGAGCCACTGTTTGAAATCTCAACCGACAAGGTGGACGCGGAAATTCCCGCGCCGGTTTCAGGCGTGTTATCGCAGATCAAGGCCGAGGCCGGCGCCACGGTGCAGGTCAACGGCGTGGTTGCCGTCATCGGAGGAGCCGGTGCTGCAGCGGAAGCGCCGCAGCCAGCGGCGGCCGAGCCTGCGCCCGCAGCCGCGGCGGCCCAGACACCTGCACGCGAGATCGAAGCAGTGTCCGGCGAAGAGGTTCGCACCTCTCCGTTGGTACGCAAAATTGCTTCTGAACACAACGTGGATCTGCGTCAGGTACAAGGCAGTGGCGCAGGCGGCCGTGTAACAAAGGATGACATCCTCGCATTTGTGGAGCGCGCGAAAACCACTCCCGCAGCGATTGCTCCTGCAGCACCGCCAGTGGTGACCGAAAAGGTCGCCGTCGCCGCGCCGTCCACTCCCGCGTCAAAGTTTGCGGGCACGCCTGGCGTGGTCGAGCCAATGTCGGTGATGCGAAAGAAGATTGCCGAGCACATGATCGCCTCACGGCGTACGAGCGCACATGTTCACACCGTGTTTGATGTGGACATGACCCGCATCGTAAAGCTGCGCGAGAAAAACAAGAGCCGCTTCCAGCAAGCCACTGGACTTAAGCTCACCTACACCCCGTTCTTCATCCGCGCCGTGGCGCAGGCTTTGCGCGCCTGGCCGATCATAAATTCATCGGTTGAAGGCGAGAACATCAACTACAAGCGCGATATCAATATCGGCATTGCCGTAGCGCTCGATTGGGGATTGCTGGTTCCGGTCATCAAGCACGCGGACGAACTGAGTTTTGTTGGCCTGCAGCGAGCGCTCAACGATCTGGGCGAACGTGCGCGCACAAAGAAATTGAAACCGGAGGAAGTTTCCGGTGGAACTTTCACAATCACCAATCCCGGGATTTTCGGCGCAAACTTTGGCCTTCCGATCATCAACCAGCCGCAGGTTGCGATTCTGGATCTCGGTGCGATCGTGAAGAAGCCCGTGGTACTCACCGACAAGGAAGGCAACGACACGATTGCGATCCGCTCGATGATCACCATGGCAATTGGCTTCGATCATCGCGTGGTCGATGGCGCAGTCGCCGACCAATTCATGATGGTGGTTAGGTCGGTACTCGAAACTTGGAACGAGGCGCTCTCGTAAAG